>PPYE01338256.1_pt1 | contig 33185 bp, 24 predicted proteins | sample 1559881 | NCBI WGS metagenome assembly PPYE01 (sample SAMN08240022, study PRJNA423297) | Human gut metagenome, whole genome shotgun sequencing project.
ATCGAGAAAAAGATGGAAGCCGGATTCCGTTGTGTCAAACTAAAGATTGGTGCTATCGATTTTGAAAAAGAATTGGCGTTGTTACGTCATATTCGTACCCATTTCTCTTCTAAAGAAATAGAGTTGCGTGTAGATGCAAACGGTGCTTTCTCTCCGGGTGATGCAATGGAAAAACTGAAACGTCTGTCGGAATTTGATTTACATTCTATCGAACAGCCGATCCGTGCCGGACAATGGGAGGAAATGGCCCGGCTCACTTCTGAATCTCCGTTGCCGATAGCATTGGATGAAGAGCTGATAGGATGCAACATGCTGGAAGAAAAAAAGAAACTGCTGGCAACCATCCGTCCGCAATATATCATCATTAAACCATCTCTCCACGGAGGAATATGCGGAGGGGATGAATGGATTATGGAAGCGGAAAAGCAACATATCGGCTGGTGGATCACTTCCGCTTTGGAGTCCAACATTGGTTTGAACGCTATCGCCCATTGGTGTGCAACATTCAATAATCCGTTGCCACAAGGATTGGGAACGGGTATGCTCTTTACTGACAATATAGAAGTGCCTCTTGAAATCAGAAAAGATTGCCTGTGGTTTTGTAAATGATAGTATTTAGTGGTATTTAAAGGATATTCTGATGATATTTGATCGACAACAACAGCGCTTGCTACTGGAAGGAAAAGAATACACTTTTGAAGATATAAGCCAACTGATAGCAGGAGGAGCAGAAGCTCATTCTTCTGCTTATTGGGATTTATATCTTTTCCTGAACGAATGGTTTAATGATTCTCCTGTTATTACAGTTCATACATCGGGTTCCACGGGTATACCTAAAGAACTGATGGTACGCAAGGATCAAATGATGCAAAGTGCACGTCTGACTTGTGAATTTCTGAATTTGAAGAAAGGTGAGTCGGCATTATTATGTATGAATCTTCGTTATATCGGTGCAATGATGGTGGTCGTACGTTCATTGGTTGCAGGCTTGAACCTGATTGTTCGTCCTGCTTCCGGTCATCCGTTGGCGGATATAAAAGAATCTTTGAGATTTGTGGCAATGGTCCCATTGCAAGTTTATAACACGATGCAGGTTCCCGAAGAAAAAGAGCGATTAAAACAAACGGATATTCTGATTATAGGAGGCGGAGCCGTTGATGAGGCTCTGGAAACGGAGATAAACCATCTTCCGACTGCCGTTTACTCCACTTATGGCATGACTGAAACTTTGTCGCATATTGCCCTTCGTCGTCTGAACGGAGCATCGGCTTCAGAACATTATTATCCATTTCCTTCAGTAAAATTGTCTTTATCCGCAGAGAATACATTAATCATTGATGCCCCTTTGGTATGTGACGAAACATTGCAAACCAATGACATTGCACGTATCTATCCCGATGGAAGTTTTATGATTCTAGGCCGGAAAGACAATGTGATTAACAGTGGAGGAATTAAGATTCAAGCAGAGGAGATGGAGAAGTTGCTCCGCCCGTTTATTCCTGTGTCCTTTGTCATTACTTCAGTTCCGGATCAGCGCTTAGGGCAGGCTGTCACTTTATTTTTCAAGTGTGAGGGTAGAGGTGAGGCCAGGGTGAGGGTAACTTTTTACCCTCACCCTGGCTCGTCTTGTTCCCAGCTAATTTATACTATATTTCCCTATATATCATACATTGATACTTAGGTATTCTTTTGTTAAGCTCTAATGTTTTACAAGGGCTCACCCATGTAAACAAATCTGTTTACAACCGTAAACGGATTTGTTCACAACTGATAGCTTATCTGTCCACACAAGTAAGCCCCTGCTAACTATTAAGCAGAGTGATATAAACAACAGGACTAATACATATATAGAGTACGACTGTTTTTCAAAAGAAAGGCATATACCAGGAAGAGAACATGAGGATGTAGATTATGCACGAAGAAATAACAAGAGTAATAGTGGCATATACTCCTTTAATTCATTACGTAAAAGTTCCATCGTTTTTTGTTTATATCGATTGATAGACTTCACGCTAAGATTCATCTCTTCTGCAATCTCTGTATGAGTTTTGCCTTCAAAGAAACTTTTAATAAAGACCGTTCGATAGTTTTCGGGAAGTTTGTTTAATGTCTCATACAACATTCTGTATAGCTCATCAAGAGTATATATACTATCCGGTTCTGTTTCATAGACAGGAGCTTTCTTCTGTATATTTTCCGCATAGCTCCATTCATATTCCTGATGTTTCAGGAAATTCAGGCAGCTATTTTTTACGCACATTTTGATGTAAGCTAATGCGGTGTTCGATTGAAGATCAAAAGAATCAGTATCCAGTTTATCCCATAATGAGGTGAATACATCCGAAACGATGTCTTCACGTGTTTCTTTATCATCAACAAACCTTTTTGCATACAAACAAAATGGGGCATAATACTCCTCATAAAGTTGTTTGAAAGCCCGTTCCTTAGTCTGTTTGGAAAAAGATATTTTCATTATTTAGAGGTTCTGTAGTTTTTCATTTTGCTGCAAATATATAATAAGATAATTATCAAAGCCTAATTTTCGATTCTTTTTTTTGCTTTCAACACTAATGAATAGAAAATAATCAGATGAGGCTGTCCTTTTGTATATAGGTTGATTGTATTATATATAAACGGGATTAAAATATGAAAAACAAGTTTTTTTTATTGGCTATAACCTTTTGTTTGCCAATACATTCTCAAGGAGTTTCCAAGTCTTTTATTCCGATGGCTGAAATACCTGCCGGAAGTTTTTATATGGGAAGTGACGGATTAGGCGAAGATTTTGATGAGGCTCCTATCCATCAGGTAATAATCTCTCGCCCGTTTCGTATGGGAATCACTGAAATAACGAATGCGCAATATGAATCATTCCGTCCGGAACATCGGGCATTACGAGGAAAAAACGGTGTTTCGCTGGAAGATGATGAAGCAGTCGTCAATGTGAGTTATTCCGATGCTGTTGCCTTTTGTGAATGGCTTAGCCGGAAAGAAGGCAAAAACTATCGTTTGCCAACAGAAGCGGAATGGGAATATGCTTGTCGGGCAGGCACATACACACTATTTTCTACAGGAGACGGGTTACCTGCAGTTTATCATCGGAATCAAAAAGTGGTTCGTGACTTTGATCCGGTATCTTTAAAAGTAGCCCAGACTCCTCCTAATACATTCGGGCTTTATGATATGCATGGAAATGTGGAAGAATGGTGCTTGGATTGGTATGCTCCTTATTCCGCAGAAAAGCAGAAAGACCCGGCAGGACCGTTGACCGGAGAGTTTCGGGTCACTCGAGGAGGGAGTCATCACACCCCGGAGAAATACTTGCGAAGTGCCAATCGACTGGCTATGCTCCCGGAAGATAAACATTCCCAAACCGGATTTAGAATTGTGGAAGCAGATACTCGTTTGAATGTATCGGGAACATCTGCCCCTGTCCCGTTCAATCAGAAATCTGTAGAAAATACATCTATAAAATGGAAAAAAGTATCTGCTATCACACCGATGTTTTTGCCTCCGATACCATTTGTGGTACGTCCGGTATGTGATTCGAATACCCCATTTTATCTGCATAATCATCAGCCTGCAGTTACGTGGTGTGATAATGGAGATTTGCTGGCAATATGGTTTTCTGCAAATGAAGAGAATGGGAGAGGGATGGTAGTACTCGGTTCCCGCTTGCGTGCCGGGCACACTGATTGGGATGTGGCTTCTTTATTCTTTAAAGTTCCGGATCGGAATATGACAGGAAGCGCTTTGCTCAATGACGGGAAAGGAAAATTGTATCATATCAATGGAGTGGAAGCATCGGGAGACTGGCAGAATCTCGCAATGGTACTACGTACCAGCACAGATAACGGTGCTTCATGGAGCACTCCTAAACTGATAGCTCCCGAACATACCAAACGTCATCAGGTAATAGCTGGTACGATTCGCACACGTGAGGGATGGCTGGTTCAAGCCTGTGATGCGGGTCCCGGCAGTCATGACGGGGCAGCTGTTCAAATCAGTAAAGATGGAGGAAAAACATGGTGCGATCCTTGGGATGGCGCTCCTTTGCCGGATTTCAAAGAAGGAGGAACGGGAAGTACAATCGCAGGTATCCATGCGGGAATTGTACAATTAGGGAACGGAAGTTTGATGGCTATGGGGCGTGGTAATAGCATACGGAATAAAGAAGGAAAGCTCCGAATGCCAATGAGCATATCAGATGATATGGGAAAGACCTGGAAATATGTAGCAAGCGAACTCCCTCCTATTGACGGAGGTCAGCGTCTTGTTTTAATGAGACTGAATGAAGGACCTTTGCTATTGGTTTCTTTCACAGACCATCCGCAACGTACGCCTTTGGAAGAACGTGGTCTGGAATTTAAGGATAAAAATGGAAATGTGAAGAAAGGATATGGCATGTATGCGGCTCTTTCCTACGATGAGGGAAAAACATGGCCGGTAAGAAAACTACTGACGGACGGTGAATATCGTTTTTTAAACGGTGGAGCATGGACGGGATATTTCGAAATGGATGAAAATCATGCTGAACCACGTGGCTATCTTGCAGGAACACAAACTCCTGATAATGTGGTTCATATCCTTAGTAGCCGATTGCATTACCGCTTCAATTTGGCATGGCTCGAAAAATAAAATAAAAAAAGTTTGTTTTTGCTGTCCTTTTCCAATTACTTCAGTTGTATTATAAGTGTAATTACAATTAAAAGATAAGATTTTGAAAGAAAATATGGAAAATATGAGTCCGGAATCATTGCTCCGTAAAGCACAAGCATTGGGAGATGATATTAAAGAAATGGAATCCATTGATGTATTGGGTGCCTATTATCAAGCACAAACCAAAATAAAAACTAATAGAAGAAAGAACATGTATAATCAACTGATGCGTTATGCAGCATTTCTGACTATACCTTTATTTCTCTCTTCTCTGGTTTTGGGATATTTATATTTTAGTGGAACAGAAACCGACGAGAAATATGCAGAGGTGGTAACCGCTACCGGTTCTGTCATACGTTATGAACTTCCGGATCATTCTGTAGTATGGTTGAATGCAGGTAGTACATTGCGTTATCCTACCACTTTCAAGAAAGACAACCGGTTGGTAGAACTGAAGGGTGAGGCATATTTCGAAGTGCAGGCAGACAAAGATCGTCCTTTCTATGTAAATACTCCGAATGGCTTGAGCGTATATGTTTATGGTACCAAATTTAATGTAGCTGCTTATGAGGATGATAATTATATAGAAACAGTATTGGAAAAGGGTAAGGTAAATGTGATAACCCCCGATCAGGAAACAATCGTATTGGCTCCTGGAGAACAGTTGCTTTACGACAAACAGAGTCAAAAGTCGAAAAAAAATAAAGTGGATGTCTATGGAAAGATAGCTTGGAAAGATGGAAAACTAATTTTCAGAAATGCTTCATTAGAAGAAATCCTGAAGCGTCTGGAACGACATTTCAATGTAGAAATTCAGTTTAACAATAGGTCTGGAAAAGAATATAAGTACCGGGCTACTTTCCGGACTGAAACTCTGTCGCAGATATTGGATTATCTGGCCAGGTCTGCCGATTTAAAATGGAAAATTGAAGAACCGCAACAACAGGCAGATGATACATTATCAAAGACTAAAATTAGAGTAGATTTATATTAGAGTAGTAACCCTTAAAATAAAAGCCCATGGAATAACACAAGAGAATAAAAGAAAGGAAGAAAGCTGCTACCAACAGCTGTCTTCCTCCGAATTTTCCAGATTCACGGTACAAGGTCTCGCAAACACTAGCCGGAATCAAACCATAGTTCATTTAGTAATAAACTTTAGTTAGCCACAAATGTATGAAAAAAAATCATTCATTTACAGCATTATGTCCTAAATATGCTTTAAATCTAAAACTTCCTTTAGTTATGAGGATTAGTCTAGCACTACTTTTCGCAGTAGTATTACAACTTTCTGCCGAAGATGGCTATGCCCAGCGAACGCGGGTTGCCATTTCAATGAACAATGTATCTGTAGAACAGGTACTGAATAAAATAGAGGAGACGTCCGACTATGTTTTCCTTTATAATGATAAAACAATTCAGAAGAATCGTATTGTTTCTGTGAGAAACAATTCAGGTAAGATCCTGGATATTCTTGATGAGGTATTTAAAGGAACCAACATTACTTATACAGTGGTTGATAAGCAGATTATCTTGTCTACCAATAAATTGAATGTAACAGAGCAAGATCCGACTATTCAGGTAAAAGGTACAGTGAAAGATACAAAAGGAGAACCTTTGATCGGAGTGAATGTGAAAGTAAAAGGGACAACTACCGGTGCTATTACAGATTTCGACGGAAACTTTCAGATTCAAGCTAAAAAGGGAGCGGTATTGGAGATCTCTTATATTGGATATGCTTCTCAAGAGGTGAAGGTTACAGATAATAAATCGCTTTCCATTGTGATGACGGAAGATGCAAAAGTCTTGAATGAGGTTGTTGTAACGGCTTTGGGCATTAAACGCGAAACCAAGTCTTTGACATACAATGTGCAGCAGATTGGCGGCGACGAAGTGGCAAAGGCGAAAGATATGAATGTGATGAGCAGTCTTGCCGGTAAGGTGGCGGGTGTGAATATCAATGCAAGTTCATCCGGTATTGGAGGCGGTGCCCGTGTGGTAATGCGTGGTACGAAGTCTATATCAGGTAATAACAACGCTCTATATGTAGTAGATGGAGTTCCTTTGGCTAATATATCAGGTGAACAACCCGACGATCAGTATACGGGTGCCGGACAATCCGGTGACGGATTGGCTAACTTCAACGCTGATGATATAGAATCAATTTCAGTACTTAGCGGATCGGCCGCCGCTGCACTATACGGTTCGGCTGCTGCCAATGGTGTGGTACTTATCACAACGAAGAAAGGAGCTGTAGATAAAACCAGATTGACTTACAGTAATAATTCAACTTTCTATTCACCATTCCGATTGCCGGAATTCCAGAATACGTATGGTTCGGAAACTGGAGAGTGGTATAGTTGGGCATCTAAATTGTCATCTCCTACCGATTATGAAGTTAAAGATTTTTTTCAGACAGGTTACAATGTAGCAAACACTGTAAGTCTGACTACAGGGACACAAAAAAATCAAACCTATGTATCCGTAGGTGCTGTGAATGCCCGGGGTATCATTCAGAATAATGACTTGGACAGATATAATTTCTCTGTTCGTAACACGACCTCTATGCTGAATGATAAACTGACGATGGATTTAAGTTTTATGTATTCTAATGTAAAGGAACAGAATATGTTGTCGCAAGGAGAGTATGCCAATCCATTGGTTCCCGTTTATTTATTTCCGCGCGGTGATGATTTCTCGAAATATCAGTATTATGAACGATATGATGTAGACCGTAACATAAAAACACAGTTCTGGCCATTGAAAGAAAATGGATTATCCATGCAGAATCCTTACTGGATTACGAACCGGAATATGTATACCAACAAGAAAGACCGTTTTCTGGCAAGCGGTTCACTAAAATATACGATAACAGATTGGTTGAATGTTTCCGGACGCGTGAAACTGGATAAGGAAACTATCAACTCGGAAAAGAAAATGTATGCTTCCACTTTGAATGTGATTGCTGAAAACTCGGATAAAGGAGCATACGTGCAATCGAATAAGAATACCAGTCAGATATATGCGGATGCCATGTTGAATATCAATAAATATTTCTATCACGACACATGGAATCTGACAGCATCTTTAGGTGCCAGTTTATTGGATTTGGATTATAAGGAACTTAATTTTGGCGGCGGATTGCTGACCATTCCTAATCTGTTTACTTCTAACAATGCGAACGTTTCCGGTAAATTGACCTATAAAAATACGAACTATCACGACCGTACCAATTCTTTATTCGGAACATTCTCATTAGGATATAAGGGCATGGTTTATGTAGATGGTTCGTTACGTAATGACTGGATATCTGCTTTGGCAGGAACAAACCATTCTTCCATATTATATCCTTCTATCGGTGCTTCAGCGATTCTGACTAATATGTTTACAATGAAATCTAACATTCTTTCTTATGCAAAGGTCCGCCTTTCATATAGTGAGGTGGGTAATGCACCGGAAAGATTCAGGGCTATCACTACTTACGCAGTGTTGGGAGGGTTGAATACCACTTCTTATTTCCCGATAAAAGACCTTAAACCGGAGAGAACTCATTCATGGGAAGGAGGATTTAATTTAGGTCTGTTTGATAATAAACTGACACTGGACGTGACAGCTTATAAGACATATACGGAGAATCAGCTCTTCAGTCCGGAAATTTCTACAACAACCGGATATTCTAAATTATATGTAAATGCAGGTAAAGTAACGAATAAAGGTATTGAGTTAGCTCTTGGCTTTAAACAGAATATAGGGCCTGTAGATTGGAAAACAACTTTACTATGGTCGCTCAACAGAAACCGCATTGACCAATTACTCCCTGAATATACAAATGAAGAGTTGGGAGTGACAGTACATCTGGACGAAATGGATGTCTATTCGTTAGGCGGTGCCAAACAGCGGCTAACAGTAGGGGGCTCTATGGGAGATGTATATGTGAATACAATGAGAACTGATGAGCATGGACATATCTGGATGAATTCAATGACGGGTACATTGGAAACAGATAAGAATAATTATGTCTATGCCGGTAATACCAATCCGAAATATACTCTTAGCTGGAGAAATGAATTTAATTGGAAAGGAATCAGTCTCGGATTTATGTTGAATGCCCGTGTAGGTGGTATCGGAGTTTCTGCCACTCAAGCTGTAATGGACTATTATGGAGTGTCTAAGACATCGGCAGAAGCGCGGGATAATGGTGGCGTGAAAGTAAACGGCCAGATGATTGATGCCCAGACATGGTATCAGACTATCGGAGCTAATGGTACAGGTTATGTAGGTTCTATGTATGTATATAGTATGACGAATGTTCGTTTGGGAGAATTGACATTGGGATATGATATTCCGATCAATAAATGGTGTAAATGGATTTCTGGATTGAATGTGTCCTTTGTAGGACGTAATTTATGGATGCTATATTGTAAGGCTCCATTTGACCCGGAATCTACTGCAAGTACAGGTACTTATAACCAGGGTATGGACTATTTCATGCAACCGAGTTTGAGATCGATGGGATTTTCTGCAAAGATTTCTTTCTAATTGGATAACCTTTAAAAAAAATAATGATGAACATACGTAAGTTTTTTAAAGTAAGGAACTACTACTTACTCCTTGGAGTAATCATGATAAATGTAGGTTGTACAAAGAATTTTTTGGAGTACAATACCAATCCTAATGAAGCAACCGATGAGATGACGGATTGGGATAATGTGAGAACTGGTTCTCTTCTTTTACAGATGGAGCAGAACGTACTGGTGGTAGCACAACCGGGACTTAATATCGGTTCGGACAGATATCAGACTGTGGAAGTGATGGGTGGAGATGGTTATGTCGGCTATTTTGGTTTTCCTGCTCCCAGTATCAATTCTGCCGGTCGTTACAATTGGGATAAAAGAAGTTGGTATGGTGATATGTTCACTACCAATTACCTGACGACTATGAATGCCTGGCGTGAAATAAGAAAAGCGATTAACAATGACGAAGATCCCCGGTTTTCTATGGCACAAATTCTGAAAGTAGCGGCAATGCATCGTGTGACAGATACCTATGGCCCTATTCCTTATTTGAATTTTGGAGTTTCAAAAGAAGTGCCTTATGATTCGCAAAAGGATGTTTATTACAGATTCTTTGAAGAATTGGATGGAGCTATCAATAACTTGGATAGTTATGCTGCATCCGGAAGTAAAGTTTTGTCATCATGGGATTGTGTGTTCAACGGTGATGTTACATCTTGGATAAAGTTTGCCAATTCACTTCGTTTGCGTCTTGCATTGCATCTTGCCTATGTGGATGAAACAAAGGCAAAAAGTGAAGCCCAACTGGCTATTGGCAATAGTTATGGATTGATGAATGTGAAGTCTGATTTAGCAGAACTTCAGCATATTACTCCGATAGCGACTTATGAAAGTCCTCTGTATATTCTGAAAGGATGGGATGATATTTGTATGGGAGCGACGCTGGATTCATACATGAATGGTTATCAGGATCCACGACTTTCTGCTTACTTCGAGGCAGGTACGGGTGGAAAATATCGGGGTATAAGAGCCGGAATGTCAAAGGACGTAAGTAAGGATAAATATATAACAGGAATCTTTGCCGAACCACAGGCAACCGCTACTTCCAATGTAGTGTGGATGCGTTCATCCGAATCATATTTCTTGTTGGCGGAATATGCTTTGCGTTGGGGAACGAATGCCGATGCTAAAAAGTATTATGAAGATGGAATAAGAATGTCATTTGATGAACATGGTGTATCAGGAGCTGACGCGTATCTGACAAGAACTGCGGCGGGTGGATATGTGCCTGCCAATTATGAGGATCCGGTGACATCATCTCATTCCATGGATGCTTTGGGGACTGTTTCTATCGCTTGGGATGAATCGGGAGATTTTAAAACAAATCTGGAACAAATCATTACTCAAAAGTACATTGCTCTTTATCCGGTGGGACAAGAGGCATGGACAGAGTTCCGCCGTACCGGTTATCCGAAAGTATTTCCGGTTGTTGTGAACGAAAGTTCCGGAGGTTCTGTAGACACAAATATACAAATCCGCAGATTACCTTATCCGGAATCGGAATATAATACGAATAGAACAGAGTTGGATAAAGGCATCACACTTTTAGGTGGCGTAGATAACCCGGGTGTCAGATTGTGGTGGGATGTGCCTAATAAATAATTGGTTACTTAAATAATGCAGAATATGAAAAGAAATTATGTATATTTTTTGTTCACCTATCTCTTGACATTTGTTGTGAGTGGTTGTGATACGGATATTGAACCGGAAGTTATACAGGCAGCTAATACTTATAATGAAGAATATTATCAGAACCTGCGTGAATATAAGAAAACAGATCATGCTATTTGTTTCGGCTGGTATGCCGGTTATACTTCAGAAGCATCTCCTTCGCAGGGGCTTCATTTCACTGGTCTGCCGGATAGTCTGGACATTGTCAGTCTGTGGTCAGGTATTCCTTCCAACAATCCGGCTTATGTAGAAACGAGTTATTATAACGAGCGTTATTTGCCGACTGCTTATGAGGAAATGAATTATATCCGTACAGTAAAGGGGACTCGCGTTGTGATGTGTACGATTTGCCGTATTGGAAGTACGGAGTTTCCTAAAACCGACGCAGGTATCGAGGCTTATGCTTTGCATCTTGCGAGATGTGTGTTGCGTAATGATCTGGATGGTTTGGACTTGGACTACGAACCGGAAGGCGACTGGTTGCAAAATGATAACTTTACAAAGTTTATAAAGGTATTGGGAAATTATTTCGGTCCTCAATCGGGTACAGGCAAATTATTAATTGTTGACTTCTATAATCAGCTGCCTCCTAAGGAAACAGAACCTTATGTCGATTATTTTGTACGACAATGTTACACCACCGGTAGTGCTCAAAGTTTGCAATCTAAATTTGACCAGCTTAGCAGCTGGTGTCCTCCTGAAAAATTCGTTGCTACGGAACAAATGGGATGGTACTGGCAGAATGGTGGAGTCGAATTTACGGAAGCCGATGGAAATAAAGTAGATTCATGGGGCAATCCAATCTATTCTGTAATAGGTATGGCACGCTGGAATCCTACACAAGGACGAAAAGGCGGATTCGGTGGATATTATTTTGAATATGAATACAATACCACTCGTCCTGCTAATCAGGCTATAGGTGATAAAGAGAAAGCCGCTATTCCTTATTATAGCCTTCGGCGTGGTATTCAGGAACAAAATCCTGCCGGAAAGCCTGTACAACAGTCTACTAAACAAGAAACGGAAGAAGAAAATGGATGAATTTTAAATTTGTATGCAAGGTATGAAAACATTGAATAATATAAAAAAGATATGGGGAGCTGCTTTGATAGGAATAGCTTCTTTTATGCTGCTGGGATGCCAGGAAGCCGCTCAAAAAGGTGACGGGTTGTTAATGACCGGAACATCTTCGGATAGATTGGTAAAGTTCGCCATTGATGGATTTCCATCTGCGTATGCTGTTTCTGTGACTTCAACTTCTCGCGTTGAATCGGATATTCAGGTGAATCTGGCTGTTGATGCAAGTCTGGTTGATACTTATAATGAGGAAATGGGAACCAATTATTATCCCATTCCGGATAAATCATATACATTTGAAAATCCGGAGGTTACTATTTCAGCAGGACAGGCAATTTCTTCTGCTGCCTCTCTTTCAATTGCCGATGATTCGGAATTTGTTCCGGGACGTGTTTATTTGATACCGGTTACCATAAAAAGTGCGACGGGAGATTTGGATATTATAGAAGCAGGGCGTACTATTTTCCTGAAAGTATCTCGAACATTGCGTTTCCATGCTCCGTATGTAGGACAGGCTTCTATGGCTTATCAATTTTTGCTTCCGGATCCTATTCCTTCTTTGCCTACTTATACATGGGAAGTGAAGATTTACGCCACTAAATTCCGTTCTTCCGGAGCTTCCGGTACTACCCGTGTTTGCTCATTTGGAGGTAGTGAAGCATCTGTAGAAGGGGGAGCGATTGATGATGGAGGCTTTAAATGTGACCAGAACCTGCTTCGTTTTGGTGAAGGAACGGATGAACCGAACCAGTTGCATGTAACAACTAAACAGGGTAAAATGTCATCGAATACTCGCTTTGCTTTAAATACCTGGTATGCTGTTGCCTTGGTAAATGACGGCAGTACGTTGACATTGTATATCAATGGAGAGAAAGATAACTCAATGACAGTTGCTCCGTATGAATATGCGCTTTATGGAGTACAGATCGGTATGCCTTCAAAAGGTTATCAATCTTCACAATTGTTTTATGGTCGTTTGAGTGAGATGCGTCTTTGGACTCGTCCTTTGTCTGCTCGTGAAATTAAAGCAAATGTATGTGGGGTAGACCCTTCTACCAATGGGCTTGTGTCTTATTGGAGAATGAATGAAGGAGAAGGAACTACTTTCTATGATTTATCTCCGTCAAAGCGTGATATCAGTTATAAGAATGGAATCACGATTGACTGGACTTATGATGATACGAATAAATGTCTTGAATAAGGTAATAATAAATGAATAGACTGTATGATAATGAAAAACAATATAAATAGATTAACTCTCCTTTTGCTTGTTTTATTGGGAGGAGTAGGATTCACATCTTGTTCGGATGATGACAATGATTTTATTGAATTGCCGACAATAGAGATGCCACAGTCGGAGGCAGGACCTGTTTCTATTGATTATAGGGAGATACTGGATGCAGGAAGCTATGTCTATGATTATACTATCAAACTGGATAAACCTGCTGCTACTACTTTATTGTGTGACATTGCCGTGGACGAAAGTATGGTAGAGGCTTATAACGCTGCAAATAACACGTCTTATAAGATGATGCCCGCTTTTGTCTATGAGTTGCAAGCTAAAAATGCGATAGTGAAGGCAGGACAGCAAGAATCCAATTCCTTATCAGTTAAGTTTTCATCATTGTTCGGTTTGGTGGAAGGTGAAGAATATTTGCTTCCTATTGTTGCAACAATAGATGAAACGTGTGTAGGACAATTTGTAACGGACACTCGTTCTGTTTCTTATTTTACGATTAGCATTGATGGGGAATTGGATTATATACCGGGATTGAATATGAGTTCTTATTCAACGGATATGTATCGTACGTTAAGTTTCGCAAATGATGAAGTAGTTACGATTGAAGATAATACACATACGTTTGAAATGCTTGTATATCCATATAATTGGCACAGTGGAACTAATTATATAGGTACATGGCGTGGTAAGGATACCAACAATAATAATGAGGTTTTTAGTGGTTGTGAACTACGTGTAACTGGTGCAACGGGAGCGTCTAATATTGGTAATCGTCAATGTGACTTGACATTGGCTAATCAAAATATAACGTTGCCGGCTAATCAATGGGTTAGGTTGACTATTACTTGTGACGGAACGAAAACGGGCCAGAATACTGAGGTTGCTTATCGTTTATATATTAACGGTGAGGAAGTTGCTTCTGCAAAACCTACTAAACGTTGGGGACCATCCTCTTCTCAAAGATTCAAGGTGGGATATACGTTGACTGGTATTCAGTTTGGTAATACAAGTTCAAGTATGTATTTTGATGGTCTGATTTCTGATATTCGTATGTGGAAGAAGTGTCTGACAGCGGAAGAAGTAAAAGCTAACTTGCGTACAATAGCTTCTCCATCTTCTTCGGACTTATATGGCTATTGGAAATTGGATGAAGGAGAAGGAAATACATTGAAGGACAGTTCGGGCAATGGGCGTGATTTAACTTTCCCGGCTTCGGCAAATATCATTTGGAATGCAGAATTCAATGATTTGCCTCAAGATAATTAAAATGTGATTTTATATTGGGAGTTATTGTGTTTTTACGTAGCTCCCAATATTAACTTAAAGAAATGATGATGAAACGTTTTATGTCAGCTTTGATCGTTTTACTGTGCTCTATTGTTGGCGTATGTGCGCAACAACAGGGAAGAGCTGTATTGCGTTTTGATACTACTACTTGGAATTTTGGTAATATTCAGGAAGTAGGAGGCAAAGTGAGTCATACTTTTCATTTTACTAATATGCATACTTCTCCGGTTGTGATTGAAGAAGTGATTTCAACTTGTGGGTGTGCCATTTCTGTTTATAGTAAACAACCTGTAAAACCAGGGCATACAGGCACTATTACCGTAACTTTCGATCCTAAAGGGCGAACAAACTTTTTCTCTAAGAGTATAAGGGTTGTTTCTAATTCAGGGCAAAGTGTCAATACTCTTTGGGTAAAAGGCACGATAAATACAATGAATCGTATAGAGGATGAATATCCTTATTCTTTATCATCAGATATTCTGGCAGACCGAATGACTCTATCTTATGATCTGTTACAGCATAATGGGAGGCCAAAACAATTGGAAATTAGAATCTATAACCGGTCGGATAAAATAGTCAGGTTGTCATACTCGCTGTTGGATAAGAGTGGATGTTTGTCGATATCTATGCCATCATCTCTTCAAGGTCGATCTTGTGCGACTATAAAAATAACAGCTTCTCCTTTAAAAGGCTTTTACGGTACATTTAAAGATAAGATTATTATTAGTGCCAATTCCGTACACAGTTCTCCTATACAAATCTTTGGTACAGTGATTGATGATATGAGAAAAGTAAGCACGGCAACTGCTCCCCGGATGAAGTGTTCACAGTCTTATTTTAATTTGGGGAATATCTCATTAAAAAAGCGTATTCAGAGAAAAGTTAAAGTTACTAATGAAGGGGCGAATCCTCTTATTATCCGCAAAATAGAATGTCCGGAATTTGTTTCTACTAATATCCGGGGTGAAAAGGTTTTGAAGCAAAATGAGTGTTTGGAGGTTCTGTTTGAATTAAATGTATCATCTTCAAACCATCTATTGGATGCAAAGGTCAAGTTGATAACAAATGATACTCATCAGCCTGTACATACAGTTATATTTGAGGGAGAAATGGGTAAGTAGGGTTGAATATCTCTATTTGAAAGATTAGAAATACACTATAAATTAATTGAGTCATTTTACTGTATATAACATTATGATAAAACGATTGTATATTTTGGTGATGGTACAGATGGTATGTACTTTGGGGTTTACTCAATCCTCTCCCTCGTTACCTGCTTACAAAGATCCCAGTTTGTCAATAGATATAAGACTTTCAGATTTACTTTCCCGCATGACTTTAGAAGAAAAGGTCGGTCAGTTACTTTGTCCTTTAGGTTGGGAAATGTATGAAATCCATGGCAGTGAGGTTCATCCTTCCGGAAAGTTCAAGCAATTGATTAAAGAAAGAAATGCCGGAATGCTTTGGGCAACTTATCGTGCTGATCCCTGGACAAAGAAAACATTGGCTAATGGCTTAAATCCAGAATTGGCAGCGAAAGCCGGAAATGCATTGCAAAAGTATGTGATGGAGAATACCCGTCTGGGAATTCCGATGTTTTTAGCGGAAGAAGCCCCTCATGGGCACATGGCAATTGGTGCTACAGTTTTTCCTACGGGTATCGGAATGGCGGCTACCTGGTCGCTGGAATTAGTAAAAGAAGTTGGTCAAGTTATCGCTAAAGAAATTCGTTCCCAAGGTGGGCATATTAGTTACGGTCCCGTACTTGATCTGACCCGTGATCCCCGTTGGTCCCGCGTGGAAGAAACATTTGGTGAGGATCCTGTGTTGAGTGGCATTTTAGGGGCGTCTATGGTTGACGGTTTAGGTGGAGGTAATCTATCACAAAAATACGCTACCATAGCTACCTTGAAACATTTTCTGGCATACGCTGTGCCGGAGGGTGGACAGAATGGTAATTATGCTTCAGTCGGTATTCGTGATTTGCATCAGAATTTTCTTCCTCCTTTTCGTAAGGCAATAGATTCAGGGGCATTGTCTGTAATGACTTCATACAATTCGATAGATGGGATACCTTGTACGTCGAACCATTATTTGCTGACTCAACTCTTGCGTAATGAATGGAAGTTTTGTGGCTTTGTAGTTTCCGATTTATATAGTATTGAAGGGATTCACGAAAGCCACTTTGTTGCTCTAACTAAAGAGAATGCAGCCATACAATCTGTAACGGCTGGCGTTGATGTTGACTTGGGTGGGGATGCTTATACCAACCTTTGTCATGCGGTTCAATCCGGACAAATGGATAAGGCTGTGATTGATACGGCTGTCTGCCGGGTGTTACGGATGAAGTTTGAGATGGGCTTGTTTGAGCATCCTTATGTGGATCCGAAAATTGCTGCTAAAACAGTACGCCGTAAAGAACATATCGAACTGGCACGTAAAATCGCACAGTCTTCCATAACACTTCTCAAAAATGAGAATTCAATTCTTCCTTTAAGCAAGACGATAAATAAGGTGGCGGTAATTGGCCCTAATGCTGACAATCGATATAATATGTTAGGGGACTATACAGCTCCTCAGGAAGATAGTAATGTGAAAACAGTTCTTGATGGAATTCTAACAAAATTATCTCCTTTTCGTGTGGAATATGTACGAGGCTGTGCTATTCGTGATACTACAGTGAATGAGATAGAACAGGCAATTAAAGCTGCCCGTCGCTCCGAAGTTGTAATTGTGGTTGTGGGTGGTTCCAGTGCCCGTGATTTTAAAACGAGCTATAAAGAAACAGGTGCGGCTGTAGCTGAAGAGGGTAGTGTAAGTGATATGGAGTGTGGAGAAGGATTTGACCGTGCCAGTTTATCCTTACTTGGTAGACAACAAGAACTATTGGAATCTTTGCAAAAGACAGGTAAGCCTTTGATTGTCGTTTATATTGAAGGTCGTCCTTTAGAAAAGAATTGGGCTTCGGAATATGCGGATGCGCTACTGACTGCTTACTATCCGGGGCAGGAGGGTGGAAATGCTATAGCGGATGTTCTTTTTGGAGATTATAATCCTTCCGGACGTTTGCCAATCTCCGTTCCGCGTTCTGTAGGTCAGATTCCGGTTTATTATAATAAGAAAGCTCCTCGAAATCATGATTATGTGGAAATGTCATCTTTTCCGTTATATAGCTTTGGTTATGGGATGAGTTATACCACTTTTGAATATTCTGATTTGCAGGTAGTGCAGAAATCTGCTCGTTGTTTTGAAGTCTCATTTAAAGTAAAGAATACAGGGAAGTATGATGGTGAGGAAGTATCACAACTTTATATGAGAGATGAATATGCATCAGTTGTTCAGCCGATGAAACAGTTGAAACATTTTGAACGTTTCCATTTGAAAAAAGGAGAAGAAAAAAAAGTTACTTTTGTTTTGACAGAGGAGGACTTTTTCTTGGTTAACTATACTTTGAAGAAAGTAGTAGAGTCTGGAAATTTCCATCTTATGATTGGTGCCGCTTCTAATGATATTAGGTTGCAGAATGTTATTTTAGTGGAGTAATTTTTATTAATATCTATATTAAGAGATTTCCTGTTTCGTTTTCTCTTAATAAAAAAGAGAGAATATTCCTTTTGCGGAAATATCCTCTCTTTCTCACCTAAAACCTAAACCTTTTATTTCAATTACTTGCTACTATAAGCAACCAACATCCAAACCAATTTTTCCTGTTCTTTCAGATAATCGCTCATCATCGAAACGGTTACTTCGTCTCCGGCTTGAGAAGCGATAGATAAGATCTTTCTGCGATTTCATCCACCTTTTCAGCCGTGTCATCATACATCTTTTCGAATTGACTGTGGAGTACAAAGAAATTATGTCCCTTGATATTCCAGTGGAAACCGCGAAGATTGGTGTAATACACTTGGAAGTCTGCTAATAGTTGTTGCAAAGATGCTACTACGTTGTTTGCTCCCGATTCGTTCAATTTGATAAATTCTAAAGTTTTCATATTCTTCTATTTTTAATGATTTATACTTGTTCTCTTTTTTTCTGTACTGCAAAGATAAGGCGTAAAATGCTTGCTGTCAAACTGAAAATTTCTATCTTTGCATAGATAAAATCTATAACTTAATAAGATTTGATAGATGACGATACAACAATTAGAGTATATACTGGCTGTAGACCAGTTCAGGCATTTCGCACGGGCAGCTGAATATTGTCGTGTGACGCAGCCTACTTTGAGTGCAATGATTCAGAAACTGGAAGATGAACTGGGAGTAAAGTTGTTCGATAGGACAGTGCAACCCGTTTGTCCGACACCCATCGGGCAGAAAGTGATAGACCAGGCTCGCGTGATTCTGGCGCAGGCAGCTCAAGTGAAAGAAATAATCAGTGAAGATAAACAGTCATTGTCAGGCGTATTCCGCTTGGGGGTATTACCTACTATCGCTCCCTATCTGCTTCCTCGCTTTTTTCCTCAACTAATGGAAAAATATCCCGAACTGGATATTCGTGTCACGGAAATGAAGACACAGGATATTCAGCAGGCTTTGCATGTCGGAGATTTGGATGCGGGAATTATTGCCAGCAAACTGGAAGATACGTTCTTGACAGAAGAAACTCTTTTCTATGAGCAATTTTACGCTTATGTGTCACGAAAAGAATCCTCTTTCAAGCATGATATGATCCGTACTTCTGATATAACAGGCGAACATCTTTGGCTTTTGGACGAAGGACACTGTTTTCGCGATCAACTCGTCCGTTTCTGTCAGATGGAGGCCGTGAAGGTTAATCAGATGGCCTATCGTTTGGGAAGTATGGAAACCTTTATGCGAATGGTAGAAAGTGGAAAAGGAATCACTTTTATTCCCGAATTGGCAGTGATGCAATTGACGGAAGAACAGCGGCAGTTGGTACGTCCGTTTGCCATTCCCCGACCTACACGGCAAGTGGTACTGGTAACAAATAAAGATTTTATTCGCCACAGTCTCTTATGCGTCCTGAAAGAGGAAATAAAGGCGGCGGTTCCCAAGGAAATGCTTTCTTTACAGTCCATACAATGTTTGTTATAGCACATTAGGGAATCCCTTTTTCCATCGAGAACAATCTCTTTCTGTAAAAAATGTAGCAAAGTTGCGTTATAATAATACGGATATGTTTTGATTTCTAGTCTGAATTGCTTATTTTTGGAAAGTAAACAAAAACAATATTAATTACTATGAAAAAGTACATTGCAGAAATGATTGGAACGATGGTGCTCGTTCTTATGGGATGTGGTAGCGCCGTCTTTGCTGGTGGTTTGGCTGATACAGTAGGTGCTGGTGTGGGAACAATCGGCGTAGCTTTAGCCTTTGGTTTATCCGTAGTAGCGATGGCGTATGCTATCGGAGGTATTTCGGGATGTCACATTAATCCTGCTATTACATTAGGAGTGTTTTTGACTGGTCGTATGAATGGAAAAGATGCAGGTATGTATATGATTTTCCAGGTAATCGGAGCTATTATCGGTTCGGCTATTCTTTTTGCTTTAGTTTCTACCGGTGCTCATGACGGGCCTACAGCGACAGGTTCGAATGGTTTTGGTGATGGAGAAATGTTGCAGGCATTTATTGCGGAAGCAGTATTTACTTTCATATTTGTATTGGTAGTGCTCGGCTCTACCGATCCGAAGAAGGGAGCAGGCAATCTGGCAGGACTTGCCATCGGTTTGACTCTTGTATTGGTACATATTGTATGTATTCCTATCACAGGGACTTCTGTAAACCCGGCACGTAGTATTGCTCCGGCATTATTCCAAGGAGGAGAAGCATTGTCGCAGTTGTGGCTGTTCATCATTGCTCCATTTGTAGGAGCTGCATTGAGTGCAGTTGTTTGGAATTATCTGGGAGATAAGAAATAACTCTTTTAGAAGAAAGAATATAAAGAAGAAAGTAAAAGGGCGGCAGTTTCACAACTACCGCCCTCTTTTGCGTAATTAATATATTATATTAAAAAAGAGTGTGTTTCGCATGTTCACATTAGATTAGTCGTCTAAGGAAATTTCACTTCATAAGTTTTCGGCCCGCCATAAATGGTGTTGACACGAATTCTTAGTCCCTTTTTCCCCTCCATCCGGTCTTTAATCTTATCCAGTTTGAAAGACACATATCCTTCACCCAAACGTTGAGGATCATCTCCTTCACTGTTATGACGGAATTCCAGATTGATATATTCGTCCTCCGCATTGCCTTCGTCAGCAGTGGGAGCAGTCTCTTCTTTGTCGTTAATCACCAGATTCAGGAAATGTTTTTTATCATCACTATGTGTTCCGTAATATTGGAATTCAATCGTCAGATATTTATTATCCTTATTGATCCACATATAAGTCGTGTTGATCTTATCATCTCCGATTTTCTCTTCGTCGTTGTCATCTTCACCCATTGTGACGATGTCTTTGGTTAAGATTGGATTGATACCTTTCACCTGAATATTAAGGTCGTATCCATTCACAGGCTCTTCCAACTCGTTGAATATCACAAAAGCTCTTTGTCCCTCCACCCAATCTTCATTGTTCCATCCTTGTGAGTTGCTGGGATACATCTTTTTCCCGTCATCCAAAGTGAAATAAAATTCCTTGCTATCCTGGCTAATCATATTGATGGTGCTGATAGCCAGAAGATCGGACGAATTATCATCGTCGTCCAAGCATGACTGGAGAATCGGCATGGTAGTCATAATAGCAAAGATAAAGGCAATGAATTTAAATTTCTTCATATACTTACTAGGTTTTAGATTTTATAATATTTATGTTTTCTGTAGTGAAAATGCAAGAGGATAGAAAATATTGCATTCGGATCTGTTAAAGAAACAAAAGTGATAAAAGAGTTGTTCTCTCTATGCAGTATTTCTATCTTTGCTGCATTTATAAGGTAAACACGTGTATAAGAGAATGGAAGAAATAGAGTTGTCGGAACAATGTAGGCTGGGTAATAATCGGGCCCGCAAGGAACTGTATGAACAGTATGCGGGGCGTATGCTTGGCATCTGTCTACGCTATACCGGCGACCGGGATACAGCCCAGGATCTGCTTCACGACGGTTTTTTAAAGATATTCGATTCGTTCGATAAGTTCACCTGGAGGGGTGAAGGCTCTTTGCGAGCCTGGATGGAACGGGTGATGGTCAACACAGTTTTACAGTATCTTCGGAAAAATGATGTGATTAATCAGTCGACACCTTTGGAAGAGTTGCCCGAAGAATATGAAGAGCCGGATGCTTCGTATCAATGAAAAATCTTCAGCTTCGCAACTGTTTCGTGCGAAGAGTGTATTAGCAAAAAGAGTAAAAGAATGGATAATGCATAATGGATAGATAGAGATGGAAGAGAAAGAATTGTGGATGAATAAGTTGAAGGAGAAGCTTGCGGATTATTCCGAACCGGCGCCTGCTTCCGGTTGGGAACAACTGGAGAAAGAACTTATGCCTCCTGTGGAGAAGAAAATATATCCTTATCGAAAATGGATGATGGCTGCTGCAGCTATTATAATATTAGCTGTCGTTTCGTCAGTAAGTCTGTATTTTCTAGGGACACCCGCTGCGGATGAAATACGTCATATACAAACTCCGGTATTGGCTTCCACGCCCGATGCATTGCCGGGTGTGCAACAACCGGATATGCAGGGAACTGCTGTGGAACCTGTCTTACGGCCGGTAACTCGCGAAGATCGTTTGGCGAAAGTCGACAGGAATCATACGGAGCAGAAAACAGGTGTAGATCCATTAGGGATCGGTAATGAAGGCAGAAAATACAGATGTCAGTCAGGGACAGTCACAGGATACAGAGCGATCGAATAACAGACCGCGTCGTCCTTCCGGTAAAGACAAACTTCATATTCCGACAGAAAAAAGATCTTCTCAAAAGGGAACATGGTCAATGGGACTTTCGGTAGGAAATTCAGGAGGTGCTTCAACAGAAGTAGGTGCCGGATCTCATGCTTATATGTCACGTGTGAGTATGCTTTCAGTTTCCAACGGTCTGATGGAGACGATTCCTAATGACCAAACATTGGTTTTCGAAGATGGAGTACCTTACCTGCGTCAGGCAAAACAGGTGGTTGATATTAAACATCATCAGCCTATTTCTTTCGGATTGTCCGTTCGTAAAGGTTTAGCTAAAGGATTCTCTCTTGAGACAGGACTGACTTATACGCTGCTTTCTTCGGATGCAAAACTGGCAGGTGAAGAACAACAGATAGAGCAGAAACTGCATTATATCGGTATTCCGTTGCGTGCCAACTGGAACTTCCTGGATAAGAAACTCGTCACTCTTTATGTTTCCGGTGGAGGTATGGTTGAGAAATGTGTTTATGGAAAGCTAGGATCTGAAAAAGAAACAGTGAAGCCTTTGCAGTTCTCGGTATCCGGTGGTGTAGGTGCGCAGATCAATGCAACGAAACGTTTGGGTATTTACGTGGAACCGGGTGTTGCTTATTATTTCAATGATGGCTCCGATATACAGACTATACGTAAAGAGAATCCGTTTAACTTCAACATACAAGCAGGTGTTCGTCTGACTTATTAGTACGAACTACCTCACTAAATATAGTAACGCCATCCGGTTCGGATACCGTCACTATCCTGATTGGATAGCGTCATTATCCTGACCGGATGGCGTTACTATTTGCTATTTACTATCTTTTTCTTCAGAAAAGTCGGATAATTGAGAAAATATTAATAATATTGTCACCTGTTTATGACCTATGGCTGCATACCTTTGTTGCAAAATTCTAAGATATGGTAGATTCTACAGATGAAAAACATTTATTAATCGACTTAAAAGGCGGTTCCTTTCAGGCATTCGAAAGATTGTATAATATGTATAGTGGCAAACTGTACAATTTCATTATGCGACTCTCTTCCGGCAATCAATATATGGCCGAAGAAGTGGTGCAAGCCACTTTTATTCGTATATGGGAAGTGCATGAAAAAGTAGACCCGGCTTCCTCGTTTATCTCTTTTCTCTGTACGATTGCCAAAAACTTATTGATGAATATGTATCAGCGTCAGACCGTAGAGTATGTTTACAATGAATATCTCATGAAAAGTAGCGTAGACCGTGATTCACAGACAGAAGAGAATATTGATCTGCGCTTTTTGAATGAGTATATCGATTCTCTTGCCGAAGAACTGCCTGCGCAACGACTGTCAGACTGGATAAAGAATGACCGTCAGTTGCATGACTGGTGGGAGCAAGAGTTTGAGAGATCGGATTCCTCCATGAACCCAGTGTTGCGTGATAAACTTTTTGCCCGGATCAAAGAAGAGACTTTGGGCAAGGAAGTGCGCCCCCTCCGTATCATCCCTTGGAAATGGGTTGCTGCTATTTTATTACCTGTCTGTGTCGCTTTCTTCACTTACTATCTTTTAGATTCTTCTCCAACGGCAGAAACACCCTTTATTGTGAAAGCGGGCAAAGGAGATAAAGCAACCATTGAATTGCCGGACGGAACAAATGTTGTTCTCAATTCAGCTTCCCAATTAAGTTACCTGAATAACTTCGGAGAAAAAGTTCGTCGCGTGCAACTGAATGGTGAAGCCTATTTTAAAGTAGCCCATGATGAGAAACACGCCTTCATTGTGCAAATCGGTGATTTGGAAGTGAAAGTGCTCGGTACTTCTTTTAATGTATCTGCCTATGAAGATGCCAAAGACGTGACAGTCGTTCTTTTGGAAGGAAAAGTAGGGGTCTATGCGCAGAAAATATCGCATATCATGAAGCCCGGCGACAAAATAGAATATAATAAAGCCACTCATAAGATAACAGCCACTCAAGTGCATCCGAATGATTATATTGAATGGACGAAAGGAAATATCTATTTTGAGAAAGAATCTTTGGAGAATATAATGAAAACCCTTTCACGTATCTATGACGTAGAGATTCGTTTCGACTCCAATAAACTACCTAATGAATATTTCACCGGAACCATTCCGGGAGGCGGCATACAGAATGCGCTGAATATTCTGATGCTCTAATTTGAAGATGCAATGAATACATTAGAGCGTAAATTGCCGATAGGGATACAGACATTTGAAGATATACGCCGAGGAAATTATCTTTATGTGGACAAGACGTCTATTTTATGGCAAATAATAAATACGGGAAAGCCTTATTTTCTTAGTCGTCCCCGTCGTTTTGGCAAAAGTCTGCTAGTTTCTACTTTTGAAGCCTACTTTCAGGGGCGTAAAGACCTTTTTGAGGGTTTGGCAATTGAAAAGTTAGAGACAAAGTGGGAGCAATATCCGGTTCTGCATCTTGATTTGAATGCGAAGAGATATGAGACGGCAGCAGATTTGGTTGCCATGCTAAATCAGTATTTGGAGAAATGGGAAGCCGTCTATGGTGATGAGAAGAAAGACCGTAGTCCTGAAGAACGCTTTAGTTACATCATCGAGCAAGCCTATTTGAAAACTGGAAAAGGAGTTGTGGTATTAGTAGATGAGTATGATAAGCCTTTGCTGCAAGCCCTTTTAGATGAAAACTTGTTGGATGAATACCGTCGTATTCTGAAGGCTTTTTATGGAGTACTAAAAAGTTCCGATCGCTATCTTCGGTTTATATTCTTGACAGGAGTCACAAAATTTGCCCAAGTAAGTGTATTCAGTGATTTGAATCAGTTGAATGATATTAGTATGAAAATTCCTTATGCCAATATTTGTGGTATTACTAAGAAGGAGTTAGTATCTACATTTACTCCCGAGTTGGAGCACTTGGCAGAAGTGCAGGAGATGTCCTTTGAAGATACAGTCGATAAAATGACAGCAATGTACGATGGCTATCACTTTACATATAGCGAAGAAGGACTATTCAATCCCTTCAGTGTGCTCAATGTCTTTGATGGATTAATGTTTGATAATTACTGGTTTCAGACTGGTACTCCTACCTATCTTGTAGAACTGCTGAAACAAAGTGATTATGATTTACGTTTGCTGATAGATGGCTTGGAAGTAGGAAGTTCCGGATTTGCAGAATACCGTGCGGAGACAAAGAATCCCCTTCCGATGATCTACCAAAGTGGTTATCTGACAATTAAAAATTTCGATAAATCATTGAACCTATATACATTAGGCTTCCCGAATGACGAGGTGAAATATGGTTTCCTTAAATTCCTGATACCCTATTATACCCCCATCTCTTCTGATGAAACGGATTTTAATGCAGTTAAGTTTGTCCGTGAACTTCAGTTGGGCGACGTTCATTCCTTTATGGAACGTATGAAATCATTCTTTGCCGACATTCCCTACGAATTGAATACAAAGACTGAACGTCATTATCAGGTTATTTTCTATCTTGTCTTTAAGTTGATGGGACAATATGTAGATGCGGAAGTACGCAGTGCAAAAGGCCGTGCCGATGCAGTGGTGAAAACAAAAGACCGTATTTATGTTTTTGAGTTTAAGCTGGAAGGAACAGTAGACGAAGCTCTGAAACAAATAGATGAAAAAGGATATCTGTTACCTTATCGAACAGACGGGCGTGAACTGGTTAAAGTCGGTGTCTCCTTTAATGCTGAAGAACGTAATATCGGTGAATACAAAGTAGTTTAATTACTTATTGAGTACAATATAGAATAGAACCATTCCGAAGCCCTCTACTTAGGAATGGTTTTTTTTGTTCTCTGAATTGAATAAGTTAACGAGAGTTAAAGTCTGATAGACGGTTGGACGAGCGAGTATAGCAGTCTGTATACCTATCAAACAACTTAAAAGTTTTGATATATGAAGCACAAAACAACCTTTGAAAAACTCCCTCAAACAAAGCCTTCCGGAGTTAAACCAAAAAGTTTCGTTAAATGTGAAAGATGCAACGATTGAACAAACCATGCAACAACTTTTGGGTAAAATGGAGTTAACCTACAAGAAAGAGCAAGAGAATGTCATTGTATTGATTCGTAAACCACAAGAAAAGCAGCGTAATATAAAGGTTTCAGGAACCGTAGTTGATTCGAATGGAGAGCCTATTATCGGTGCTAGTGTTGTGGTCAAGGGTACATCTAATGGAACAATAACTGATTTAGATGGTAATTTTTCCATCAATGATGTCTCCGAAACATCTCAACTAACAGTTTCCTACATCGGATATAAACCCGTTCAACTTCGTGCTACCGATAAAAATATGGCGAAAGTTGTTCTGCAGGAAGATAGTAAGATGATTGAAGAAGTCGTAGTCGTTGGCTATACTCCTATGCGTAAGAGTGATTTCACAGGTTCTTTGGCAAGTGTTAAGGCTAGTGAATTATCTCTTTCAGCAGCAACCGCCGGACAAGCTTTAGTCGGTAAAGTCGCTGGTGTACAGGTGATGCAGACAAGTGGTGCGCCGGGAGAAGGAGTGAAGATTAAAGTTCGTGGAACGAACTCTCTTTCAGCTAGTACAACACCTCTCTATGTGATTGATGGATATCCGGCTTCAGAAGATGTATATATCAATCCCGAGGATATTGAAACTATTGATGTATTGAAAGACGCAGCTTCGGCAGCCATTTATGGTTCTCGAGGTGCTAGTGGCGTGGTACTTATCACCACAAAGAGGGGTAATTCGGGAAAAGCCCGTATTGATTATGACTATCAGTTTAGTATGCAACAAGTAGAGCGTAAGATTAAGTTGCTGGATGCCTATCAATACAGGGATTTGGTAATTGAAGCCCGTAATAATTCTTATCGTGATAAAGCAGAAGCTGCTGGAAAATCATGGAACCCATTGGATGATAATGCAATAAGAGCTTCAAAAGGTTTTAACTTGAATGAAGTGGGCATTTCTGATTTGTTTTTTGATTTCACAACCGGAAAACCGGTCGATCCTACTTACAATACAGATTGGCAGGACGCCATCTATGGGAATGCTCCGATGCATCGTCATAATCTATCTGTTACAGGAGGACAGGATTTCTTGAAATATCGTTTTAGTTTGGGTTATCTGGATCAGGATGGAATTATAGCTCCTTCCGGACATAAGCGTTTGAATGTTCGTGCCAATGTAGATGCAGAAGTCACGAAACGCTTGAAAGTTGGAGTAAACTTTTCTTTTGTTGATGTTTCGGAACGACAGGTTCAAGCAGACGGTCGTTATATAAATGATGGTGTCGTACAAAGTGCTCTATTAATGTTTCCTCAATTCCCTGTATATAATTCGGATGGAACTTATGCAGTCGGAAATCAGATTGCGATGAAAGCTGATGGCTATCAGATGGTCGAGAATCCCGTGGCACTTGCTCATGAAATTGATATCCGCAACAAGTCAAGCCGAATGAATTTCAATGCTAATATCACTTATGATATATTGAAACAGCTTCAGTTTAAAGCCAATTTGGGAACTCAATATTATACTTCCCGTTATAATTACTATCGTCCGCGTACTGTAGGACAAGATGGTGATATGCCCAATTCGGATGCTGTTCAGGCACGTGTGAAAGCTCGTGACATAACAAATCGTGATATTGACCGTTTGGGAGAGTTTACGTTAAATTATAATGGTGAATTCGGGAAACATCGCCTGAATGCTTTAGTGGGCTACACCTTACAGAAAAAAACTTATGACCGCGTAGCCGTTGAAGCAACAGGTTTTCCCGACGACCGTATTCATGAAGTGACAGCGCATGGTCCGAATGCTTCCGATATAGGCTTGTATAGCAGCGATACCCGAAAGGCTGCATGGACAATGATGTCTTATCTGGCACGTGTAAACTATTCATTCGATAATCGCTATGTAGTGACGGGTACAGTAAGAACTGACGGATCTTCACGTTTTGGAAAAGAAAACCGTTGGGGTTGGTTTCCTTCTATTTCTTTAGGTTGGACTATATCGAATGAAAAGTTTTATCAGGATTTGTTAGGTAATAATTCATCCTTAAAACTTCGTGCCAGTTGGGGATTGAGTGGAAACAACAATATTGGTAACTACGAGCATACAGCTACTATGTCTCAAGGTGGTTACGTATATGGTAATACTGTCGAAACAGCCTATTGGCAAGGAACTTTCAAAGATGCGGCTATCGGATGGGAAAAAACATCCCAATACAATGTAGGGTTTGATTTGGGATTATTCAATGGTCGTGTCAACTTGATAGGTAACTATTATAATAGTCTTTCGTATGATTTGTTGTACGACCAGCCTATATCATCCATATCGGGCTCTTCCAGTGTAAAAACAAACTTGAAAAATGCAAAAGTACGTAATAGCGGAGTTGATTTCCAAATAGACGGGCGTATTTTGACAGGAGATTTTAAATGGAATGTAAGTGCTAATATATCAGTAAATCGAAATAAAGTTGTCGATTTGGGTGGTATTAATGATTTGTATTTAGTTAGTGAGCGCAATGTGGTAAGCCATGTGACCCGTTCCGGGCTTCCTATCGGCTCTTTCTATGGCTACATTGCTGATGGTATTATTTCCGAGAAGGATTACACCAATATAATGATTGATAAAAGCAATCTGGTTAATGGCAAATTTCCTGACGGATATCAGTTGATAGGACCGGCAGTTCCTAATTATAATAACATACATCCGGGAGATGTGAAATGGCGGGATGTTGATAAGAATGGTTTGATTACAGAAAACGACCGTGAAATTCTAGGCAATGCTTACCCGGATTTTACATACGGTATCAGTACCGATTTCTCTTATAAGAACTTTGATTTGAGAGCGACATTTACCGGTTCTCAAGGAGCTGAAGTAATAAACTTCCAGAAATATTATCTGTACAATATGGAAGGCTCCGGCAATCAGTTGGCATCTGTTTTGAACCGTTGGCATTCTGACGAAAATCCGGGTTCCGGCGGAGTGTTTCGTGCAGCGCGTAGTTCCACTCCTAATACCAGTCAGCGGCTTAGTTCTTATATGGTGGATGATGCTTCCTATTTCCGTTGTGCAAATATCACATTGGGGTATAATTTTCCGGTGAAGTGGATGCAGAAAGTGAGCGTTCAGGCGTTGAGGCTATATGTCAGTGTTGACAATTTATTCACATTGACCGATTATGAAGGATATAATCCTGAAGTGGATTATAAAGGTAATAACCTGTTACCCGGTTTTGATTGGGGAGTTTATCCTTTGGCACGTACTTATAGTATAGGAGCAAAAATAACTTTTTAAATAAATAAAGAATCAGATTATGAAAAAATACATAGTATTTATCGCAGTAAGTTCGCTATTGTTTTGCAGTAGTTGTACGAGTTTTCTGGAAGAAACCAATCCAAATAAGATTCCGGCCAGTACTTTCTATCAGACCGAAGATGATATTGCAATGGCTGCGAATGGTGCGTATGCAGCTTTGAGAGGAAACGGGTATTATAAGAATATGTATTTGTACACAGATGTTCGTTCGGAAAACACCACGTTGCAGGATCCGGGAGCAGGAAATGGGGTTAATTATCAATTTTATAACTATACATTGACAACAGATAATGCACAAGTGAAAACTCATTGGGCAGATTTGTATAAATGCGTGACAAGAGCTAATATAATATTGGATCAGATAGATGATATTCCTTTTAAGGATGAAGTTGTGAAAAACCAGAAAAAGGCGGAAATGTATTTCTTGCGTGGATTGACTTATTTTCATCTTGTAATGCAGTTTGGAGATGTCCCTATCGTAACCAAAGAACTAAAGACGAAAGATGAAATTCAGAAATATACTGCCCGCCAGCCAAAGAGCGAAGTCTATAATTTGATTATTTCCGATTTGACACAGGTTATTAATAGTGAATTGCCGGATATTCAAACGGGTAATGGGGTAGGCCGTGCTTCAAAAGCTGCTGCGTATGCTTTATTGGGCAAAGTTTACTTGACAATGGCTGCTGATTCTGATTTTCAGTCGGAAAGAACTTCAAATCTGCAATCTGCGAAAACAAATTTAGTTGCAGCATGGAACATGAAACCTTTTACAAGCCTGAAAGATATCCCTTATGCTGATGTTTTTGATAAGGAAGCTCAAACATTCTGTCAAGAGAATATTTTTCAGGTGATGTATAAAGGAGGCAACTCCAGTTTAGCCTCAAATTACGCCTATATATTTCAACCCACTTCCCAGACGGGGCTTACTTCGCAGAAAACGGGGACGGGGAATAATATACCGACGTCTGATATGATGAGTGCCTATGAATCGGGAGATACGCGTAAGGCTATCTCGTGCGGTACGTCACAGAACGTTAATTATGTGAAGAAGTACACAGATCTCGATGACATAAATGGCTATGGGGCGAATAACTGGATTGTGCTTCGTTATGCCGATGTCGCATTAATGTTGGCAGAAGTGAAAATGCATTTGAGCGAGAATGATGCGGTAAGCTATTTGAACATGGTACGCGAACGTGCTGGTCTGGATGATTATTCCGGCAGTAGTTTGCGCGATGCGATCCTTCGTGAGAGAAGAGTCGAGTTTGCTTTTGAAGGACAGTATTGGTATGATTTGTTACGTCTTTATTCTCGTCAGGAACTGTTGGAGCACATGAAAGCGAAGAATCCAAATTTCTCTGCGAAAGATTTTTTGTTGCCTATCCCGTATGATGAACATAAACTGGATCCGACAAGAATGTATCAAAATGAAGGATATAACTAAAAATAAAATAGTATGATAAGAAAAATCTCAAATATCATTTATATATCAGTATTAGCAGTCGTTTTATTTGCTTGTGGGGATGATAGTACGATTGAAGAACAGGGGAGTGGAACGATTACTGCTAGAGTTATGGCAAGTAATGCCTATCCGGCATTAGAAGAGAAAGTTGTTCTGAAGGTAGCTCTTAATGATGGGCAAGACATCCAATCTGTGGTTTGGACGATGGAAGGGCAGACATTGGGTGAAGAACCTGAATTGGAATATACGTTTACGAAAGAAGGAAGTTATAATATTTCGGTTAGGGTGACAGATAAGACTGGCAATGTAGCGGCGGCTCTGCAGAAATTACAAGTATCCGGCAAGAGTTTACGTTATGCTTTGCAACACTTTGACCCTGCAAAAGTTTGGATAATGGGGCATCGTGGCAATTCTTCCAACCCGAATATTCCCGAAAATTCGATAGCTGGAATTGAAAGTTGTATAGAATTAGGGGGAGCTGTAGATATTGTAGAAGTAGATCCTCGCATGACAAAGGATGGAGTAATTGTGTTGATGCATGATGAAACCATAGACAGGACAACTACAGGGAAGGGGAAAGTGAAAGATTTGACTTATGAGCAGCTCCAGTCTTATCGTCTGAAGCTGGCAGACGGCACAGTAACCAATCACACGGTCCCCTCTTTGTATGACGCATTGGTTGCAGGGCGGGGAAAGATCTTTTTTGATTTGGACTTCTTGAATAAAGTGTCTCCTAAAGAACTGTATGATGTTGTGAAAAGCTGTGGGATGTTAGACCGTGTGTTCTTTTATACATCTAATAATCGGGATGTCTTGCAGAATATTTTGGATTATTCGCCGGCTCCTATACCTTATCCGCAGTGTGAAAACGAGGAGCATGCAGATTTCCTTTCACAGCAACCAGGAGTGATGTTTGCCCAGATATCTTTGTCGAAAACATTAAATGGCGGGCTCTCGACAGCCATATCTTCAAAAGGGCTGTTTGTCTCGACTAATATGTTAGATATGAATGGTTATACCTATGATACACAGATGACACAAGGAAACTATACAGGAGTGGACTTGATTTTGTCGAAGGGGATTAATCTGATACAGACAGACCATCCCCAGTTGCTGGATACCTATCTGAAACAGAGAGGTAAAAGATAATTGGTTTTAATCTTAAATAATGAATAGAATGATTATGAAGAAATATATATTCCTGATAGTGACAGTCGTTTGTCTATTTGCATGTAAGGACGGCGATGAAGTGCGGCAGACAACCTCCCCGGAGGCTTCTTTTTCTATAGATAAAGAAGAATATACGGTCGGTGATATCGTTTATCTGACTGATGAATCAGTAAAGACGGAAGGAGAGATAGTAGAGTACTTCTGGCATTTTGGATTTGAGGGGGAAGGGAATAGGGCTACTACTAAAGATGCGTCCGTTTTGTATAAGAAAGCTGGAGCCTATGTTATTAAATTAACCGTGACAGATGAATTCGGAGGATATGCAACTGCATCCCATACTGTTGTGATTCGTCCGACGAATATGCCTCCGGTTACAGACTTCAGCTATAGCCCTGCCATTTGTAAAGTGAATGAGAAAGTTCAATTTACCGATAAGTCTGTGGATGAGGATGGAGAAAGACGTTTGAGACATCTTCTTCTTTACGATCCATATCCCCTGCTGTAGGTGACAACGGGGATGTATATGTGTCATCCAATGCACTCCACCTTTTTGCTTATTCGCCGTCTGGAGAGCAAAAATGGATGTTTGATTTAAGTAAGGACGGAGGAGCTGGAGATCAAGGTTCGTCTCCTATGGTAGGTGCGGACGGAACTATTTATATGGGTGCGAGTACAACAGACAAAAACATAAGCAGCAGTCTGTATGCTATTCATCCGGATGGGACACAGAAGTGGAGATACGAACTAGGTATTGGTACTAATATTCCCTATATCTCTCCTGCTTTGTCTCGTGATGGTAATATCTTGATTGGAAATAGAGGGACGGATGGTTCTGTACATATGGTTGACCGTAGTTCCGGCAGACAACTTTGGAGACGCAAATCTCCCAATGGTGGTGCTAATGGTGGTATATCGGTTG
>PPYE01256564.1_pt1 | contig 33174 bp, 35 predicted proteins | sample 1559881 | NCBI WGS metagenome assembly PPYE01 (sample SAMN08240022, study PRJNA423297) | Human gut metagenome, whole genome shotgun sequencing project.
ACATGTACGTACGGTTTGGGGGCAGATATTTGGAAACCTACCACCGAAAGGTGTCAAGGCGTCGAATATCGAGCCTACTGATGCTCCATGCCGAGAAGGAAGGCTACAAACTGCCGGTCTGGGCTACCTTCGACCGTATCACGAACCTGAACTATGTGAAGGACAAGCATGGTGCGAAGCAGGAAGCCAAGGACAGCGAAGGTAACAAGCTGCCCCTTGTTTCCGTGAATAAGGGAGCCAAGAGTTTCCCTGTATTCATCACGACTTTCACCGTCATCGACAAAGAGACGAAGGAGAAAATCAAGTACGATGACTATAAGCAGATGACGGAGGAAGAAAGAGCCAAGTACAATGTCTATCCTAAGCTGCAGACCTACAACGTGTTCAATGTGGAAGCTCAGACCAACCTGAAGGAAGCCCGTCCCGAACTCTTCAAGAAGCTCCAGGAGCAGAATGAGGTCTCTCGTCCCATCCAGCAGGAGGGCGAAATGTTCTCTTTCCCTGCCGTTGACCACATGATTGCTGAAAACAAGTGGATTTGTCCTATCAAGCCGAAGTACGGTGACAACGCTTACTACTCTATCAGCAAGAATGAGATTGTCGTTCCAGAGAAGCGTCAGTTCAAGAATGGCGAGTCCTTCTACAGCAACCTTGCCCATGAGATGGCTCATTCAACTGGTGCAGAGAATCAGTTGAATCGTCTGAAGCCAAGTTCCTTTGGCTCAAAGGAATATGCACAGGAAGAATTGGTAGCTGAAATGTCAGCAGCTCTTGTTTCACAACGCTACGGCATGAGCAAGACCTTGAAGGAAGACAGCTTGCCTTATCTGAAGAACTGGCTCGACTCCCTCAAAGAAGAGCCTGCCTTCATCAAGACCGTTCTTCAGGATGTGAAGAAAGCTTCAGGAATGATCAACCAGCACATCGACAAGGTTCAGTTGGAGTTGGACAAAGCCCAGGATGTGAAGCAGGAAACAGCCAATCAGGTGACTGCCAACTATGGCAGCTATGACATTCCCAAGTGGGCATTGCCTTACATCTTCAATGGCGATGCCAGCGGCATCAGCGACCAGGAGCAGGAACTGGTTGACAAGTTCCTTGAAAAGAACTTCCCTGACGGGTTCATCCCGGAAGTCGAGGAAGGACAGGACAAGGAACTCAACTGCTATCCGGCTTTCGGTGAAAGAAACGAGAATGCCCTGACTGACCAGGGCGAGTCACCTTACCTTGCCGTCGATACCGTTTCCGTCAAGTTCAGTGAACCTGGCTATATGGAAAACGTGTCTGATAAAAAGGATGACGGCTATTCCTATGAAACGGTCGTTGACAACACCAAGGAACAGATTGCCGCCAAGACACCTTCCAAAGAGGAGGAACAGGAAGAAGTCCACTTCCATCGGGGACGTTAGCAACATTTCTTTGTCCATTCTTAAATCAGAGAGAGTCTGTTCATCAAAAGCATGACTCTCTCTCTTCTTTGGTGTACGACCTTACTTAACTGTATTCAAAACCGAGGATGCTTTAGTAATTGACAAAATTACCAAGTTTTCTACTTGTTATTCGACAAAAATGCTAAGTTTTGTAGAATTAGCATATTTTAATCTAAAAAATCACCTCAAAAGTAAAACACACATTTGAATTAGAATAGAAACAAAAGCCAAAAAGGTAATAAATGACACTTAATCGACAAAATTTCTTGTTTTCTTATCTCTTAATCGAAAAAATATCGTATCTTTGCACCGTAATTTATATTTTAATCGAAAAAATGGCAAAGAACACTTCGCTACAGAACGTACAAGAAATCGTAATGGCGACCTCGGACAAAAACGAGTCGGCACGAAGAACGGCAATGTTAAAAGAAGGGACACTCCGAAAGATTGCCCCCAAGGTATATACGACTACTATGGATGAAGCCCCGGAGGTCATCATAAAGAGGAATCTGTTTTATGTGCTGGGGCAATTATATCCACATGCGGTCATCAGCCATCGTTCAGCCTATGAGCTGAAGCCGACTGCTGAAGGAGATATATTTCTGACCTATACATACACCAAGAATGTTTCTTTGCCAGGTGTCACCGTCCACTTGATGCAGGGACCAATGGGAACGTCACATGATATGCCTTTCATTGAAAATCTTTATATTTCCAGTGCCGAGCGTAGAGCACTGGAAAACCTTCAGAAAGGCCGTGCCCGCAGCAGCGTGTCCAAATGTCTGCCACGAACTTCTATAGAAGAAAAGTTGGAGCGTATGCTTCAGGTGAATGGAGAGACTGGCTTAAACATGTTCCGTGACAAAGCAAGAAATATCGCCACTGAATTAGGTATGGAGGCAGAGTTTGACGCTCTCAATTCCATTATTGGAGCCTTGCTTTCTACCAAACCATCAGGCGTACTCTCATCTGCAAGTGCAATAGCAAGAGCTAAAGGCGAGCCTTTTGATGATGGAAGGGTGAAGTTGTTTGGGACATTGTTTGAAGCTCTCCACGGGGAGCAGTTCCCCTATATAGATGAACCGAACGTGGAAAATGCAGCGTTCCGCAATTTCGCTTTCTTTGAAAGTTACTTCTCCAATTATATTGAGGGTACGGAGTTTGAGATAGAGGATGCCAGACAAATCATAGAGACAGGGCAACCCATGCCAGCACGAAATGCAGATTCACACGATGTTCTAGGCACCTTCCAATTGGTGGCCAGCAGAAGGGAAATGCGGCGCACACCATCTTCCTCTGATGAATTGATAGAATTGCTGCAAGATCGTCACCGCATCCTGATGGCCGCTCGTCCAGACAGAGAGCCAGGAATGTTTAAAATGCAAAATAACCATGCCGGTGACACGCATTTTGTTGATTGTACCCTCGTCAGAGGTACTTTACGAAAGGGATATGAATTTTACCAGGCACTTGAACATCCTTTTGCCCGGTCACTTTTCATGCTTTTCATGGTGAGTGAGGTTCACCCATTCAACGACGGCAATGGTAGAATATCACGTGTTATGATGAACGCAGAACTGGTTGCGGCTGACCAGTCAAAGATTATCATTCCAACTGTCTTCCGCGAGGATTATCTCAATGCCTTACGGAGATTGACACGAAGGGGAGATCCAAGCGTGATTATCCGGGCTTTGTCCAGAGTTCGTCAATTCAGTGCCAACATCACTGGTGTTGATTTTGACGCAACTCGTAAATATCTTGAAGAATGTAATGCCTTCAAGGATGGGGATGGTTATATTCTTAGATTCTAAATCCTTATGATCCTCCTTGCCACGAATCAATGAAGTTGTCGAAATGGAAAAGATTGAGGGAACCTACTCATCACGAGCGGGTTCCCTCTTTGATAATATGCCAAACAAAGAAAAGAATATAAACTATAGCGTTTCTACTTCATTCAGAATGATACTGTCACACAGGTCTGGCGGTTAGCCTGGACTGGAGAATACTCATTGATGCCACCTTCATAGGAGGTCGTGACAAACGACTCGTCGATGCCATGCTGCACCATGAGCGTCTTGATATAGTCGGCACGTTTTCGTGACAGGCTGTTGTTGATATGCTCATTGCCGGTGGCTGAGTCGGCAGCACCAGAAATCCGAACCTTCAGATGATGGGTCTTGGCGACTCGCGCTATCTCATCAAGGTTGAGCAGCTGAGAGACCTCTGTGAGTTCATCAGTACCGAGCCGGAAGAAAAAGTAGATGGGTGCGCCAATATATTCCGAACCATTTATCATGGCCGAAAGATAACTGTCGGAGGAGCTGTCTGCAAAGAGAGGGTCAATACCTTCAGCTCCATTGCTGCCATCCTCATCCATCGCGTTCATACGTTTTTTCATCGCTTTAGGCATCGTTTCAGGATTACCGTCCCATCCCTTGTTGTTCAGTCGAGCACGAAGCGAGTTAAGACCAGAATAGTCATTATGTGGATAGAGGGAGCGTTCTTTGTTATCGCCCTTGTCACCAATCCTGTCCTTATAGAGGTCAAGCAGACCTTCTATCTCCAGGATCTTTCGATACTCAGCCTTGATGCGCTCATCCTCCTTGTGCTTTTGGGCAAGGCGGCTGTTTCTGTCAGTAAGACCATCTGCATACGCCATCAGCCATTCGTTCTGAGCCATGTAAGGGTTCGCGTCCACGATGCGCTTATAGCCCACCTTGCCCAATGTGAACGACAGTCCGGCAGAGAGTGTCACCATGTTATCCCCGAACTTTGAGGATGCACCCACGCAGTCGAAGTTCTTGGCAGTGGTCATTCCACTGAGTTCTGCCACGACATGCATACGGTCAGTAAGGCGGTAGCGGCATTCCAAGCCGTAGGAAAAGGCAAAAGGATGGCTGCCACTTGCATGACCGGGACACATACAAGCAGAATACCAGTCAGGGTTGTAGATCATGCCCACTCCGATATAAGGTATCACGTCCCATCGGGACAGGCCGAGGTCATTGCAGTTGATCCCGGAGGTCAGGTTGTAGAGAAAGTCCGCATGAACGAAGTGGTAGTCCATCTTCCTGAACTCGCCGTTCTTGAAGGACATTCCCTGATAAGCCACACGTCCACCGACTGCGGGTGTGAACCACTTGCCCAACCCAACCTGAAGAGCTGGAGTCAGACGGTCGAACACATCCCCGCAGCCGATAGGCGATCCCAGAAAAGCAGAAGCCCCGCCCTTTACTTCAATGAACCAATTTTTACCCCAGTTGGCTGCTTCGCTTACATTCGTGAGATATGTGGGTTTCAGTGTCTGGAGATAATACTCCGAAGTGACACCTACCTGCTTCGAGATACTGTCAGATGTCGTATTGACATCGTTTGCCTTAACTGTCATGGCAGAAAGGCACAATGCGGAAAGAAATAGAATTTTTCCTGTCATAGTTTTGATGAATTTGATTTAACGATATGAATGTTTCCTGATTACTAAATTACATTTTCTTGCGTCTGCCAGACGACTTGCACATGCGTCTGGCCATGGCGAGAGAGCGACGTGCAAACATACGCTCGTCCTCGTCATCCTTCTTGCGCCAGCCACCGCCGGGGCCACCGCCACCGCCTCCATGTGTCTGTGCAATCGAGGTCGCCTGTTCCACATACTCGCACATCAGCGCAAGTGCCACGGTCGCCACATGGTTGCCGTCCGTTGCCAGTTGTTCAAGCAGTGTGTCACTGAAGATTTCCTTCACGTCATCTGGCAAACGCTGGTAGCGCGATGTGAACTCATGCATCATCGTACCGGCAAGCAGCTCGTTCATGACGGCTCCCTTGCTGTGCGCCCAGTCTTGTTCAGAAGCTGACGCTTTTTCTGCCAATTCTGAAGCCTCCTGTTCCAGAGCCTCTTTGTCCTGACGAAGGCTGTCAATCTCCTGGACAGTGGAAGACAGCTTGGCCTCTTTCTCTGCCAGTTTCTCTTCCACGAAAGCCTTGCGGTTCTCCAGATCCTGTATCTTCTGGGCAATCTCCTGACTGATGGCATCGCCATTCTTCTGGAGTTCCCGAAGCGGTTGAAGTTCCCTTTCAAGCTCCTCCTTCTTGGCGGTCAGGTTCTCAATCATGGTGGTGAAACTCTTCTGCTTGGTCATTGCTGTAGCCAGTTCCTTGTTCAGTTCGTCCAAGGCTTTCTGGAGATTGCTTCTACGCTCTTCAAGTGAGTCACACTCCTGGTTTAGCCATCGGCGATACGACTCCGTTGTATGACCTTTCGCGCCAGTCAGCACCTTACTTGTACCTCGGGCCAAGCCCCATTTACGGTTCACTTCCGCAAGCTCATTGTGGAGCTGCAAGATGAACTGCTTGTATTCAGCCTTATTGTGACCGTGGAACACGTCCTTATAGCTGATTCTGCCTTGCTCGTTGACTGGCACGATGTCGCAGTGTGCGTGGGCTGTTGTCTCATCCAGATGCACCACAAAACTGATGATGTTCTCCTCACCAAATTTACGGGCTACAAAGTCATAGATGTCCTTTGCCCACTGCTCAATCTCTGGCATCCGCTGGACATTCTCATTGCCACATTTGGCTTCAAAATCCACCTTCTGATTGCCAAATGCCAGCTCAGTCATGCGGTCATGGGAACCGCTGAAGATGAACTGCACGGCAGTACGGATGTTCGGGTTCACACGTCCGATATTCGGGTCTTTGATGCCACGTGAGGCAAGCATTTCTGCCATACGTTTGTCGAGCGGTCTATCCTTATCGACGGGAACAACCTTGCCACCTTTCGCAATCTCGAAATTGAGTCGTTCACGGCTTCGGTCGTAGTTCCCTTCCTTCACGGCTTGGTCGTAGCCTTTGTCCGACCATCGCCGAAGGATCTCATTGCTGATGTCCCCGACACCGGCACTGGTCCTGATGTCGATGACCTGTCGGTTCATGTTTGTATTCGCCATACGTTTTCGTTTTACGGTTATACATCCATTTTCAAGTATCGGAAGCAAGGCAGAACACCTCTTTCTGTCAAAGGAAAACCTGACCCTGCTTGCAGTTTATCTGGTCAGCTCACCGTCCGATGAAAATCGGAACGGGTAGTGAGCTTCCCGATACTTGAAAAATGTGGCACGTGCAAGCACGTCGCCTACAGTTTACTCGTCCCCTTCAGCGGAGTCCTGACGGAGCGTTTCACCTTCGGAGAATGCGTCAGCACCTTCAGACGTTTCAGAAGCGTCCTGTGGCGTTTCTGGGGCTTTCTCGGCACCTGTATCAGGTGCAGTGCTTCTAAGGCTCTTAGGAGCGTACCTGGAAGGCTTAGGAGGATTGACGAAGTAGTTGGATCCATCGGAGGGCGCATAGTGCTCGTAGATGCAATCAAGGAGAGTGACCTCTGCCTTGGAGAAATCCTTGTTGACAGCATTCATGTAGCTTGGCTTTACGTTGTCACGTAGTGCCATGGTGAGAATGCCAAGTACATCGATGACTCGCTGCCAATTCCAGAGGTGGTCTTTGCCAAAGAGCAGAGTCACAGAATCGGATAGTTCTTCGGGTACGTTATCTTCTCTGTTAAGGAGAGGATAGACGGATGCTGCCAGTTCGTTGAACATATACGCCTGATGAGACAGTACATGACGGACAGGGGCACCGCCTTGTTCCTGCTGTCGTGCTACCTCCATTCGCATGGTGTAATAGCGTGTGTAGGAATCTGCCACTTCGCGGGCAGAGCTGCGTCCACGGACGAATCTGGCAAACTGCATACAGCAGAAGTCAAGTACGTCGTCTGCCGAATCGACATAGAGAGACAGACGCTGCTGAAGGTTGACAGTGAAGATGTAGCTCTTCACGAAAGGCTTGTACGAGAGTTGTCCGAGTGCCACAAGTCCCTCCACAAAGGAGCGTACCGTGGCACGCTGCCATTTCCACTTGCGAGCCAGTTCAGAGATACTGGCAACGAACTGTCCGGGAACAAGTTCCTCACGACGTTCGCCGTTGGTAGCGACGAAGGCACCCGATGACGCACGGCTGAGCAGGTCGCAGTAGGCCTCCAGCTTACTGAAACGGTCTTCCGATTTCGGTTTAAGATACTCCAGCAAGGAGCGATCAGCAGACTGGGTGTCCGTGCTGCCTGTAATCTGGTTGTTTAATTCCTGAGTCATTTGAATGATTTTAAGTTTAACGTTCTGAATTTTTCGAGCAAGTGTGTTCAGACAGTATGCCACAAACAAGTGGCAGCTTAATAGTAGTTGCGGATGATTCGCTGAAGAAGTCCGGGCGGATTGCAGATACTGTTTGCCTCGTTCTTGATGTGAAGAACACGTTCAGACGGATAGAATACCGATGCCACACCGAGCGTGTACAGCACAAGGAATATGCTACACATGTAAGGTATGGAGTAGCATACCAGGGCAAGCATGAGTGTAATAGCCCAGAGGCGCGTTCTCTCATGCAGCCGGTGAAGCGCGGCATCTGCCACTCGGTAAGAGAAAAGGCAGCAGGTGATAACAGCGGAAAAAAAGACCGCATAGTTGGGATTTGTCACATAGCAGCACCAGTTCATGAAGATGAGCAGGCCGACCGACAGAAATGCGAACAGCCTTCGTGCATTGAAGTACATCGTCATGCACCAGTAGAACCTTTGGTTGAAGCTGTATTCCTTCTTGTACAGGCAAAAGAAAACTGCCAGAATAATGAAGGGATAAAAGAACTTAATCAGTTGGATTGTCTGTATCATACGTTAGTTGTTATCTGAGTGGTTATTACGTTTCGACATGGCATCGAGCTTCATGCCGATGCGCTCGTTGAGCAGATTCGTGTAGCTGGGTGAGGAAGTGTCAACGCTTGGGTCGTTTTTCAGTTCCTCATCCGTCTCAATGAGAAGTGTAAGGTACGTGTCGATGGCTCCACCGTGCTCAACGGTAGAGGTAGTTTCCTCCGAGGACTTTTCCTCGGTTTCTATCTTCGTTTCAGTGTCGATGTCGGGAGGCATCGGCACCGCATGTTTGAGACTGCGCATGACCAATACGCAGAGCAATACCAACGTGCATAGCACCGCCTTGGCGTAGATATTGAGGTTAAACACGAACAGCGCAAGAATGCAGAGAGTGATGATTACGCTGTAAAATACGTACACACCCTTTAGGGAGGTCTTTTGTTTGTCAGTATTCAAAATCATATAGTTCGAGTTTTAAGATGTCAAATGTTGCTTTTTGGATGATATAGTCCACGTCTCTGGTTGTCAGCGAGAGCGTGTCGGCACGGGTCTTGGCAGTCGGGTCTCGCTCTATGAGCCTTCTCACACCATCAGCCAGGTCATGCTCGTTCACTTTCCAGATGTGCTGCTTCTGCCAGCAGTATCGGTTTCTGTAGTTGCGTAATGTTATCACCTGGTAGTCGATGTGGTGAAACTCTCCATCGAGATAGTAGTTCCACTGGATGGTGTCGTGGGTGTCGATGACCTCAATCCAACTGCGGTTCTCCTGGATTACATCTGCAATGTGGTAGAATAAAGCCTTGTCCATGCATAGGAATACGAGTCTATGGGTTGTTGTTGAAATCGTTCATCACCTCAGCTTCGCTACGGCGTTCCTTCACCAGCATGGAGCCGTTGGTATTGAGGCGCAGGTCATTTAGCAGGTCTGGGTACATGATGTCGATGGAGCCATAGACCGTGACGAGTATCGTGTTCACCAAGCCCTTCTCGTCGGTAGAGAAGTTCATCTTGATATTACGCTGCTCTTCCGGCATGAAGTAGGTACATGCTCGCTGACCGAATTTTGTCTTGATAGCCTTCGGGTTGGGGCGGGTGTAGTAAAGGATGCGCATGTAGGCATCGCTGTCCATGATGTTCAGCACCTCGTCGATGGGCAAAGGCTGGTGAACCTCGTAGGTCAGTATGGCGTAGCCGTTATACGCTTCGGTTTCCTTCAGGAAGAAGTTGTCGAACAACGACGGCATGATGGTCGGCCCACTGACCTTAAACTTGTAGATTGCTTCTTCTAACATAGTATCTTGCATCGTTTGTAAAGTTTGATTGTTTAGATTTCATTATCAGAGTGTGGCTATGTAGAGCCGCATGAGTTGTGTTGGTATGAGTGCAAGCTGCTCCTGAGCGGCATACCCCTTGGCAGCAAGCCGTTCTGAAATCACTGGATATGCAGCGGCAAGCTCCGTCATTTGCTTTTGCTGTGCATCTGTCAGCATACTGATGGCAAAGGCATCCATCGAGAGGAAGGGCTGCAAGGTCATCCAGAGGTAAGCATTGGCTTGGCTCTCGGATTTTATTTTCCCTGCCTTTATCAGATCCTCACATACTTTTGCGTTGAGAAGCAGTCGGCGGCAAGTGCGCATCCCCATGAATACCATAGCATCTTCACTTGTCAACCGCTTCTCCGAGGCATTACGGAAAATGTCTGTGCATATCTGCTCTGTCATTTTCGTGACATCTTGCAGTCCAACATCAGTGTAGTCACCGATATTGGAGAGGAAGGTGCGGAAATGACGGTCTTCTGTTTCAAGGAAAGAAAGGAGTTCCTTTTGATTGGTGATGCCGTGTTCCTTGGTCGTGGCGAGGAAGTCACGATAAAGGGCAGTCTTCTCACGCGCATTACCTTTATTAAATAGAGGCTGCTTGTCCAAGGCGGCAAAGAAGGTGACGGCCTTCTTCTTGGTAAGGTCAAGCTCAGTGTCGTCTCTGTAGGGAGATGTGTGCATCTTGATATAGGCCACATCCGACAGGCTACAGTCTGAAGCCAGGCGAAGCAGTTCTATACGGACAGAGTCCGATGTGCCAAAGAAGGACATGGACAGAGAAGCATGGGCGTTGAAGGCAGGATCTTTCTTGATGTAGTTGTAAACGGTGTCTGAAAGTTCCTGCCAACGGCAGATGAAATCGGAAAGCTTCTCGGCATTAGCCTGATGTTCTTCAGCAATACTGTGATGAAAATCTCTGTATTGCTTCAGGGCATCAGCAGAATTCTTGAAATGATAATCAGACTTTCCAGCGCATGAGTTCATGCTTAGAATAAGACACAAAAAAAACAAGTGAAAGATTAAACTCATTTGAGTATTTTTTCTTTCACTTGTTTGACTTTTTTTCATCTGCATTTTCGAGCCGTTCTTGTGCTGTGCAGAAATTGATGTGGAATGTAGGGTAAACCCCGTTTGCGGTCTTTCTTTCATGGGCGTATATGATTAAATTGCGGTGCAAAGATACGAATAAAAATCATAAGTTGTGCCAGTCTGATTTAAACTTTATGGTATTTTATACATCATACTCAAAAAAGTATGATTATTTATTGATTATATGGTTTTGCCTCTAACAATGGGTTTTATAAAAAAGTATAATAGTATGTATAGTATGATTTACAATCCAAGAAATTTTCATACCTTTGCAGTTGAAATAACAGAATAAGGTCATCCGACCATAATTGCAACAACCAACAACATATTGATTATGGCAAAGATAGGTTACATCATGGCAGCCGCCCACTATGATAAACTGGAGGAAGACCGACAGTGGATGCAGGAGTATGGCTGTGTGAAGATCGTCGAAGAGAACGATGCTGATGAGAAGAGCCGTCCGTTGTGGAAACAGCTGATGATTGCTCTGGAACGCGGTGACGAACTTGTCATTAGTAAATTCAGCAATGCCCTTCGTGGCGCACGAGAACTGGCAATGTTCCTGGAATTTTGCCGAGTGAAGGTCATAAGGGTTATCAGCGTACATGACCGTATAGATTCCAATAATGAACTGTTCCCAGAGACAAAGCCGTCGGATGTGCTGCTGATGATAGGCTCTCTGCCGGACGAAGCACTTGTTCTTCGCAAGGCATCCGAACACGTTTCCAAACTTCAGGAACGTATGATTGTTCAGCTACCTCCTGTCTCTACGGCCAAGGAGAGACGCATGGACAGGGAAAAGACGGTTATCAACCTTTATGCAGCCGGGCATCCTATTGATGACATCTGGAAAGCCAGCGGTTTCCATAGCCGAAGCTCGGTATTCCGCATATTGAACAAATATGGTATCAAGTTGAACCGTGGCAAACATTCCGGCCCGATCAAAAAGAAAGGTGAAAGAAAGAATAGCCAAGACAAAAAGTTGAAGACAATCAGTAAAAGAAGAAATGACCCTACTTGAAGCTATATCTGCCCGTCATAGTGTACGGAAGTATCTTGACAAGGAAATCCCTGCCGACATCATTGCTTCTCTCCAAGATAAAATCGCGGAGTGCAACAAGGTTGGCAATCTAAACATTCAGCTGGTACAGAACGAGACGAAGGCATTCACAGGAATGCTGTCGTATGGTTCTTTCAGCGGAGTAAAGAACTATCTTGTGATGGTTGGTAAGAAGGCCAAAGACCTTGATGAGCGAGTGGGCTACTATGGAGAGCAAATCGTCCTTCTTGCCCAGACATTGGGACTCAACACCTGCTGGGTAGGACTCTCGTACCGCAAGGTTCCAGAGGCGTACAATGTCGGCAAAGACGAAAAGCTCGTCTGCATGATTGCGCTTGGCTATGGAGAGACACAGGGTTTCCCTCACAAGATCAAGAGTGTGGAGGATGTCAGCAATGCCAGTGACATTACGCCTTCGTGGTTCAAGAAGGGAGTTGAAACTGCCTTGCTTGCTCCTACAGCCGTCAATCAGCAAAAGTTTTCATTTGAGTATGTCGGCATGAACAATAACCGCCATCAAGTACGAGCCAACAAAGGTTTTTCCATGATTGGTTACACCCAAATGGACTTGGGCATTGCCAAATATCACTTTGAATTAGGTGCTGGAACGGATAACTTTGATTGGGTTTAAGCGTTAGCTAAACAGATAAATCGGAATTTACAAGCATGAAAGAGACACCATTGAATTCAGTTTTAACAAGCCTCGCTATAATAGTATTTTTATGCCTTTGCTCTTGTAGTAAAGACGGCATGGATGGAAAAGAATATGTAGGGTATTACAAGCCTATTGAAAGGATGTCTTTAGAGTTTAGAAAGAACTCAGAGGTCGTGGGTAAAATCTCCTCTACAGATTTTGTAGGTCGCTTTAGTGACCGTTTATATGGACACTATGAGTATAAGCATCCACACATAGCAATAACATGGGAAAAAGCGGATGCCGACAATGACGTGTATACAAACATTATTCCATGTCCAGACTCTATCATTGTCAATGAATCATTAGACACGCTAAGGATATACGAGAGGAGCGAAGAGTACATTTTGCCTAAATATCAGTTATATCAGATTGACAGCAATGCTCCTTTTCTTGAGCAGATTGGACAATATTGCTCCCAAACAATTCTACTTTGCATTTTATTCATCTTGAGAAACTTCATTTATATAGTAATTGCAATAATCATTATGATATTGGTAATGAAATGGAGGAAAAGGAGAAGAAACTAAATTCCAATTTATCGAACAGACAGATAGATAATGGCAAACATTCAAATCATACAAGGTGACTTTGAGAAGAAACTGAAGCTTCAATTTGCTCCAGGCATCAGGGCTGGTTTCCCCTCGCCAGCTGAAGACTATAATCATGATACGCTTGACTTCAATCGTGATCTTATCCGTAATCCTGAAGCGACGTTCTACGGGAAAGTGGAAGGTGACTCAATGATTGAAGCGGGTATCAATGATGGTGACATAGCCGTCATCGACCGTTCCCTTGAACCAAGGGATGGAGACATTGTTGTGGGCTATATCAATGAAGAGTTCACCATCAAATACCTTGATTTGAGCCACCGCAATGACGGTTATATAGAATTGCGCCCTGCCAATAAGGATTTTAAGCCCATCCGCATTGATGAGGATGATGATTTTGAGGTGTGGGGTGTTGTTATCTGGACGATTAAGAACTGGAGAAAATACTGACCATGTACGGCATCATAGACTGTGACAACTGCTATGTATCATGCGAGCGTGTTTTTCGGCCAGACCTGAAAGACAAGCCTGTCGTTGTTCTATCGAACAATGATGGTTGCGTTGTGGCACGGTCAAATGAGGCCAAGAAGATGGGCATCAAAGCCGGAACACCTTATTTCCAACTGGCAGAGCAGTTTCCCAATCAAAAGATTGTCGTATTCTCATCAAACTATGAGTTGTATGGTGAACTGACAAGCCGTGTGGTTTCAATCATCCGCAAGGAAGCTCCGGCATATTTCAGGTATAGCATCGACGAGTGTTTCGTCTATCTTGACGGCATGGAGAAGATAGACTTGAAAGCTTGGGGCGAGGAGCTGCATAAGAAAATCAAGCGAAACGTGGGAATGCCGGTCAGTATCGGACTGGCTCCCAACAAGACCCTTGCGAAGATGGCCAGCCATTTCGCCAAGAAATACCAGGGCTACCGCCATTGCTGCATGATTGATTCTGACGAGAAGCGTATCAAAGCCCTGAAACTTTATCCGATAGATGAAGTTTGGGGCATAGGCCGACGCTATGCAGCACGACTTGAAGCCCTTGGTGTGAAGACAGCCTACGACTTTGCCGAGCATAACCAGACTTGGGTAAAAGCGACTTTCAATAATATCGTCATCGAGCGTACTTGGCGAGAACTCAACGGCGAAGACTGTGTGCCCAATGAGGAAATGGCTAAGAAGAAGAGCATCTGTACCAGCAGATCCTTCAACGGCATGATAACAGACCTCGACGGACTCCGTACCCATGTATCGAACTATGCTGCCCGATGTGCCGAGAAACTGCGCCAGCAGGGTACGGTTGCTTCCATTGTGGGTGTCTTCCTTAACACCAATGCTTTCCGAGAAGACCTGCCTCAGTACTGGAACTTTCAGGAAATGCGACTCGTCACTCCTTCCAGCTCGACCATCACTATTGTCAAGGCTGCCAATGAAGTGCTTCAGAAGCTCTACCGTCAGGGCTATCATTATAAGAAAGCTGGTGTCATCGTTATGGGAATCGGGCCGAACAGTCCCATCCAGCAGGATCTGTTTGACATAAATGCTGAACAGTTCGAGAAGATGAAGCGTCTGGATGCCGTCATTGACCGCATCAATAAGGTCAATGGCACAGAGACCATCGTGCTCGGCAGTCAGCAATATACTCAAAAAGACGGCAAGGGAAAAGCCGAAGTCTTTGCCAATGCCATCAAGCATGATTTCAAGAGTAAGAATCCAACGACTCGTTGGAGTGACATAATTGTTTTAAAGTAAGGGAAAGAAGAAATGGCAACAAGGCAACTCATACTCATCTACCTCATAGCCATCAACGTGGTTACATTCTTCTTGTATGGCATGGACAAGTGGAAAGCCAAACGCTCCAAATGGCGTATCTCAGAAGCTACGCTATTGGGATTGGCTGTCATTGGAGGTAGTATCGGAGCATGGTTGGGCATGAAGGTATGGCACCATAAGACAATGCATAAGAAGTTCAAGTATGGACTTCCCCTGATTCTGATTGTTCAAATTGCCATTGTCTTCTTGACATCATGCAGGTCGAAGCAGACAGTTGAGTTATCAGCATCCATAGAAACCCACAAGTATGAGCCAGAGCATTCGCCAAACGTATTCCTTGTGATGTACGATGAGAAGGTGGGAAAAGAACATTTGCAAAAAGCCATCAAGGAATACAAATGTGAGATTGTCTATGATTATGGGATGATTAACGGCATGGCACTGAAGAAGCCTGAAGACAAGACGCTCGAAGATACCATGCAATATTTCAGAGGAGTCAAAGGAGTATTGACAGTGGAATACGATCACATCATCCGACTCACAGACCCTGTAAAACCAAGATTAGAGGTAAAATGAAGTTAACCTACATATTCCATAGTGGTTTCGTGCTTGAAGCCGAGCAGTCCATCCTGATATTCGATTATTGGATGGATCCAGGCAATGTGATGGAATCAGTCCTTCAGAGCAAGAAGCCTCTCTATGTATTCTCCAGTCATTTCCACGAAGACCACTTCACCAGGGAAATCTTCGAATGGAGAAAGCAGAAGGAGAATATCACCTATATCCTGAGCAAGGATATTCTCAGACATAGGAGAGCCAGTAAGGAAGAAGCCGATGCTTGGTTAGCCAAAGGTGCATCATGGGCAGATGAAAGAATATCCGTGAGGGCATTGGGCAGTACGGATAGCGGAGTGTCTTGGATTGTCGAGACCGAGGGGAAACGAATCTTTCATGCTGGCGACCTTTGCAACTGGTATGCGCGGTTCTTGCCTGATGCTGTGCCAGGTCAAACTATCTATAGCGAAGAGTTTGAGGAATACATTGACCCGATAGCCCACGAAAAGCAATACTTGGGTGAGCTGAAGGACATTCGCAAGGTAGCAGACGGCTTCGACCTTGTGATGCTCCCCGTAGATGGACGCATTGGCAACGGCTATACCCTTGGTGGCCGTCAGTTCATAGAGCGTTTCAAAGTGGGCATGTTTGTACCTATGCACTTCGTAGCCAGTGGATTTGAATCTGCATGGCGTATGAAGGAGTTCACAGATGAAAAGAACATCCGTTTCTGGGAGATTGCCAGAGAAGGAGAAACGATTGAGATACAATGAACAAAGTTCGCATAACAGCCATTCGCCAGACGGTCTATGAGGACTTGATGGCGAAGTATGAAAATCCCATCGAGCACACTTGCGATGTGAAGGAGGGTCAGCAATGGATTTCAGTTGATGGCGAGTGTCCCGAAGGCATGTGCCCTGCGGCTTGGTATTCCATGCGCGAGTTTGTGGAGTCGCTTGCCAGAGGTGAAGGTAACTTCTATGACGGTTGGATGAAGAACCCGATGAGTGCCATGATCAGTTGTAATGACGGATTCCGTCCATTTAGTTTCTATATAGAAGTTATCGATGAGTGAAATGTGGAACCTATGGCACGGATGCCATAAGAAAAGCGAGGGCTGCCTGCACTGCTATGTGTTCAGGCGCGATGCGGAGTTTGAGAAGGACTCCAATGTCGTGTCGAAGACCTCTACGTTCAATCTCCCCATCCGACGAGACCGACAAGGAAACTGGAAGGTTCCTTCGGGTACGCTCATGTGGACTTGCTTCACCTCAGATTTCTTCATCGAGGAAGCGGATGCGTGGCGAGAAGATGCATGGCTGATGATACAGAGACGGGGTGACCTGCATTTCTACATGGTGACGAAACGACCGGAACGTATCGCACAATGTCTGCCAGAGGATTGGGGAATGGGCTACGAAAATGTGACCGTCTGCTGCACGATGGAGAACCAGCGACGAGCGGATGAGCGTCTGCCTATCTTCAAGGAACTGCCCATCCGCCACAAAGCCATTATCTGTGAACCTCTGTTAGAAGACATAGATTTTCATGATGGCCTTGGCTCCTGGTGTGAGCAAGTCACTGTCGGTGGCGAGTCTGGACGTGATGCCCGTGTCTGTGACTATAACTGGGTACTAAACATCCGTGAGCAGTGCAATAAGTCAAATGTCCCGTTCCACTTTAAGCAGACTGGAGCACATTTCCGCAAGGATGGAATACTATATAACATACCAAGAAACCAGCAGATGGCGCAAGCCAAACGTGCAGGAATAGACTACAAACAATGAATACCAAACAAATTACAGCAGCCAATGCTGATGAAAAGATAAAACAGCTGTATGAATCGGCATTCCCTGAAGACGAACAAATTCCTTGGAAGGACTTGATGCGCCTGATTGAGGAAATGCCGTTGGATTTCACAGCATACTACGATGGAGAAACCTTCATAGGCTTCACCATCGTTTATCCGCGCAAGCAGTTTAACTGGTTCTGGTACTTTGCCGTGCAAGAGGAGCTGCGGGGCAAAGGCTATGGCCAGCAGATACTGACTCAGCTGATTGAAAGGTATAAAGGTCAGACTTGTGTCCTGGACATGGAAAGTCCTACGCAAGTCTGTGAGAACATCGAGCAACGCCGTCGTCGCCATGCTTTCTACCTGCGTAACGGGTTTAGGGACACGAATGTCTATCGCACCTACAACGACATCACCATGACCATTATGATGATAGGCGAAGGTACGTTCACCATGCAAGATTGGGATGACATCATCCACGAACTGCAACAGTTCTGGTGGCCTGATGACATCAATGAAGAATAGCGTGTTTCCTTCCGACGCTATCTGTCTCGTCTAAAGTCATTCCGGCTATCACCTCTCCACCATGCGCCAAGCACGAGGAAGATGATGCGGAAGACTATGACGATGATGATAATGCTTCCAATATCACTCATAAATCATACATTTAGTTATCAAAACACATTCACTATAGGGATGTTCTGCGCCATTGCCTTACGGATGGTGTAGAATGTTCCTCCTTTCTCGCGGCCATCATAATATCCTATGAGCAGTGAGGAATTGTTCACCATGAACTCATCCCTGTCCAGGAAACACCTTGGATAATAACTCTCACTGAGCACAATCACCTCATCAGCCACCTCCAGCAACCTGTCATATCGCTTTCGGTCATAGAAGCCGAATCGATCGGCTTGTCCCTTGAAGGGGACAGCAGCTGTCAATATGATGTCTGGATAGGTCTGCTTCAATGACACTACCACCTCAGCCGCCATCATGTCAAATCCAATGGCAAAGCCGGATATGAAGTTTCGGATGCCATTCCCATAAGCATCAAGAACAGCTTTTGTCAACCTCTTCTTGACGTGCTCTCTCAATGAAGCATCGACGAAGCGATGCCCCGTGAAGGCGGCTGTTGCCGCCCGGCTAAATTTTCTCTGTTCCATATAATCATCAATAAGTTGGTACATATCTATATGAAGTCTTTCCGAGGAAGATGCCATTGGTCACATGTGCTCCGACTCTCTCCAACTGCGCTGTATAGGCACAGAAAGATGTTCCCGTAGTCACCACATCATCCCATACACACACTATCTTGTTGCGAAAGAAACTTGCATCAACCTCAATGGTGTTGCTTTCTTCAAGTCGCTTGGCTCTGACCTCTTTCTTCATCTTGGTTCCATGAACGGCAGACCGCTCTCCAGACACCTTGACATGAGAAAAGCCATCGATGGCACCCGACAACTTACATACAAGTGCGGAAAATGCCTTGTTCCGTTCCTCGTTACGCTCTTGGCTGCTGGCAGGGACGCATGAGAAAACCACCTTTCCAATCTTGCGCCCGAACTTCCTTACAAGTTCCTTTGCCACGAACTGAGCCACTTGGGGCTGGTTGCATCCGTCCTTGAAATCAAAGATGGTCTGCCTGTCGAACAAAGCATCTATGCCCACATTCTTGATGCGAGTTGGATAGTAACGGAGGAAACTACAGAGTTCCTTGTCCTCTTGACCCTTGATGAAAACCTTGACCATATTCATTGCGCTCGAATTTTTTATTTCCCTTTCATTAAATCCTTTCGGACTGTGACCAGGGAAGATTTTTTCTGCACCCAGAAGTGCGGGAGCGGCAATGAGGCAAGTCTGTCGTGAAGAATACTCTTTTCAGAGAAAAGGAAGATTGTTCACGAAGCACGACTTGCTATTTGACGTGGACGCATTAACTTCGCAGAAAAAACTTTCCGCTGTCACTTGTCCGACATGGAGATAGGTGAAACCATCTGATGAACTTTGGTTCATTTAAGTACAAAGGTATTGACCTGTCAAGGAGATTATAAAGGTCTGTTTCGCCCTTCGGATCCGTGAACCCGAAGGGCGAAGCCGCCAGAGAAGGCATCATGCCTTTCTTCCTATCCGTTCGTTGAACTCATTGGCATAGAACACTCCCAAAAGGTATTGCTCCAGTTGCTCCAAAGGCAGATAGTCAGTGCATCTCGTCCCGAACTCTCCAGGAGACGGAACTACATAGACAGCATACCTTGCCCCACAACGGGCATCGGCAGCACGGAGGATGGCTTTAGGGTTCATCTGAGTGACCCATTGCTCAATCATGGTTTTTCTCTGCTTGTTGGTCATATCGCTCAATATTTAGTTAGATACCATTCATTGATATTCCAGACCTCGATGTCATAGTTGGTCTCATAGCCTTGCGTCTGGTAAGCAAACTCCAACTCCTTGCGGAGTCTGCGCCTTGCCTCGGCTTCCAACACACGCTTTGAGGTCTTTTCTATCTCTTCCTCGCTGAAGAACTCGTCCAGCTCTATGCGGTGGTTCTTCACGATGGCATTCACGGCAGCCCATTTGCTGGTGAATACTCCGGCACAATCCCGATGGTTTGTGCTGTGCCATGCGTCAGTTTCGTACACGACAAATATCTGTCTCATAATACTCTGGAGTTGTAGGGATAGGCAGCGGAGTTGCCACCTATCCCATGTTTATTGATTATTTTCCTATCTCACTGATTATGTAGTCAAGATGTCCAGCGAAGACATCATCCACCTCAATCTCATGCTCGTTGCCTCGGCCGTTCTTCTCATCACCAATGATGGTGAAATAACCGTCTTTGTCCACTCTGACCGAAAGGATGACCACATCGCAAGGCTCGTCATAGTCGTATGCTGCTACAATAGGACATTCACCCTCGAAGTGCCATTCATAGCCATCATCCACCTTTTCGCCACGAAGTCTGAGCTTTGCGGCAAGTTCCTCCTGCTCACGGTGCTTGACCTCCTGCACACTGTCATAGATGGAAAAGTCTTTGAGTTTCCCTTGACGTTCAAAGTGCAACTCTTCGCCATCGGTATGGCAGATACCGTATTCATGGAACTGCACCGGCACGAAGTCGATGGGTGCTGCCATCCAAGAAATGTTGTTGAGTGAATAGTCATGCTCTGCCAAGAACTGCTCGATGTCCTCTTCAATCATGTGGTCGGGAACATTTAATACGTCGATGCGCACATTTGCGCTGTCCATTACGATAATCTTCATAATCTGATGCGTTTATAGGGTTATACATTAGTCTTTATCGTAGAGCCGTGAGAGAAACGCATGCAGTTCTGCGTCCTCAATCTCTGCAAGGGTGCAAGGCTTGAAATCCTTGTCCTGTTCAATCCTCAAAGTGCCAAGTCCGTACTCGCTTGCATCATAGGTGATACTTGCCATTTCGGTTGCAGACTGGTAGCCGTATTCCGTCTCATGCAGTCCAGTAACGATGCCATAGAGCGTGAAGTCATTGCCTTCCTGCTGTCCTTCCATGATGTACCAGCGGATATTGCCAAGGTAAAACACTGCGATGCACATTGCATCCTTCTTCTTTGCGTCCTGAGAATACAGGGGATAACTGCTCAGTGCCTCGGTCAGCTCTGGCGTTATCAGTCGGTTGTTGAAATTTGTTGTTGCCATACTCTTGAATTTTTATTTTCCCTTTCTTTCAAGCCTTTCAGCCTGTGATTGGGAATTTTTCTGCTTTTCAAGGTGATAGCAAGACAATAAGGCAAGAAAAGTTTCAAGAATACTCTTTTCAGCGAAAAGGAAGATTGTTGAAAGCGAAGCCCTGCTATTCTTGACGGTTTGAATGGCGAAACTACCTTTGCAGAAGAATTCCTTTTCACGGGCTTTGAAGGATATGACAGAAAATGTCATGTATAACAATTATAAAAGGTGGGGCGGGCTTGTCCAAACAGGCATCCTCAGCCAGTATGTCAATAAGAGGAGTCTCCATCACAGCCGGAAAGACAGAACGTATCTGGCAAAGTGTTTAGTTTTGCCAAATACCTTCTGGCAAGGCTTGATAGAGTCTCCTTGACATACCTTTGGCAGAGTGAGGAAACTCTTATGATCAACTCGCTTGACCACAAGAGTTTTCCCTCTATGACAAACTGAGAATGCTGTTTAGACAATGGTGTGGGTGTAGCTTAAAACGAATGACCAACTCGTCAGATTATAAGAATACCATCCGTCAGATTATAAGAATCATTGCCGTCAGATTACAATAAGTATGGGTGGGAATGAAGCCAAAGTCCAGCCAGGGCAATCTTACAGACGAAGTGGTGGACTGTCAGCAAGAACAGCGTCAGTGAGGTTTCGCCCTGCGATCTCACCGACCCTGTTTGAAGATGACCGGCTACCTTTTCGTGATTGCCCCTCCCTGTGACAGTGTCTTTTCTTTCAATCATGCTCTGCTGACTGAAAATAAAGACTCTGTTAATGGGACAGGGCTTGGCTTCATGGTGTGGGGCGAAGCATTACAACACTATAGAGTGAGGCACAAAGTATTAAAAGACCATTTTGTAAGGCTGTTATAAGAGGTCAAGATGAAAAGTGAAATGGAATTATAGAGGCAAACTACAAGACGGATGGAATCGCTTCAGATGCTGAGCATGTGCGCTATGCGATCATTCTTAGCAGCTGAAGCAAGTTGTTCCGTGTTTGCCTCCCCTGAAGTATGTGTACTTTATCAGTGCAGCATCGCTTCACCGATGAAGTTCACTTTCTGAAGGATAATGGAATGAAGGTACAACAAGAAAGCGTCCTGCCGTTTACAGCAGGACGCGCAGGGTTCAGCAAAGGACAATGGTAGCCCAATCAATGGGCTTCCCTTCCTTCTTCATCTTTTCCATCAGAGCCTTTATCTGCTCACGTTTGGTGTCTTTTGGCTGTTCCATAAAAAGAAAAATTGTGGGCAGATGGTTGGTCTGCCCGTTACCTTTTACTTTGTCTGAAAGCACACTCTGCCTTTCCTGCGAAGTTGCAGCACAAGGTGAAGTCCCTTGTTCAAGTCTGCCAGCTTCTGGAGTTTCTGCCGGGTGTCCTCCGTGTTCTCCACCAGAGAAGCATAAATCAGATTACCGACTTGTCTTCCCTCGTTGATGTCAAAAGCCTTGAAGCTCTTGCATCCATCAAATTTTGCGTAGATGATATGCCAATCCATAGTCTTTGAAAGATATTAGTCCACAAACTCAAACTCGTCCCGATAACAGGTTATCTCCGCTCCGCTGCCTACTACGATGCAGTTGTATTGATAGCCATGATAGCCACCCTCGATGCTATTCAAATCAACTTGAATGTCCCAATATCCCCGATAGGGAACGAAAAGCCTTGCGTATCTCATTGTGTCCTCCTTCCTTCATTAGAACGGCATGTCCTTCTCGTCAGGTGCTGGAGCGTCCTGCGGTGGCTGTGGCATGTTCTTTGCCTTTGCCCCTTTCTTGGCAGCCTTCTTCGGGGCGGCGTTCTGCTCGTCCTTTTTCCCTGCGTTGACAAAAGCGATGCTGTCCGCATTGATGGAGATTTGTGTGTGGCTCTCGCCTTGCCGGTCTGTCCACTGTGATGTAGAGATAGTTCCCTCCACGAGAATGAGCCTTCCCTTGGTGAGGTATTCAGCAAGACGGACATGGTTCTCACGGCTGCTGCGTACCCTTACCCATGTAGTGATGTTCTGACCTTTGGAATAATCATCGACGGCAATATCCACTGCCATGAATGTTCCGTGTGTTCCTGTGATGACCTGGCAATCCTTGCCGATGCGTCCGATAGTGTGAGTGTAAATCATAATCTTGAAATTGTTAGATGGTGAATAATCTTTGAGTTTTCTTTTCCCTTTCGTTGGGAATCTTTCCTCTTAAGAGGAAGAAGAAGGCTCACTTGGCCTTCTTCTTGGAAGTCTTTTTCTCCTCCTTCGGAGCTTCCTCCTTGTCGGGAGTCTCATAGAACTTGGTGGCTACCAGCACGACGCGGTTGTGCTTGACACCATCCTGATCGCTCCACTCTTCAGGCTTAAAGTAGCCTTCCACGGTGAGCATGGTGTTCTTTGTGAGCTTGTCGAATGAATCGGCGTTCTCGTTCTTGCGCCATGCTTCCACATTGATGAAAGCCGATACGCGGTTGTTGTCCTCGCCGTTCTTCTCGATGCGTCCGATAGCCAGAGAGAAACGTGCTACTGAAGCGGTTGTAAACTGACGGATTTCTGCATCCTTACCTACGAAACCTGTTACTGCGAAATTGTTCTCGATCTTTTTCATTGTTTTGAATTTTTAGAAGTGAAACATTTATTTTTTACGTTGCTTTAAGAGTTGGCAAGGGAAGTATGGGAATGCAAGGAATTACCGAATTATTTCACCCCTGGGCCTGAAAAGTTTTTATTGGATGCCCTGCAGACGGCAAAAAGTTTTTGAAAAAATTCGAGGAATAAGGCACCTGGTACTTGCAGAATACGGCTTGCACTAACTTTGCGACGGAAAAAGTAAGTGTGACTCGCTTCGCCCGGAAAAGTCATAAATGAAGAAGTCGGAATAAGAACAATTCAGTGACAGATATGATAAGGAGGATGCCCGACAGTCCAACGCTCAGACTGGGCACGTCATGGCCATCGGACGGAGAAGTACACGCGAGGGGCAGCGTATCATTCCACTATCAGAAAGGAGCATGGTGAACGAAGAACACCCATCGACAAGCAAAGAGACTATGCAGTGGAAGGCCAAGACTGAAGAGCGGAAAAAGAGATTAGGAATGTTCGGCTATGAGCTGTCCTGTTAGGCAGCAGCATGAGATTCGACAAAAGAAAGAAGATAAAAGAGAAAAAGCAAGAAGAAGATCAAGTGAGCCTTTCCTATCTATGGAATGATCCTCAGAGGGCATTCCTTAGAATCTCCTTAGGTGTATCGAAGGTGACACGGACAATATACATATAGTGTAGCCATACTCTTGGCATACTCTACCTATAGTGTCGCGATACTCTAAGCATACTCAACAGTATGGCAGTAGTATGGTTATAGCTTGGGTAGGACTTGGGAAAACTATTCGAGTTCGGTTTTTCTTAGTTCTTAGGAAGAATGCCAACTTTTACCATTTAATCGTGGTTTTGGGGCGATTTATGGCACCTCCGGGTGGCAACCGCGCAAAAGTTAGGAAAAATTTGTGAATAAATCAAATAAAGTCGAGAGTTTTTGCAGTTGTTTGACTTTTTTTCACTACCTTTGTCCCAAGTTTGCGAATGGGTGCATTGTACCCTGACGCGACATAAAAGACATATTTGCTCAATTTTCCACTCGAACCGCTACCTCGAAAGGGAATATAAACGAGCAATTCTAATTCGTATTGAAGCTGCGCTCCAGACTCAGGCTTCTCCATAACGAATTAGAGGCTGTAGCGGACCTGGGTGGAAATATGGCAGGTTTGCGCTTTCTCTTTGGTCAAAGATTAGTGCTGAATTGCTGAAGAAATAAGTACTAACCAAGAATCAAAGAGCAATATGGATGTTCCGCTTGCACTCAACCACATAAGAATCCGTATAGGATTAAAGGGACATAGAAGAAAGTCCTCAACGTTCTGCCATCTGACAGACGTTGTGGGACTTTCTGCGTATTATATATGATTCAAATATGAATGGCTTCTAATACAATTCTTAAACTTATTTATAATGACAAATTGAATTAAAAAAAAGTGAATACGATACGAATATATACAGAGGATTTAAAAATAGCCAAGGCTCTCATTCGACACGATGAGGGGGTGACAAGAATGTTCTTTTATAGGCAATGCTATCCGCTTTTTAAGTCAATTTATGATAACTATTATACAGACTGCACGGCTGTAAAAGAGTTTATTGACGAGATTTACATAGTTGTCCTTGCACCGAGTAAAATTACTGGTAAATGTCAGATGGAGAACTTTAAAGGAGAAAGTTCTTTGATGTCATGGGTAAAATCTGCTTGTTTGTATTACTGTTACAATAAATATAAACGTAAGCAGAGAATTCCCCTCGTGGAGTCCCTCCCCAATCCTAATGAAAAAAAATATGACGATTCTGATAGATTTATTGATTTTGGAGGCTCTTCAGAATTAGACTTCGGTAATATGAATCGTGAAGACGTTGAGACAATACTCAATCTTATGCCTAATAGCCGCTATAGTCAGTTAATACGTATGCGCTATTTGAATATGAAGTCAAACGAAGAAACTGCCAAGTCATTAGGAGTGAACATGGATAATTATTATAATATACATAAACGCGCTAAATTACAATATGAGCGCGTATGCAGAAAGGAGGAGTATTATGGATAAATATTTTATGCCCCCTGTAAGCATTGAAAAGTTTGCCGCTTATTTGGACGGTAATCTTAGTGATGATGAAATGAATCGGATAGACGCATTGGTGTCAACGAATCCTGATATGGAAGAATTAGTAGCTATTTCTGATGAAGTCGATGAAGATATTCAAGTTTATATGCAAGACGAATTTGCATACGAGGCTGATATGACGGCTTTAGAAGATAGCGATTTTGATATTCCCAATTTGGAAGCAGATTTAACCCCTCACGTAGGAACTGATACACCTGATTACAGAGAAGTTGCATGTGCAGCAGATGCGGCAGACAGAATCCCAGATATAGACGAAACAACTCAATTAAATGATGATGACGAAGAATTTGGTGGGGATGAGTTTGGAAACGATGATTTTATAACTCATCAGGATGATGATTCGTGCAGTACAATTAGTGCAAATGATGGAGATAATGAACATAAGCCTTCAGATTTTCCTATAGAAGACGATTTTTTTGAATAGTTAGTGTTAGATTGCCCAAATAGTGTATGTCTATAACAATAGTTAATAACTTAAAAATATAATTATATGTACGATTACGATTTTTTTGAATTTGATTCAAATGGCGATGGCTATCCTGACACCTATGTAGAGGTTTACGATACCAATGGTGATGGAAATTATGATACAATGAGTATGGTGTCTGACACTAATGGAGACGGGTATGCAGAAACCTATGTTGAAGGTGCCGACACTAACCATAGTGGACAGTTTGATACATTTGTTACTCAACAAGATGCCAATGGCGATGGCGTTATAGATGTTGTTCAAAAGGCTCATGATTATAATCAAGATGGTCAGATTGACAGCATTACGACACATACCGATACAAATAATGATGGGCAATTTGATTACGTCACCAAGGCCTATGATTCCACAGGGGACGGGCAGATTGATAAGATGGATGTTTATGCAGACGCAAATGGTACTGGACATGCTGATTATCATGAAGCATACAACTATGACCCGTCCTCTGGGCAGTTGGTTCCAGCTATGGCTTCTGGGTTGGAAATCGGTGGTACTATGTATACAGAATTAGAGAATTATCAGCCAAACGAGGATTATCCGGACGGCATTAGTGGTGACCCCAAAGAGTCAATGGCATATTGGGAATGTCAAGGTGATACGAACAGATGTGCGTTATATTCACAAAAGTTCGTTATTGAAGAACTTTCTCCTAATGGGACGGAGATAGATATTGAAGAATTTGCCCAAGTCGCCAAAGATCATGGCTGGTTTAGTGAAGAGGGAGGAACTACATTCCTTAACATGAACAATATGCTTGATTATTATGGCATTGAAAACGAAATGGTTTTTCACCAATCAATAAGTGACATTGAAGATTGTTTGAATGATGGAGGGAAAGTCATTGTTTCCATTGACTGCCACGAAATCTGGTATGGTGAGGACAATAACATCTTTGCTCCTGAGAGTGCTTCCAACCATGCTGTTGAAGTAATAGGAATTGATCGTACGGATCCAGAACATCCAATGGTAATACTCAATGATTCAGGTACACCGAATGGCCGAGGTGAAATGATTCCTTTGGAAGTATTTGAGGGAGCATGGGAAGACGGTGACTGCCAGATGATAAAGTGCTATCCCAGCAAATGATTCATATAGTTCATAAAGTATAAATAAAAAGTAATAAGATATGAAAAATGGATTTTCAACAGAAGCTTTGATTAAGAAACTTAAGACAAATGCTTTCATATTGAATAGTAGTATGCCTATGGGGTATGTTCCAGGACTCCCAATCCTCTGTATATTAAATGGTAATCTTTGTATGAAGATTCCTTACTTGAAATACAAAGTCACAGGTGAAATTGACAAGACATTTGTTTACCCAACAAAATACGTTGCAACAGTAACGATTCCAGAGGAACAAGTCGTTGCTTTTGAAGACTTGTCGTTGAAGGAAACCTTTGCCAAAGTAAGTTTCTCCGACCCGATTGGCACTTTCCGTCATGAAGCAGTAAAAGACTTGGATAAGACAGCTTATGATAATCTGCGTTCAACTTTATACGAAGAATATGATAAAATCGTAGAGAGTCTTATAAATGGGAAAGAGTATTCTTCCAATGATGAAATCAAGTTCAGGAGTATTCTAAACACTATACTTGAACCATCATTACGTCCTTTCTACAAAGCTATAGACAATGATTTTGCAAACAAATATATCATAGAATAATATGAAATTGGCAAATAATACAGATTTCTTTCAGAAGAAAGCAACTGAAGTTCGGGCAAACTCTGATAGCCCCATTCATTTGGGGCAACAAGGGGTATATCGTACCGAAAACAGACACAGACAATCAAGTGCAGAAATGTCAGCTTTAATCAAACAAACAGTTGATGTTCTAGACAAATGTGGATTCGGAAAAATGTCCGCAAGAGTGAGCCAAATCCAGAATGATTTGACAAGAGAACGCTTTGTCATATCTGTTGTCGGAGAATTTAATCATGGCAAGAGTACATTTTTGAATAATCTCCTAGACAATGCGGCGATGTTGCCAGTAGCAGATTTACCTACAACCGCTGTCTTGACTCGAATTAGATATGCCAATCTGCCTAAAATGGCGGTCTTTGATGAAAAGGGTGCCCGGAAGGCTATGTTGGATATCCATGAGGATTCGTGGAACGGTCTAGTTGCAAATAATTTTGGCAAGGAAGAGCCCAAAGGAAGTGTTATTGTGGGTATTCCCAATTTATGGTTGGGTAAGCATAATATCGAGATTGTTGACTGTCCGGGTGCTGGTGATTTGTCTGAAGAAAGGGCAAAGGTTATTGGTGATGTTCTGAATCGTACAGATGGAGCAGTAATCGCACTTAATGCGACGGCTGCTTTGAGCAACAGTGAGAAGATTTTCATCAAAAATCGAATATTGTCTCGCAAAACCCCGTTTACTCTTATCATCGTCAATAAGCTTGATTTGGTAAAGAAAGACGAGCGCAATAAAGTCATCAAGTATATAAAAGATGTCCTCGCTCTTAATAAGATGGATATACCTGTGTATATTCCTTACGATATAGAGATGCCTGATGCTACTTATGAGAGTATTATTGGTATGGACAAAGTAATGGCTGCTATTGTTGGCTGGATTCACACCCCAGAAAGACAACAGCTAATTGAGAATTGGGCTAAGGTTAGAATTTCCGAGGTTGTTACTACTGCAATTGAAACATTGTCAGAGCAGGAGAAGTTATTGAAGTTGGATGACAATAAGCGCTTAGAGGTTATTGCATCAAAGAAGCAGGCACTTAGTAAACTTGAATTGGAATGGAATGATTTGGCATTAAAACTGCAATCCAAATCAAATGACTGTTATGCTCGTTTCCTTGAAAAAGTTGAAGAGTATTCTTTTGATGTTATCGAAAGATTACAATATGAAGCCTCACATGCCGGTAGTCCTGAAAAATGGTGGAAAGAAGATTATCCATACCGTTTAAAAGTTGAACTGGCAAATATGTCAGTTGGTCTTGAAAATGTAATATCAAGGATAGTCTCTAATGATGCCAAATGGTTCAATGACCTACTGAATCAAAAATTTCGCTCTGTCATTCAGGTCGGCAGCATATATATAACAGATAAAGACGAATATAGGGGTCAGAAGTCACAGCGCGTTCTTGAGTTCGAGAATTTGAGCAAGAAACAAAATTATGCACGGATTGGTACTGTCGTTTTAAGTTTGGCTTTAGCTCCAGCATTTGGCCTATTAGCTACAATGGGTGTAGGAACAGCAGGCACATTAATAACTTCTTCTGTATTTAAGAAGAAAATAGAGGAACAACGGACCTTAGTAAAGGAGGCAATTGCTAAAGATGTTCCTGCGATAGTCATGCAAGCAACAGCAAATAGCGAAAAGCGAATTCAAAGTCTTTATGATGAAATGCTTGATGATTCGGACAAGAAGAAACAGGCTTGGTTAGAGACACAATCGGTAGCTATTGAAAGCGCAAATCCCTCTCAGTTTCAAAGTCAACTTGATAGTATTGCAACAAACAAAGCACTATTGACAGAGATAATTAGTAAGATCTAAATAACTAAAATACAAATAATATGGCACTTGATCAAGAAAAACTGAACAGATTTCGAGTTCAGCGAGAGCGTTTAGGAGACATGTTATCCGATGCTTCGGAAGTGATAAACGACCTTAATATGTCCACTGCGAGTGATAACCTGGACAAATTAAGCAAGAAAGTTAACAACGACACTTTCAAAATTCAGGTAATAGGTACCTTTAAAAATGGAAAATCAACTTTTATAAATTCCTTGCTGGGAGAAGCTGTTTTACCCGCCTATGCTTTACCGTGTACTGCAGTAATTAACGAGGTTAAATATGGTGAAAAGAAAGAAGCGATTCTTTATTTTCGTAATCCTTTACCAGAAAATTTACCAGCAAGCATCTCTCCAAAAGCTTTAGCACACATGCAAAAGCATAATATGAAAGATGTTCCTCCCCTTCATATAGAGTATAGTGAATTAGAAGATTATGTAGTCATTCCTATGGGAGAAGATCCTAAAGAAATGCTACTGGAAAGCCCTTACGAAAAGGTCGAACTTTTCTGGCCATTAGAGATGTTGAAAGAAGGTGTTGAGATTATTGATTCCCCAGGATTGGAAGAAGATGATACGCGAACTCGTGTGACTATGGATTATCTGACCAAAGCGGATGCTATATTGTTTGTATTAACAGCAGATAAATTATGTAGTAAAGCTGAGTTGGATTTTATTGAGAACAATTTGCATGAATTCGGTTTTACAGACCCGTTCTTTATTGTGAATCGCTTCGATTTGATTCCAGACAATCAACGAGAAGGGATTATGCGCTTTGCAAAGATGAAATTAAGTGAGTTCTCGACAAATGAAATATTTTATGTTTCAGCCCAGCAGGCACTTGATGGTGAAGTGCAAGGAAATCCTGCATTATATGAGAAATCTCAAATGGGAGCTTTCACCGAGAGGCTTTCTGAATTTCTGACAAAGGATAAGGGCAAGATTAAGCTTTCACAACCCGCTCGTGAATTAAAGAGAATTCTTAATAACGAGGCTCTCTATAAGGTTATACCTAGTCAGAGAGCCATGCTCGACAGTTCTTTAGATGAAGTTAGGGCACGTTATGACGCAGCGAAGCCAAGACTGGAGATGCTTAAAAGTAAGAAAGAGCAAGTAATCAGCAAACTAAAGCTAAAGATAGAACAGAGTAAGCACGAGTTTAAACGTGCCTCAAACAGGAATTATCTGTCTGTAGCAGAGATGATTCCTGGATGGATTAACGCATTTCAACCTAAAAACAAGTTCAGTGTTATTCCAACAAAAGCAAAGGCGACAGTAGTAGTCTCAGAAATAACCGATTTTGTTATTGAAAAAATTGAAGTTCAGCAAAAAGAATGGAAGAAATCTGTTCTTCAGCCACTTGTTGAAGAACGTTCTCAATACATTTTTGAATCTGCAGAACAGGATTTAACAAACTTATATGCTGAGATTGACTCCCTAAACGTAAGTATTTCAGGAAGACACGATGTTGATCCTGACACTGTGCCATTATGGCAACGCATCGCTGCTGGAGCTGGCGGCCTTCTCCTTGGCGATATTGGATTAGCCTTTTCTGGAGGTGTTAATGGTTTTAGCAAAGACTTGGCCAAAGTAGCTGCTCTTGAAATCGGTGTTGGTGCACTTCTCTATTTTATTGGTGCCCTTAATCCATTCACTCTTGTTGCAGTATTACTGACAGCATTTATTACCTCGTGGAATTCAAGTTCGTCTGGTGCAATGAAAAGAACAAAAGAAATGGTAAGCGAACAAATTGTTAATCAACTGACTACTTCTGCTGATGACAATTCCAGTCAGATGGCTGAAGCAATTTGTCAGAAACTGGACGACATTGCTAATGGTATATCTACTGCCATAGACGTAGAAATTGGACAGACAGAGGAGCAGGTTCAAAGTATCATAGCTGAAATGCAGAGAGGTCAGTCCAGTATTGATGCAAGAAAACAGGTGATTAATTCTTGTGAAAGTAAGATAACTGCACTCAGCACAGATCTTGATGCATTTACATTTGAACTGATAGAACAAAAGTAGTAATGTGATTGATAACGGTAAGTGCAAGGCACTTGCCGTTATCTTAAGAATGTTTTTTGAATATTAAGTATAGTATGAAAGAAAATAACTACTTCTCATGGAGAAATATTAGCGAAATGGCTGATATAGATTCTCACATTGTTTTTGCATCTACATTGATGGGCAAATATGATTGGGAAGAATCTACAAAAAGTAACTTAGAGAAGCAGCTTGCTACAATTGTAGAGAAGCAAAACGACAAAATGCTTAACATCAGTGTTATTGGCGAATTCTCTACAGGAAAAAGTTCTTTCATAAATGCGCTTGTAGGTTATGAGTTGTTGGCTGTTAATGTGATACAGGGAACAACGGTTGCAATTACTATCATAGAGTATTCTGAGAATTTCTCTATTACTCTTACTGATTTTTCGGGAAGATGCTCAAAAAAGGTTTATAAGTCCATTGATTCACTTCGTCAGGAACTTCATATTTACACGACTGATGCTGCTTATGCCAAAAATATAAACTATGTCACTGTGACATTGCCGTCTGATATTCTAAAGAATGGTTACCGAATAATTGACACCCCAGGAACTAATTCCTTAGAGTTATGGCACGAGGAGATTACACGACGTGCAATTAGAGAACTTTCGGATTTGTCTATTATTCTTACAGATGCTACCCAACCAATGCCAGTTACGTTGATGTCATTTGTGGATAATACTCTTGCAGACTCGGTTAAGAGCTGCGCTTTTGTGGCTAATAAAATTGATAGAATCAGAGAAAAAGAAAGAGATGGCATTATCAAATTTATTGGAACGAAAATCTGTCAGAGTTTTGACATTGAAGAGCCAATAGTGCTCCCATTTTCCGCAGTAGCCTTAACAAATAGCTTCGCTAAAGAGACTATTAATGTAGATAGCGGAAGCTTTTTATTGACAACGAGTAGCTTAGAAAAGTTGCTGTCCTATACGGCAAAGCAGAGATTGAGAGCCCAAGCACGGAAGATACTTCATTTGGTTGATGACATTTATTCAACCTTAGATAATAATATAAAGAATATTGCAACTCAATACCGGCAAGAGTTGCAAATGCTTGAACGCACAAAGCAGACAGACCTAAAACCCTTTATTTCAAGACAGATTTCTGCTCGTCAGAAGAGTTTCTTGTCGGGAGCGAAGGATCATAAGTATACAGTTGAATCTGTATGCGATACATTAGCATCTAATGCTAAGAGTAGTATTGAGATAAAAATCGAGAATTGTGCAACCTTAGATGGCTTGTCTAATTATATCAAAGGAAGTCTGTCAGAAGATATCAAGGACGAAGGGCAATCTATTATTAGTGGTACGGAAGCACATTTCCGTGAACTAAGAAAGTTGTTTAATAAGGAATTAAAGAAATTTCAAAAAGATTTTGAGAGAGAATTTGATAAATTGAAGATCCTTTCAGTCAAATTCAATGTAAAACCTAAAGATGTAGCGGTTAAACATTCTGCACATTCTGCAAACATTGGTCCTGTTACTACACTGATTACAGAAGAACTCTCAAAAGAAAACTGGGCTTTTGGTGGTGGAGCTGCAGCAGGAGCTGCTATAGGCACGGCAATAGCACCTGGAGTCGGTACATTATTCGGAGCTGTTATAGGCTTTTTTGCTGGTGCAGCTGCTGCTCCAGATACGTCAGAAGTTAAGGGAAAGATTAAATCCTCAAATCCGCAACCTATAGGGTTTAGTGGGATTTTGCTTGCAAAGCGACAAAATTCATTTTATTGTACATATTT
>PPYE01661908.1_pt1 | contig 33131 bp, 22 predicted proteins | sample 1559881 | NCBI WGS metagenome assembly PPYE01 (sample SAMN08240022, study PRJNA423297) | Human gut metagenome, whole genome shotgun sequencing project.
GTATATATCATTAAGTTTGTATACAGGTGCATTCACCGGTCCGATCAGCTCCGCCTCTGAAAATGCCTTCGCCTCTGCAGCTGCCCTTTCCATGGCAGCCCCGGCCGCCTCTTCCCTTTCAGAACCGATAAGAAGCGTCATCATGACGCACGCCGGCGGATAATGCAGAAGCCGGCGGTATTCCATCTCTCTGGCATAAAAAGCATCATAATCCTGTGCCGCTGCCGTCTGAATACAGTAATGTTCCGGACTGTAGGACTGTATCACCACCTGGCCGGGCTTTTCATCCCGGCCGGCACGGCCGGCTGCCTGGGTCAGAAGCTGAAACGTCTTCTCCCCGCAGCGGTAATCCGGAGCATACAGGGAAAGATCCGCCGCCAGGATTCCCACCAGGGTAACTGCCGGAAAATCATGTCCCTTCACGATCATCTGGGTACCGATGAGAATGTCTGCCTGATGATCAGCAAAAGCAGACAAAATTGCCTGGTGTCCGCCTTTTTTAGAGGTGGTATCCAGATCCATTCTGAGAATGCGGGCACCGGGAAATGTCTCCCTTGCCATGGCCTCAATCTTCTGGGTGCCGGTGCCGAAAGGCGCCAGATAAGGCGAACCGCACACCGGGCAAAGTTTTGGCCGGGGAACCTGATAACCGCAGTAATGGCAGATCAGCTGCCCGTTCTGATGAAGCGTCAGCGTCACATCACAGTGGGGGCACTTCATGGCCTCGCCGCAGCTTCTGCAGGAAAGGAAACGTGAATATCCTCTCCGGTTTAAAAAGAGCATGATCTGCTGACCCTTTTCCAGCTTTTCCTCCATCTGCTCCCGGAGAAGACGGCTGAAAATAGAACGGTTCCCCTCTTTCAGTTCCGTGCGCATATCCACAATGTGAACCTTTGGAAGGATACTGTTTTTCTTGGCCCGCTTCCGGATCCGGAAATATCCGTATATCCCGCGGCTGGCCTTGGTATACGTTTCCACCGACGGCGTAGCCGACCCCAGCACCAGACTGGCGCCGCCAAGACGCGCCCTTTGCTCCGCCGCCTCCCTGGCATGGTACCTGGGCGTAATCTCGCTTTTATAAGCATTTTCATGTTCCTCGTCAATAATGATAAGCCCCAGATCCGGAAAGGGGGTAAAAAGAGCGGACCGGGGGCCGATCATAATCTGGACCTCCCCCTTTTTTGCCCGCTCGAACTGATCATATTTTTCCCCCTGGGACAGCCGGGAATTCATAAAAGACACCCGGCTCCCAAAGCGCTTGGTAAAACGCAGCACCGTCTGATAGGTCAGAGCTATCTCCGGGATCAGAAGGATCACCTGCCTGCCCAGTCCGGTGACATGGCGGATCAGTTCCATGTAAACCTCGGTCTTTCCGCTTCCGGTAACGCCGTGAAGAAGATATGTCTTCCGGATTCCCTGGTCATACTGGCTGATGATCCCGTCTGCCGCCGCCTGCTGCTCTTCATTTAACCGGATATCCTCTTCCCATTTTCCTTTTTCCCCAAGGAAGCCGGATCCCGGATCCCGGTAAACCGCCTGGGAATCCACAACGAGAATTCCCTTCTCTTCCAGGGGCTTTATGGCGGCCCTGGTCAGATTCAGCTGCCCGGCCGCCATCTCATAGGGGATCACATCCGTTTCCAGAAAGCTTTTAAGCAGCCGCTCCCTGGCCCGGTATTTCTTCCTGGAGGCCTCAGCAATGGCCTCTTCCAGCTCCTTTCTGCTGATCAGACAGCGGATAAAGCGGCTTTCCTGCCGCCGCACCTGCTGCTTTACCGGCAGAACGGTCTTTAATGCCTGGTTCATGGTACAGCCGTACCGCTCCTTCATCCACCAGGCCAGCTGGATCAGCTGCGCCTCCGCCGATACACTGTTCCGGCAGATATCTGCGATCTCTTTTATCCGGGAGGGATCATACTCCGCCCGGTCTGACAGTCCTACCACGTAGCCGGTGCGGATATGGTTTCCCTTCCCGAAGGGCACCTCCACCTGGCATCCCACATGGATCTCTTCCGAAAGCTTCCCGGGGATCCGGTACTGAAAGGGCCTGTCTACTTTTTCATGGGTAATATCAATAATCACATCGGCAAACTCTGCCATCCGCTTCCTCATGCCTTTTTCCCGCTCTGCTGCAGTCTGGCCAGAAGGTCCGCTGCTGCCGCTCCCAGCCCCATACTGTTGGAGCCTTTAAAGAGAACGCAGTCGCCCTCCCGGATCCAGGAAAACAGCCACTCTTCTAACTCTGCCTTCTCGGAAAAAAGCCGGATTTCCGGACCGTTCTTCCCGTTCCGGCTTTGCTCCTCTTTCGCTTCGCCTTCGGAAAGTCCCCTGCCGATCTCCGCAGCCAGATCTCCCAGAAGGACCACCAGATCCACCGGATGTTCCGCCAGGAAGTGTCCCACCTGCCGGTGGTATTCCCGCGTTTCCGGCCCCAGTTCCTTCATATCTGCAAGAACCGCCGCTCTGCGCCCGGAAACTTCCATATCGCAGAGTACCTGGATCCCCGCTTTCATGGAAACCGGGCTGGCGTTGTAGGAATCATCGATGATGGTGATCCCTCCTGCGTGATGGATCTGCTGTCTTCCCTTAAGGCCGTTAAAAGCCTCCAGAGCCCTGGCTGCCTTTTCCATGGGAATCCCGTTTTCCGACGCAACAGCAAGGGCCGCAAGCGCATTCAAGATCATGTGGTTTCCATACACATGAAGACGGACCCGGACGCGCTCTCCCGTCTGTCTGCGGACTGCCGTAAACACAGGGAAACCGCCTGACAGGCCGATTTCTTCGCCCCGGTAATCACAGTCCGGCCCCGTTCCATATATAATGGTCCGGCATCCCGGCCGGGCCTTTACGTTTTTCAGCAGATCATCATCGCCGTTTACGTAAAGAATGCCGCCCTCTTTCATTCCATCCTGGATATGAAGCTTTTCTGCCAGGATATTTTCTCTGGATCCCAGCTGTTCAATATGAGCCACACCGATGTTGGTCATCACAGCCTGGTCCACCTGTGCCACTTTTGCGATGCGGGTCATCTCCCCCGGCTCACTCATGCCAAGCTCAATGACGCCGATCTGGGCATCCGGCGGAATCTCTGTTATCGTGATAGGAACCCCTACCTGGCTGTTGCTGTTTCCCGGCGTCTTGTACACCGAAAATCCGGCCCCCAGAGCCGCAGCGATCATCTCTCTGGTAGTGGTCTTTCCCACACTTCCCGTAATGCCCACCAAAGGCAGCTTCATACGGCCGCGGTACCAGGCGCCGAGAGCCTGCAGTGCAGCCCTGGTATCCTCCACCTGAATCCACGGACGGTCCGATTCCATCCGGTCATGCCGGCTGGTAAATACAGCCGCCGCCCCCTGCTCAAAGGCCTGGCCGATAAACCGGTGGGCATCTACCTTCTCCCCGATAATGGGCACGAAGAGATCCTGCCCCTTCATGGTCCTGGAATCAATGCTGATATGAGCGATGGGTGTTTCCGGATCGCCGCACAAAAGCGTTCCGCCCACCGCCTCCACAATATCCTTTACTCTGGTATTTTCCATATGCTTCCTTTCCCACTGAAATCACAGCCTGGCAACCGCTTCGTCCACCACTTCCCTGTCCAGAAAATGGGTGCGGACACCGTTGATTTCCTGATAATCCTCATGACCTTTGCCGATAACCGCAATCATGTCGCCCTCCTGCGCATGGGAAATGGCATAATGAATGGCCTCCCGGCGGTCCGGAATCTCCAGATACGCTCCCCCTGTGGGAATCAGTCTGCTCTTAATATCGGCGATAATATCTTCCGTCTTTTCAAACCGGGAATTATCTGCTGTGATGATGCTTAAATCCGCCATTTTTCCGGCCATCTCTCCCATGGAAAACCGTCTGTCCTTGGATCGGTTTCCGCCGCATCCGAAGACCACCACCAGACGCCTGGGATGGTAATTCCGAAGGGTCTTAAGAAGACTTTCCATGCTGACTGCATTATGGGCATAGTCGATAATTACCTGGAAACGCTGGGACGCATAAGCAATCTCCATCCGTCCGTTCACATGAATATGCTCCAGTCCCCTGGAAAGAGCCTCCTTGGGAAGATTTAACTGGCTGCACACACTGATGGCCGCCAGAGCGTTGGATACATTAAATCGTCCCGGGATTCCCGCCCGCACAGGAAGCGATGCCTTGCCCGATACGTCAAATTCCAGGCCCACAAATCCATCCTCCGACAGATAATGCAGGTTTTTGCCCTGAAAATCTGCCGGCTTTTCCAGTCCGAAAGTAAGCACCGGGCAGGATGCGCCGGCTGTCACCTCTGCAAAATGGGGATCATCCGCATTGGCAATTCCCATCCGGCACTGGTTAAAGAGCCGTGCCTTGCATCCTAAATATTCCGCAAAATCCGCATGTTCATTAGGCCCGATATGGTCCGGAGAAAGATTGGTAAATACGCCGTAATCAAAAAGGATTCCGTCTGTCCGGTGAAGCTTTATGGCCTGGGAAGACACCTCCATAACCAGATAACGGCAGCCGGCTTCTGCCATTCTAGCAAAATATCCGTGAAGCTCGTAGGACTCCGGCGTAGTGTTCCTGGTAGGCTCCGCCACTCCGCCAAAATACACGCCGTTGGTCCCGATCATACCCACCTTTTCTCCGGCTGCCTCCAGAATAGCGCGGATCATGTGGGTAGTTGTAGTCTTTCCCTTGGTCCCTGTCACACCGATGGTGATCATCCTGGACGCCGGATGCCCGAACCTGGCAGCAGAAAGGAGGGCCAGGGCCCGCCTTCCGTTCTCCACCTGGATAACCGAGGCATCTTCCGGAAGTTCCACCGGATGCTCCGTCACAAATACCCGCACGCCGGCCTCATAAACCTGGCGGCAGAAATCATGGGAATCCACATTGGCTCCCTTCATGCATACAAATACGGCTCCGGCCTTCGCCTTCCTGGAATCATAAACCACTTCCTCCACATCCGTCTCCGGATTTCCCTGAAGGAAGTGGTAATCCATTCCTTCCAGCCACTCTTTTATCTTCATTGGACGAATCTCCTTTTTTGAAAATTTCACGCAACCGTTCAGGACGGCGTGAACCGCTGCAATTTTACTTAAAACAGTCCGGTGATCACACCGTTTTCATCCACATCGATCCCCTCTGCCGCCGGCTTCTTGGGAAGTCCCGGCATAGTCATGATGGCTCCCGTCAATGCCACCACGAAACCGGCGCCTGCCGACACATAGGCATCTCTTACCTGAATGGTAAAATGCTCCGGACGGCCTAACCTGGAAGGATCGTCAGAAAGGGAATACTGTGTCTTTGCCATACAGACGGGGAAGCTGCCGAATCCCATCTCTTCTGCCTTCTTAAGGGCCCGCTCTGCCGCAGGCGAGAAGTTTACGCCGTCTGCGCCGTAAATTTCCCTGGCCACAGTCTCGATCTTTTCTTTCAGACCTGCTTCATCCGGGTAGATGGGAGCAAAATGGCTCTCCTTCTTTTCCAGGGTCTCCAGTACCTTCTCAGCCAGAGCCACACCGCCTTCGCCGCCCTTTGCCCAAACCTCAGAAAGCGCAACGCCGCCGTTATACTTAAGCGCCCGAACTGTAGCCACAAGAACTGCTGCATCCGGCTTAAGCCCGGCCATCCGGCATTTGATATCAAAGAACTTCTCCGCTCCCAGGTCCGCGCCGAATCCAGCCTCCGTAATGGTAATATCTGCCAGCTTAAGGGCTGTTCTGGTTGCCCGGACGCTGTTGCATCCATGGGCAATATTGGCAAAGGGACCTCCATGTACCAGAGCTCCCGTATGCTCCAGCGTCTGAATCAGGTTCGGCTTTAAGGCATCTTTTAACAGCGCCGCCATAGCGCCTACCGCATTAAGATCTGCCGCCGTCACTGGGTCTCCCTTGAAATTATAAGCTACGATGATCCGCCCAAGACGGGCCTTTAAATCCTCCATATTGTCTGCCAGACAAAGGATCGCCATGATCTCCGAAGCTACTGTAATAACAAAATGATCTTCTCTTACTACGCCGTCTGCCTTGGCCCCAAGACCTACTACCACATTCCGCAGCACTCGGTCATTCATATCCAGGCAGCGCTTCCACAGGATCTGTCTGGTATCAATGCCCAGGGCATTTCCCTGCTGGATGTGATTGTCAAGCATGGCCGCTAAAAGATTATTTGCCGAGGTTATGGCATGAAAATCACCGGTAAAATGAAGGTTCAGATCCTCCATGGGAACTACCTGGGCATATCCGCCGCCAGCAGCTCCGCCCTTAATACCAAAGCATGGACCTAAAGACGGCTCCCGCAGGGCGATGATGGCTTTTTTATTAAGCTTATGCATAGCCTGTCCCAGACCTACCGTAGTGGTGGTCTTTCCTTCTCCCGCCGGAGTGGGGTTAATGGCCGTCACCAGAACCAGTTTTCCGTCCGGTCTGTCCTTTACCTGTTCCCAGAGCTCGTCTGTAAGTTTTGCCTTGTACTTTCCGTAAAATTCCAGGTCATCTTCGCTGATCCCATAAGCGGCTGCCACCTCTTTAATGGGAAGCATCTGTGCCTCCTGAGCGATCTGAATGTCTGTTTTCATCGCGCATCTCCTCCTTTACTTTTCCTGACCGGCCATAAGCTGGCTAAATTCCTCCATGGTCATTAAAATCTTCCTGGGTTTCGTGCCTTCCTCCTCACCAACTACACCGGCATCTGCCAGCTGGTCCATGATCCGTGCGGCACGGTTAAACCCGATTTTAAAGGCACGCTGCAGCATGCCGATAGAGGCCTTTTCTTTCTCGATAATAAATTTCCCCGCCTGGGCAAAGTATTCGTCCCGGCCGGAGTCTCCTCCGCCCTGGCTCTGGACCGCACCGGCTTCCATGCGGCTTTCCACTTCCGGGCTGTATTCTGCCGTCATGCCCTGCTCTTTTAAGAAATCCACTACGGCAGATACCTCCTGATCTGAGACAAAGGCGCCCTGTACCCGCTGCGGCTTCGGGAAGCCGGATGGATAAAAGAGCATGTCTCCTTTTCCCAGAAGCTTTTCTGCTCCGTTCATATCAATGATAGTCCTGGAATCCACACCGGAAGACACGGAAAAGGCAATCCGTGAAGGCACATTGGCCTTGATCAGACCGGTAATTACATTTACCGAAGGTCTCTGGGTAGCAATAACCAGATGGATGCCTGCCGCACGTGCCAGCTGCGCCAGACGGCAGATGGCATCCTCCACCTCGCCGGGAACCACCATCATCAGATCCGCCAGCTCATCGATGATGATAACGATCTGCGGAAGCTTTTTGGGCCGTTCCTCCTCGGGAACATCGGTTATGGACGAAATTTTTTCATTGTATCCCTTCAGGTCACGTACATTGTAGGCTGCAAACTTCTTATACCGGTCTCCCATCTCCGCAACAGCCCAGTTTAAAGCTCCGGATGCCTTTTTCGGATCCGTAACCACCGGAATCAGCAGATGGGGAATGCCGTTGTACACGCTGAGTTCCACTACCTTGGGGTCCACCATGATCAGCTTCACATTTTCCGGATCCGCCTTGTAGATAATGCTCATAATCAGCGTGTTGATGCAGACAGATTTTCCTGAACCGGTGGCACCGGCAATCAGAAGATGGGGCATTTTGGCAATGTCCGCCATAACCGGCTGACCGCCGATGTCTTTTCCGACTGCAAATGTCAGTCTGGATTTGCTGTTTTTAAATCCATCTGACTCCAGAAGATCCCGGAGGTATACGATAGAATTTTCCTTGTTGGGCACTTCGATTCCTACAGCGGACTTTCCAGGAATCGGCGCTTCGATGCGGATTTCCTCTGCCGCCAGACTTAACTTGATATCGTCTGCCAGACCTACGATTTTGCTTACCTTAACGCCCTGTTCCGGATGAAGTTCATACCGGGTAACCGTGGGCCCGCAGCTGATGTTGGTAACCGTTACGCCCACGCCAAAGTTGCGCAGAGTCTGCTGAAGCTTAATGGCCGTTTCCTTATACTCCTTGTCCGAAAAAGAACCGGCAGCCCGGTTTCCCCGCTTTAAAAGCGTTACCGGCGGGAAAACATAAGGCTTTTTCACCTCAGCCTTCTTTATCTGCACCTGTGCATTTACTGCCTGGGCGCTGTCTCCCTCTGCGGCCTCCTGCCTCTTCTTTTCAATCTTCTTCTGCAGAAGTTCCGTCTCGGTCTCGATCACCTTTCCGGAAGCCGTCACCACCCGTTTCGGACCTTCCGGCACAAAAACACTGTCATAATTTACGCCGGTTTCCGTCTTTTCCTGAGGATACCAATCCGCTTGTTCCTCTGCAGAAACCGTCAATTCCTCTTCCTGGGACGCAGCACCGTCTCCCTGCCGAAGTGGAGCATCCGCTCCATGGACTTCAGTCATATCCGGCTCTGTCCGGCCTTCTGCCATCACAGAAAGCGCCGTATCTCCAAGTATCTCTTCTTCCGGCGTCTCTGCCACAGATATCCCTTCTTCTTCGGCCCCTTCCTGATGCAGGAATCCAAAAGATTCTTCCGGCTCCTTAGAGGCTGTCACATCCATCTCTGCCAGAGTCATCATCTCCCGGTCAGGATGGAGGGCTTCCGCCTTTTTCCCGCCGGACCGGACAAACAAAACGGGTTCCTCCTTTTTGTCTTCCTCAAAAGGCACAGGTTCCTCATATTCCGGAGGCAGGTCGATGCTTCCGCTAAACACATCATCTGCAGAAACCGGCTTCCCGTTAAACTGCTGTTCCTCTTCTTTAAGAAGCGCTTCCTCCCGTAAAAGTTCCTCCTCAAAAGGCTGACGGCGCTTCTCTTTCCGGTTCTCCTTATCTCCAAGCTTCTCCGTCAGATCCTCTAAGGAATCTTCCTTTTCTGTTAAGAATCCGGTAATATTGGTGGCGTCAAAATCCACACCACGCACTACGTTTTCTTCCCGGAGCCTGCGCCGCTCCTCCTGACGTTCCTTCCGCCTCCGCTCCACATCCTCTCTGGCGTACTGATATGCCTTCCCGGATCCGTTTTTAACGGCCTTTACCACAGACCGCTCAGTAATGCATACGCCGCAGATGATGAGGACAGCCACGAAAATCAGATATGTACCGATGGTTCCCACCACCGCCGTCAGTGCGGCAGAAAGGAGGCCGCCCATAAGCCCCCCTCCTCTTCCGCTTAAGCTGGAATTCTGATAATAAGCCATAAGGCTCTCGCCGGCTTCCGGCCGGACGCCGAACATCAGCTGGGCCAGTCCGCAGATAATCAGGGCCGCCCCGATTACTGCCGCCAGCTTAAGCTTCGCCTTCCGGTTGCCGGAATTAGAAAGATAAAAGCTGGTTCCTACAAAGAGCAGAATGGGAACAATATAACCCACTGTCCCGAACAGCCCCAGCTGTACACTTCTCAAAAAATCTCCTACCACACCGCACAGATGAAAATTGCTTAAAAACAAAAGCACTGCCGCGGCAAATGCCAGGATAATCAGAACCTCAGCCCGCAAAAATGCAGGAACCTCCTCCTGGAACGTCTCCTGCTTTTTTGTCTGCTTCCCTGAATTGCTTTTGCCGGTTTTTTTTCTGGAATTTCCTGCTTTCTTTTGATTCTTACTTCCCTGTGCCACGAAAAATATGCCTCCCGTATCTGATCCAAAGAACAGAACGCCGGTAAAATGCGTCCTGTCGGATTATCCTTTTGGGCAAAACCAAAATTAGCCCATTATTAACAGTATACATAAGAATCAAAAAAAAAGCAACCTTGGGATGTGCCGCAATATTCTCTTCCGGATATTCCGTCTCCTGATTCCGGTCTAAAAGCCATCCCTTCCGAAACTGTTTTCCGCCCTGTCAATCATCTCATGAAGCTTTTTTACTGCCTCCCGGATTCCGCCTACCTGGTCAATCAGCCCTTCTTTCACCGCCTGCTCTCCTACCAGCACCGTTCCCAGATCCTTGGTCAGCATCTTTGTATTGTGCATCAGATTCTTCAGCTGGTCATAGGCGATGTGGGCATGGCTTTCCACAAAGGTCAGGATCCGATCCTGGATCATATCGAAATACTCATAGGTCCGGGAAGTTCCGATAACCATTCCGCTCATGCGCACAGGATGAATCATCATAGTTCCTGTGGGAACAATAAAAGAATAATCCGCCGCCACCGCCAGGGGCACACCGATGGAGTGGCTGCCGCCAAGCACCAGCGAAACAGAAGGCACACTTAAGGAAGCAATCATCTCGGCAATGGCAAGTCCCGCATCCACATCGCCTCCGGACGTATTTAACAGAATCAGAAGCCCGTCAATAGAAGCATCATCCTCAATCTGCGCAAGTTTCGGCAGCACATGGTCATACTTTGTAGTCTTGCAGCTCCCCGAAGCATTCTCATGCCCTTCTACCTCACCGATAATGGTAAGGAGCTGGATCTTTCTCTGCCTGCTCCCTTCTTCCAGCACAGTCTGCCCGAATTCTTCCAGTTCCTGATCTTTTTTATCCAGTTCATTCTGTCCCATACATTCCGCCTTTCTGATCCCTTTGGATCCGGTCACCTTTTTCCAGGTGCACTTGAAGATAGTATGGAACAATTCCGCCGCCTTTATGCCCGGCCGCCAGGCACTTCACAAAGCAAAAACACCGTACCTGCCAAAGGATAAAACATATCCTCTGCAGATACGGCATTTTGTGAAGTATGTGAAAAAGAGATTACCGTTCTTTCATGGGCACATATTCCTGAGATCCGCCTACGTATTTCGTCGCCGGACGCATAATCTTCCCGTCATACAGTTTGTTTTCCAGATTATGAGCCACCCAGCCCACAATCCGGCTGATCACAAACAACGGCGTAAACATATCACGCGGGATCTCAAGCATTTCGTAAGCAAATCCGCTGTAATAATCTACATTGGTAGGAATGACTTTGTTCTTGTCCTCCTTCATGACTTCCTTCACACACCGTTCAAAGAGGCAGTAGAAGTTAAATTCCTCCATCTTATACTGCTCTTTTGCCACCATCTCACAGTATCCCCTTAAGATCTCTGCTCTCGGGTCGGAAACCGTATACACCGCATGGCCGAAACCGTATACCAGACCGCTGCGGTCATAAAACTCACCGGCCATGATCCGGCGGATCAGCGCTTTCACTGTTGCCTCGCTGGTGGAATAACCAATCTCATCGATCACGGCATCCATCATCTCCGCAACCTTGATATTCGCGCCTCCGTGACGCGGTCCCTTCAGAGAGCCGATCGAGCCGGAAATGGCAGAATACAGGTCCGTTCCGGTGGAAGAAATTACCACGTTGGTGAAAGTGGAGTTATTTCCGCCGCCGTGGTCCGCATGCAGCACCAGAATCGCATCCAGAAGATCCGCCTCCTTGGCAGTAAATTTCTTATCCTCCCGAAGCATATACAGAATATTCTCGGCAATGGAGTAATCTTCTCTCGGGTAATGGATCACCAGGCTCTTCCGGTCGAAATGATGAACCTTGCTCTGGTAGGCGTAGCAGGCTACAGATGGGAATTTCGCCAGAAGATTAACGCCCTTTAACAGAGTCTGATATACGTCCTGCGCATCCGGATCAGGATCGTAATTATAAAAGGTCAGGGCGGCCTGCTGAAGCTTATTCATTAAATTTCTGCCCGGGAGACGCAGAAGATTCATCTCCAGAAAATCATCCGGCAGGGCATAAAGGCTGCGCACCACCTCGATAAAATGCCGCAGATCATCCTTTGACGGCAGGTAGCCGAAGAGGAGAAGGAAGCATACTTCCTCAAATCCGCAGCATCCCGGTTTCCCCTTCACCAGATCATACACGCTGTAGCCGCGGTAAAGGAGGTTTCCTTCCGTAACCTCCACCCCATCCTCCCGGATCTCATAACCCACTACATCCGAGACACGGGTCAGCCCGATACGCACGCCTGTGCCGTCCTCATTCCGCAGACCTTTCTTCACATTATACTCTTTATACAGCTGGTTGGGAATGTCCGTATAGTTCGAGGATTTCCCGTAATATTGCGCCAAGTATGTGTTGTTCATGGGTATTGCTCCTTCTGCCTTAGTTTTTTTCTATAATACCACACTTCTTCCATCTGTCAATTCCTGTTTTCTGATTTCAGGGTGATATTTGACTTTTTGCAGTCTTTTTTCGGCTTTATCAGTCTCCCAGAACGTTCCGGATCGTCTTGGGCGTCCTGTAATTCCATGAGGAAATCTTGATTCCGCTTCTGCTGCTGGCAGCGTGAACTACCTGGCCATTTCCAATATACATAGCCACATGGTTTACGGTACCGCCGCTGTTTGCATAGAATACCAGGTCGCCGGGGCGCATCTCGCTGGAAGAGACGGATTTTCCCATCTTTGCCTGAGATCCGGAATAATGGGGCAGGCTTACGCCGAAATGCTTCATTACCTGCATGGTGAAACCGGAGCAGTCTACGCCATTGGTCAGACTGGTGCCTCCCCACACGTAAGGATTGCCCACAAACTGCAGCGCATAGTTCACAACCTGGGTCCGCAGGGATGCGGCTGCCTGGGCAGCTTCCTCCAGAGGCGAGAACTTGATGGCCTCAGGAAGGGCATAGCGCACCTCAACATTGTTGTCTCTGGTAGAAATGTAAGCGTGGTCCGTCCCTTCTCCGTCTGTCTCATCCAGCTCAATCTCCACCCAGCCGTCCAGCTGCTGGATAACCGAGTAGCGCTCTTCCTTGGATATCTGGGTCCAGATGGGAGCATCCGTAGACGGCTCTGTACGCACATTCAGCCGGTCCGTATTTACAATCGCCATCAGGCTGGCGGTCTGTACCGCCAGGTCGCTGGCTTCCTGTCCCGTTGCCGTATACTGGGGATCTGCCGTAATATAGCCGGTGATATTGCCGGACTTTACTTTATACCAGCCGTCCAGCGTCTCCAGGATCTCTCCGGCCGCCTTGCTGGTCATCTTTCCGATGACTTTTCCATCCATGGAAGGCTCTTCCCGCACATTCAGATAATTGTTTACCTTGGAAATAACCAGATTATCATACTGGCTTAAGGCCATGGTGATCAGATCCAGCTCCCGGGCCTCATTCAGCGCATATTTCACTTCCACATAATCGGTAGAAATATATCCGGATGGGATCTTTACCCAGCCATCCAGCTCTTCCAGCACCTCGTAGCGCTCATTCTGCAGAACCTGTCCCACCACATTGGCGGGATCCAGCACCGGCTCGCTGCGGACATTTAACTTATCCGCCGTAACAATGGCACGCTTCTTTACATTGGGTCTGGCCGCCTCGATGGCAGCGTCACCGGTAAGCACATACTGGCTGCTGATATAACCGGAAAGGCCGCCGGAAGTGATCTGGTACCAGTCTCCTTCCTGTCCCACAATCTCACAGGCGCTGTCGCCCAGAAGCTTTCCGATGATCTTTCCCTCCGGATCGGGAGTCTCACGGATATTCAGGTATCCGCTTACCTGCACCAGACCCAGATTCGTATAAGAGTCCAGAACAGCCTGGATCTGTGCCTCCTCCTGCGCCGCCGCTTCTTCCTCCGGCGAAACCTCCGCTTGTGCAGACACAGCTCCGTCTTCCGTATTTGCCGCCCTCTGACTGTCGGCTGCTGCCGGCACCTGGGGCCGCGTACTGACATAATAATAGATCCCTCCGCCGCCCAGGGCAAGCAAAACAACAGCGCCGCCGGCCGCTAAAAGGATCCGCCAGTCCGGAAAACCTTTCCGTCTCCGCCTCGCCCGGCTCAGCCGCGTCATATAGTCTTTGTTATCCAGCATATCGGTTCTCTCCTTAATTTAAACACCAAAGAAGGGGACCGGGAGTGCTGCTTCTTCCTATACAGCCCCGGCCCCCTTCATGCCTTTGTATCTGATGTTACATTTTATCACAGATTACCGGCTATGAAAATGTCAAAATTATTAAAAATCTATTACAAATCGAAATTTTTCTGCTATTTTGCCAGCATCATCCGATCATTGGCAAATTTTTCACCGCTTGCTTCCTCAAATTTCTGCAGAAGATCGGCCACTTGAAGCTTTTTCTTGGCCTCTCCTGACACATCGTAGATGATCTTGCCTTCATGCATCATAATGAGACGATTTCCAATGTGAATGGCATCGTTCATATTATGGGTGACCATAAGTGCAGTCAGTTTCTGGCTGTCCACAATCTCTTCCGTCAGATCCAGTACCTTTTTGGCTGTCTTCGGATCCAGAGCTGCCGTATGTTCATCCAGAAGCAGAAGCTTAGGCTGTTTTAAGGTCGCCATAAGAAGCGTCAGAGCCTGCCGCTGTCCGCCGGAAAGAAGGCCCACCTTGCTGGTCATACGGCCCTGAAGCCCAAGCCCCAGACGGCTTAAAGCGTCATAATAAAATTCTTTTTCCTCAGATTTGATTCCCCATCCAAGGCCTCTTTTCTGTCCTCTGCGGAATGCCAGAGCCAGATTCTCCTGTATCTCCATTCCGGCTGCCGTCCCCATCATGGGATCCTGAAAAACACGGCCAATGTATTTTGCACGTTTGTATTCCGGCTCTCTGGAAATGTTCACTCCGTCAATGACGATCTTTCCCGAGTCAATGGGATATACACCGGCAATCATATTCAGCATGGTGGACTTTCCCGCCCCATTTCCGCCGATAATAGTAACGAAATCACCGGGATCAAGGTGGAGATCAATGCCGTTTAAAGCCTTTTTCTCATTGATGGTACCTTTGTTAAAGGTCTTTCTTACATTCGTCAGCGTCAGCATTACTCCTCACCTCCTTCTTCCGAATAAGCCTGTCTCATCTTCCATTTATTTACGGCTACAGGAATGCAGAGAGCCAGCGCCACGATAATGGCAGACAGAAGCTTCATATCGTTGGGATCCATACCCATCTGCAGAACGATAGCCCGGATCAGGAAATATACCACGGAACCGATTACTGCAGAGGACAGTTTCCATGCAAAATGGCGGAATCTTCCTAAAAGCACCTCGCCAATTACAATGGCGGCAAGGCCGATTACAATCGCACCGGTTCCCATACCTACGTCCGCATACTTCTGGCTCTGGCACACCAAAGCACCAGAAAGGCCTACCAGTCCATTGCTCAGCATAAGGGCCAGAAGCTTGGTCATCTTCGTATTTACGCCCAGCGCCCGGATCATATTTTCATTATTTCCGGTGGCCCGCAGGGCGCTTCCGATCTCCGTTCCGAAAAACCAGTACAGGGCAGCCACCACCAGGATCGCAATAATAATGCCGATTACCAGCGATGCCTGGGACTGCGTTAAGCCCAGCTTCTGTACCAGAGGCGATGCCGTCTCCACCGTCTTGGTTCCTGTGCGGCCCACCAGCCGGGAGATCAGCGTCTCTTCCTGCAGAAGGGGATTGTTGCTCTTTCCTCCCATAATCCGCAAGTTTATGGACCAGAGGCCGATCTGGGTCAGAATTCCTGCCAGAATAGCCGGAATCTCAAATAAGGTATGAAGCAGTCCTGTCACTGCTCCCGCCAGCACACCTGCAAAGGCGGATACCACAATCGCCGCCACCGGGTCCATATGAAAATTCAGAATCATAACCGCACAGACGCATCCGCCCAGCGCAAAGCTTCCGTCCACGGTCAGATCCGCAATATCAAGAAGCTTGTACGTAATGTAAACGCCCAGAACCATGATTCCCCACAGCACTCCCTGGGCCGCCGCGCCCAAAAGGGCCGTAAATAAACCGCTCATACCTGAAAAACCTCCAAATTTTTTCCTCTGCACATGATAAAAGGCTTGCATAACAAGGAATAACAGGCGCCATCCCCTTTTATGCAAACCGTTTACCGCCCGGAAAGACGGCCCGGAAGGGCCGCTTTTCCGGACACATCATTACTGAAGACCGGAAACGTCAATTCCCAGAATGTCAGCTGTTTCCTGATTTACCTGAAGTTCGCAGTCTTCTGCTGCCAGATAGCCGATGGGGATCTCTGCCGGATCTGCTCCGTTTACCAGAATGTCCACCGCCTGCTCGCCGGCCAGATAGCCCAGTTCATAATAATCAATTCCGTAAGTAGCCAATCCGCCGGCCTCTACCATACCGCCTTCTCCGCAGATAACAGGAAGTCCGTTGTCATTGGCAACCATGGCTACGGTAGCCATACCGGCTGCAATCATATTGTCAGTAGGAGCATAGATGGCGTCTACCTTGCCTACCATGGACTCTACTACAGTCTGAATCTCATTGGATGCAGATACCGTATATTCCACAGCTTCAAGTCCCTCAGCCTCGCAGGCTTCTTTTGCCATCTCTGCCTGCAGTACAGAGTTCGCCTCTGCAGAGCAGTACAGGATACCCACCGTCTGCGCATCCGGAAGGATCTGCTTTAACAGCTGGATCTGCTCTGTTACGGGGGTCAGATCGGAAGTACCGGTTACATTTCCGCCAGGTGCGGCATTATCAGCCACCAGCCCGGAATCTGCCGGGTCCGTCACTGCAGTAATCACTACCGGGGTATCGGCAATTACACCAGCCACTGCCTGTGCCGCCGGAGTAGCAATGGCGAAAATCAGATCTTTTCCGTCACTGGCAAACTTCTCAGCAACGGTCTGGCAGGTAGACTGCTCGCCGGCCGCATTCTGCTGATCGGCTTCGTACTGGATTCCCGCCTCATCCAAAGCGGCAAAAAAGCCTTCATTTGCCTTATCCAGCGCATCATGCTGGGTCAGCTGGAGAACACCGATCTGATATACCGTATCCGATGCGGCTGCCTCTGCTCCTTCTTCTGCAGCAGTTTCTTCTCCGGACTCTGCTTCTGAAGAAGCTGCGGTCTCCGCCGCACTTTCTGCTGAAGTCTCTGCTTCCGTGGTTTCCGTCTGTCCGGATCCGCAGGCCGTCAGGGATAATCCCATAACTCCCGCCATCACAAGAGCCAGAACTTTTCTGCTTTTTCTCATAACACTTCACTCTCCCTGTAATAAAGTAAGATTTTCCGAACCGGAGTTCTGAAATCCTATTTATCATACTACAAAATGAAGCGCCAGTCAATTTTATCACATTAATTTTTTTAGAATTTAACGTGATAAAGAGTCGGAAATCTCTTCCTCGTCTCCTTCCACCTTCTGAATCGGCAGAGTTACCAGAAATTCACTTCCTTCATCCACTTTGGAACGAACCTGTATGGTACCGTGATAGAAGTTTACAATATGCTTTACGATAGAAAGACCCAGGCCTGTGCCTCCCTGTTTCTTGCTCCGTCCCTTATCCACCCGGTAGAACCGCTCAAAAATCCGGTCCAGAGACTCTTCCGGGATTCCCACTCCGTTATCCCGGACCTTTAATATCATATGATCGTCTTCTTCCCGCACCGTAACCCACACCTGCCCTCCGGGGCGGTTATACTTGACGGCATTGGACATCAGATTTAAAAACAGTTCGCGGATCTGCTGAGGATTCGCATAAATCCGAAGAGGCGGGCAGTCTGTGTGGAGAAAAATTCCCTGGTTTGCAGCCAGCGGTTCCAGAGAGCTGCGGATATCCTCCACCAGCACCGCCACCCGCACAGGCGAAAAGGATATTTCCGCCTCCTTTGCCTCCAGACGGGAAATCATCAGAATATCATTAATCAAGCTGGTCATATGTACCGCTTCTTTCTTAATTCTCCGGATAAAATCCTTCTGCATAGCCGGATCTGTTATAATATCATTTTCCAGAAGTTCCGCATATCCCTGGATCGATGTAATGGGGGTTTTCAGCTCATGGGACGCATTGCTGAAAAACTCCTGACGGATCTTCTTCTCCCGCTCGATCTGCTCCACGTATTCTTTTACATTATTGGACATCTTCACTGCCGTTGTCCCGATCACATTGATCTCCGGATACGGGCTGGGTTCAAAATGCAGATCCATGTACTCTCCCCGCACTTTCATCATCTCGTTGGACAGATCCCGGATAGGCTGGATCACAGAAGTAACGAAACGGTCAGTAACACTTAAGGACACCAGCACCGCCACCGCAAAGCTGAGCCAGGCAGCCGGCAGCAGCATAGGAAGATACTCCTGCATTCCGGAAAAGGGCACCGCAATCCGCAGGACAATTCCCGATTCCGGAGACCGATAAGCTACATACAGCATATTTTCTTTCAGAGTATCGGAATATCTGGTGGAATACCCCTGACCTTCCCGCAGAGCCTGGGCCACTTCCTCCCGTTTCAGGTGGTTATCCATGTCTTCTTCTTCCGCTCCGGTGTCTGCCAGCACCGTGCCATCCTCCGCAATGAACGTAAGCCGGCTCTGATTCAGGCCGGCTATCTCTTCCATCTCTTTTACCCGTGTTTCCAGGTCATCTTCGTAATCTAAAATACTGTCAATACTCTCCAGCGTGTAAAGCATATCCTTACGCACGGTTCTTAACATCATACTGCTGGCAGCCACGTAGAAAATCACGCTGTTCAGCGCCAGTGCCGCCAGGAGCACCTGAACGAATTTAATCACGATTGCCTTCCGCAATTTTCATCACCTCACCAGACGATATCCCACGCCTCTTACCGTTTTGATACAGGAACCGCCATCCTCGCCAAGTTTCTGGCGGAGAGTACGGATATGCATATCCAGGGTACGGGTCTCGCCGTCATAGCTGTATCCCCAGATCTGATTCAGGAGTTCATCCCGGGTCACCACCCGTGACTGATGCTCCATCAGATAAACTAAAAGTTCATACTCTTTTAACGTCAGTTCCACCCGTCTGCCGTCGCAGGAAACTTCCCGCGTCTTTTTATCCACCTCAATTCCATAAAAAGACAACCTGACGGTCTCTTCCTCCTGTCTGCCGGAACGCCGCAGAAGACTGCGGATCCTGGCAGACAGTTCCAGGATCCCAAAGGGCTTAACCATGTAATCGTCTGCACCGCAGTCCAGCCCCACTACCTTATCCAGCTCTTTTTCCTTGGCCGTCAGGACAATAATGGGAAGATTGCGCACGTTTTCCGTCTGACGGATCTTTTTGATGGCAGTAATTCCATCCATCCCCGGAAGCATCCAGTCAAAGATCGCCAGATCCGGCGGAAGTTCCTGGATCCTGGCCAGCCCCTCCTCTGCTGTCTCAAAGGCCTCTGCCTCATAGCCAAAGCCCTCCAGCGCAATTTTCAAAAGATTTCGGATGTTTTCATCGTCTTCGATTACATAAATTCGCTCCATAGTTATCCTCCGTTTTCTGCCGTTTTCCTGTGATGTCTGCTACATCTCATCCCGTACATAGCCGGCTATGTTATGAGCGTGATCAGACACACGCTCTAGGTTGCTGATGGCATCCAGGAAAATCACACCGGTTTCCGTTGTACATAAATTCTTGGAAAGACGCTCCACATGGCGCTCGCGCAGATCTTCTTCCAGGCTGTCTACCTGTTCTTCGCACTGCACCACCTGGCGGACCTCATACATATCATGTGCCTCCCTGGCCTTAACCGCATGGTTCACGGAATCCACCGCTGCCATGATAATCTCTTCCATTTCCCTCTGTGCCTCCGCGGAAAACTGAATGTTGTTTTTGATCTTGGCTTCCGCCAGTTCTGCCAGGTTCTTGCAGTGATCGCCGATCCGCTCGATATCGCTTATCGTATAAAGCAGGTTCTTTACCAGGAGATGCTGCTCTTCATTCAGAGAAAGATTGCTGACCTTTACAAGATAATCGGTAAGCATCCGTTCCATGTGATTGATGGTTTCCTCATTTTTCAGGACTTCCTCCGCCTCAAACTGGTTATTTTTCAGGATCGCCTCTCCCGATATCTTCAGATTCATAAGTGCCGTCTGTCCCATGCGGACTACCTCGTTTTCCACATGCTCAATGGCAAAAGACGGATTTTCCAGAATACGGCTGTCCAGGTGACGCATCATCTCGGACTCTACATCTACTACCTGCTCTTTTTCTTCCTTCGGCTCCTTTACAAAGACATAGGAAAGTTTTACCAGATAATTGGTAAAGGGGAACAGGATAATGGTATTTGCAATATTAAATATGGTATGGAAAATAGAAATCTCCACGCTGTTGATGGGCGAAGCCGCCAGCTGCGGCCGGAACTGGAACAAAATAAACATAAGAATGCCAAAGATTACCGCGCCGATACAGTTAAAAAGCAGATGAATCACCGCCGCTCTCTTGGCTGTACGGTGTGCGCCCACACTGGAAAGCAGTGCCGTAACACAGGTTCCGATATTCTGACCCAGGGTAATAAAAATAGCCGACTGCCAGTTTACCACTCCATTTAAGGCAAGGGTCTGCAGGATACCTACAGATGCAGAAGAACTCTGAATAATGGCAGTTACCACTGCACCGGTAAGAATGCCCAGAAGCGGATTCCTTCCCAGCACCGAAAATGCCTGGGCAAAAATCGGCGCGTCCCGGTAAGGCTTAATCGCTGAAGACATAAAATCCAGGCCGATGAAAAGAAGACCGAAACCGATAAAGATCTCGCCGATCTGCTTTTTTCTGGAATCCTTGGCGAACATGATCACTGCCGCACCGATACCCACTAAAAGGGGAGCGAAAAATTCCGGTTTCAGCATTTCGCCCCATTCACTCATGGACACGATCCAGCTGGTAACCGTCGTACCGATATTCGCTCCCATTATAATGCCAACTGCCTGACCTAAATTGATAATTCCTGCGTTAACAAATCCCACTACCATAACTGTGGTAGCCGATGAACTCTGGATAATGGCAGTAATTCCCGCTCCCACCAGAATTCCAAGCAGTTTATTGGAAGTAAGCACCTCCAAAAGCTGCTGCATCCGGCTGCCTGCCGATTTCTGCAGGCCGTCTGCCATGGCATTCATTCCGTAAAGGAACATACCAAGGCCGCCGATAAACTGAAACAATACGCCGACTGCTTCCATACTCTGATTTCCTCCTGTTTGTAATTACATAACTTTCGGACAGGCAGACCTGTCCCTTTCTCTCTTCTCTGTAAAAGCATAACAGAGGTATGTAAAATTTACAGCATCGGAATGTAAAATCCATGTAAAATTTCCATTCGTTTCAGCTTCCTGTTCTCATTTTGTACAGAAGTTCCTCTTTTTATAAGTTCCCCCGGCAATTCCCGTCATCTCCCAATGGTCACAGGCAGAAATCCTACAGGATCTCCTGATATACCCGCATCACATTCCCATAAAAGACCGCCTCGATCTCTCCGGTGCGGAAACCGTCCCTCTCCATGGCTTCCGCCAGAAGCTGCATCCCGGAAGCATCTCCAAATTCTACCGGATTGGGAATACCGTCAAAATCCGATCCAAGCCCAATTACGCCGATTCCTCCCACCTGCTTCATGTGGCGGATGTGAGCCAGAATTTCAGAAATATAAGCCATCTCCTCTCCGTTTCCTCCCGGCTGTCTCATTACAAACGCTTTGTTGAAATTCATGCCTGCCACGCCGCCCCGCTCTGCCAGTTCACGGATCATGGCATCCGTCAGATTCCTGGGATGGGGTGTCAGCGCCCGGCAGTTGGAATGGCTTGCTACAAAAGGCTTTCTGGTATGACGGAATACATCCCATATCCCTGCGTCATTTAAATGGGCAATGTCGATGATCATCCCCATCTCCTCCATGGCTTCCACAAAAGCAATTCCGGTTTCCGTCAGACCGTGCTCCTCATCCGTCTCATAATGCACCTGTCCGCCGGCTTCTTCTACCCGCCGGTTGGGCCATCCCAGTTCATTCTGGAAATTCCATGTCAGCGTCATCATCCGCACCCCAAGCTCGTAAAGAATCCTCAGGTATGCGCCCTCTCCCTGACAGACGCCGCCTTCTTCTACAGTAAGAAGAGCCGACATTCTTCCCGTATCCCAGTTCTTCTTAATTTCCTCCCAGCTTTTCACAATGCCGATCCGCTCCTGATTGGCCCTCATCTCCGTAAAAAAAGTATCGGCCAGCTTAAGGCAGTACAGAAACGGCGAGTCTCCGGCAGTCTTTAAATGGGTAAATAAAGCAAAGTTCTGCAGACCACAGCCGCCCATCTCCAGTTTATCCAGGTTTACGCTTAAGGCACAGTCCCTGATGGAGGCCTCTCCCCCCTTTGCATGGTCCTGATAAAGTTCCGAAATCGTATCACAATGCATATCAATAAACCGTATCATAGATGCATCCTCCTAACCAAAATCTCCTTTTTATTCTATCATATCTCCTGATAAAAAGGAACTTGCCTGCATTTGAAATTGAAAAGACGGGTCAAAAACCCGTCTCTCATTTATCATCGTCTTTTTAATCGTCTTTTTAGTCGCTGCGAAGGGCATCGATGGGATTTAACTTTGCCGCACGGTTTGCCGGCATATATCCAAAAATCAATCCGATTCCCACAGATACGCTGAAGGAAATGATCACCGCCACCGGAGTGGGAGTGGCGGTAATGCCGATCAGGTTTCCAGCCACCTGGGTTACAATGGCTCCCAGAATAATGCCGATAATGCCGCCGATGGAACTGGTGACTGCAGCTTCGATTACAAACTGCTGCATGATTGTTCCCCTCTTTGCTCCCAAAGATTTCCGGATTCCGATTTCTCTGGTCCGCTCCGTTACCGACACCAGCATGATGTTCATAACGCCCACGCCGGCTACCAGAAGGGAAATTCCCGCAATACCGCCCAGCATTCCTGACATCATGGCAATCTGCTCATTTAAGGAATCCAGAAGTTCGCTGTTTGCCGTTACATCGTAAAGATCTTCATCCTTGTATACCTCATACAAATAATTCTCAATCTCCGTTTTGCAGGTATCCGTATTGTCTGTAGTAATGGTGGCGAAGGTATAACTGGTGATATCTGCACTTCTTGAAAGCTTTGTGGCAATGCTGTAAGGCATCCATAAAAAGTCATCAGTGCCGCCTTCTTCCAGCTCATCTTCATCCTGTCTCTCCGCCACGCCCACAATCGTAAAGGCATACCCGTTTACCTTAACGGTCTGATTCAGTGCCTCCTGGGGACCTCCAAACAGTTCGCTGGCCACATAATATCCCACCACGCAGACCTTGTTTCTGGCTGCAATATCCGCATAGGAGATATTCCGTCCCGATTCCAGCTCATACCCCATAATATCCAGATATTCTTCACTGTAGCCTCCCACAGAAGTATAGTCCAGGGAATCCTCCCCTTTCTTTACTACAGCGCTCACTGACACACTGGGGGACATCTGGGCAAACAGGTCTTTGTGCTCATCGTAAAAGCTGTACATCTCATCCACATCCACTGACCGGGAAGAAAGGTTCGTCAGACGGACCGAAATCCGGTTTACACCCATGCTGGAAAAACTTTCCACTACAGAGGACATGTATCCATTTACAATGCTTACCAGAATAATTACGGAGGCAACGCCGATAATGATTCCCAGCATAGTCAGAAAGGAGCGCATTTTGTTGCTCCAGATGCTTTTTATGGCTAACTTAAAGGATTGCAGCATAATCTTTCACATCTCCGTCAAAATTAATCTTTCCATCATGGACACGGATAACCCGTTTGGCCTCCATGGCGATGGAATTGTCGTGGGTGATCATAACGATGGTATTTCCTTCTTCATTTAACTTTTTTAAAAAGTTAAGAACCTCCCGGCTGGTTTTTGAATCCAGAGCGCCGGTGGGCTCATCGGCTAAGATCAGGGAAGGATCCCCTGCCAGGGCCCGGGCGATGGAAACTCTCTGCTGCTGACCGCCGGAAAGCTGAGAAGGCATGTTCTTCCATTTTTCCTTTAATCCCACACGTTCCAGGGAAGCCAGCGCCCGCTCCTTCCTCTCCTGAGCCGGCACTCCTGCATACAGCAAGGGAAGCTCCACATTCTCCAGAAGATTCAGTTTGGGAAGCAGATTGTACTGCTGGAAGATAAATCCGATCATTTTATTTCGGATTTCCGCCAGTTCGTCATCGCTCATATCGCTTACGTCCTCGCCTCCCAGATAATATTCACCGGAAGTAGGTACATCAAGGGCTCCGATGATATTCATCAAAGTTGATTTTCCGCTTCCTGATTTTCCTACAATAGCTACAAACTCTCCGCGGTATATGGTAAATGACACGCCGTTGCTGGCCCGGACCTCTTCGTCGCCCATCTTATATATTTTATAAATATCCTTAAGCTCGATTAACGGCTGCCTCTCGTCCGCCTTCGTTTCACTCATGGGTCTTACAACCTCTCTTCCTTTCTGATGCCGCCTGCCCCAGCGGGCGCCGGAGATCGTTTCTCCGGACACCCATATGAAACGCAGTTACGGTCTGCCGCCGCCACCGCCACCGCCGCCAGGACCTCCGCCGCCGGGCATTCCGCCGCCGCCACCGGGCATCATCATAAAGGCGGCGCTTGAATCGGTAGAGGATTCCGCTACATATACTTCCTGGCCTTCTTCCAGGCCGCTTAAAATCTCAACATAATCGCTGCTGATCAGTCCGGTCTCCACTTCTACGGCCCGGAAGCCTGCCGGGACTGCCCCCTGCGCTTCTGTCACCGTGTCGTCCTTTACATAAACCTGATTTCCCCGCATCAGGGAATCCACCGGGATGGACAGTGCATTCTCCACAGAATCCAGGATGATCACCCCATCTACGTTCATGCCGGGGAGAAGATCTCCCACTTCATCAAGAGTTACCGTTACCGGATAATTGGTAACGCCATTGGATGCGGTACTCTGAAGGCTTACATTCGTTACCGTTCCAGTAAAGGTCTGGCCCTCAAAAGCATCTGCCGTCACCTGCACGGTCTGCCCCACTTTTACATTCTGGATATCCAGTTCATCGATGGACATCTCAAAAGTCAGTTCCGAAAGATCGTAAATTACCGCCATGGTGGTGGTGCTGCTTCCGCTCCGGTCGATATTATCCCCCACCTTGGAGGTCTTTGTAATGATCTGTCCTGAAATCGGCGCTGTGATGGTATAATTATCATAGCTGTCCTGGGTGGATTCCAGCTGATTCTGTGCGGATTCCACACTGGACTGGGCATTGTCAACTGCATTTTCATAAGTATCCAAAATGTCTGCAGCAGAATCTGCAGTTATCTGGAAAATAGGCGTTCCTTCTGTTATATAGGAACCTTCCGTTACCAACAAAGCCTCTACTTTTACGGTACCGTCCAGATCTCCGCTCATAACGGTATCAACCGATGCCTCAAAGGTTCCCTCCTGGGCACAGTAACAGTCATTGATCACGGCAGTTGCCGTCATGCTGGAAGTTAAACCGCCGGGGTTTGCCACTTCAATGGTCACATAGCGGACCAGAGTTCCTCCGGTAAGGACCTCTTCACGGGCACTGACAGAAGAAACGGTTCCCGTCAGCTGTTCACCGGTATCCGACAGAGTAATCAGCGCTGTCATTCCCTGTGAGATAATTCCGGCTTCTCCGGAAAGGAAGGGAAGACGAAGCTTCATGATCTGGTCATTGTAGACATTGCAGATCTGAGTATTGGAACCAACGGAATCGCCCACATCAATGAACATTTCGCTGATATATCCGGTTTTCGTCGCCTTATATGTATTTCCGCTGAGTTTTGCCTGGATCTCATTGTAGTCATCTACCGCATCCTGGTAACTCTTCTCGGCCCTGGTAAGAGAATTGTTTGCCGATGTCAGCTGGGTTTCCATGCTGCTGGAATCAATCACATACAGAACCTGCCCCTGCTCCACCTGATCGCCTTCCTCAAAATCCGCGGAAATGATCTCTCCTTCCACCAGTGAAGTAATTTCATAGGTGTCCTTCGGCGAAAGTGTTCCGGAAGAAGAAAGTTCAGAAGTGATATTTCTGCGCTCTACTGTAGCTGTCCTTTGCTGGCTGGCCGCAGCTGCAGCAGCCTGGCTTGCCCATCGGCTCCTCTGATATGCGAAAGCTCCGCCTCCGCACACAATAACCAGCACCAGCGCCAATGCGGCAATCCGCTTTTTCTTCTTTTTCCTGCGCTTATCCATTCGCTCTTCCATGTTTCAACCTCACTCTGATTAATCTTCCAGGAAATCTGTCACGCGATATGTCGTGTCGCCGTCCTCGCTCTCCGTAGATCCGCTGCAGACTACGATAACGTCATCGCCGACCTCAACAGTTCCATAAATTGAAAAGGCAAACTGCAGATCCGATGTCGTCAGCTCACATTCATAAGTTTCTCCGTCATCACCGGTAATGGTAATAGACGTAGGTGTCATCACATCAGAAGATGTGTAATAGATATTGGTTACTTCACCGCTGATCACGCGGTTTCCGGTAGTATCGCTTCCCTCCTCGGTATAGATCCATACTGTCTTGGATGTAGCATTATAATACATAACCAGATACCCGTATTCATCCTGGATCGAACGGATACTGCTTCTGCTGACAGCCTCTCCATCCAAAAAGAAACTGGCCTCATCCATATCAAAGGGAAGCTGGGAAGACATGGTGTTCCGCTTGTTCACCAGGAAGGGGCCCTTCACCGTAGTATCCAGCATTTCCAGCGGATTGATCTCATCATCGGAACTTAATGTCAGATCAAAAATCGATCCGTAAATTGTCGAAGAACCTTTCGGTTCTGTTTTTAAAAGGTTGTAAAAAAGATTAATGCAGTTGTCTTCCGTAAGGATCTCACTGGCTCCCATATTTCCCAGTTCCTCATTCAGTTCCAGGTAATTGAACATTGCTATGCGGCTTCCGTTCTGGTCTCCCGTAAAATCATCATTGGTATAACCTAAAATTGCCAGAAACGCCCAGGCTGCATCCTGCAGCGTCACATACTCTTCCGGGCGGAACTGCCCGCCAAGATATCCTTTCATCCACCCCTGCCTTGCCGCAATGCGGATGTAAGGCGCATAGCTGCTGTCCACCGGAACATCGGCAAAAACAGATACGGCATTTACATTGCTGACGGTGCTGCGGTATTCAGAAGCCTTCACCAGCATGGTTGCAAATTCCCCGCGGCTGATATAGCGGCTCCCATCTGTCGGATTCAAAATCCCAGTCAATTCCACAACCCGTTCCCGCATATCGTAGGTTGCCGACGCCTCGGCTGTCATGGGGTATGCTGACGCAGCTGTAGCTGCAATCAATATAGAAGAAACAAGCTGTTTCGAATTCATCATAACGCTCCTCTCTGAATCTTAACCCTCGTTTTATATTACTGTAACATTGTATTGTGTTCATTTTGTGTTCACATGTACATAATTTTTTCATGGTTTCTGTTTTTTTTCGCGTACAATGCCGGAAGATCCATCTCATCCTCCAGTCCGCAAGGTTTTATCCATGCAAAAAACCGGCTCCTTCTCCCCTGCACATTTGCAAATTCTGCACAGGAAAAAAGGAACCGGTCCTATCTGTCTTTTTTCTTTATCCCCGGCGCTCCAGCTGTTCTCTGGTCTGCCCCAGGATCTGATTTTCCATTTCAATCACCTCCGGGCGTATCTGGGGAACGGGAATCTCCAGGTACTCACAGAGTGCATCCATCTTATCCATAGTGATCCGCCGCCCGCTTCCATAAAGAGCCTGAAGCTTCATCTTATCCCGCTCAAACCGCGACACCGTCACCGGTTCATCCGGCCGGATGATGAAGATCTTTCCCTCTGCCTCAAGCCGGTCCATCTCTTCCTGCATCCGGTTATACCGTTCCGGAATCTCCTCGATGGATTTTAAGAGCTGAGGAAGGGGCGCAAAGTAACGCCGGAATGCTTTCTGCGTCCAGCGGTCGGAAGGTTTCTTGCGGAATCCTTTGTGCCTGGTCAGCACCACTACCACCTTGTCATACCCCTTATCCAGGGCCCGCTGGTAAGCAATGGGCATGGACAATCCGCCGTCCAGGTACTGCTTCCCGTCAATCCCGATCATATGGGAAAGGATCGGGATGCTGCTGGAGGCCTGAACTGCCTTGAATATATCGCTGCAGTTATCCCGGTTAAAATAAACCGGCTGGCCCGTCCTGCACCGGGTAGCCACCGCCTCGAACTCCTGAGGCGAAGCGGCAAAGGCTTCATAATCAAAAGGCACCAGATTCTGGCTCACTTCGCCGAAGAGAAATTCAAAGCTGAAGATCTCACGCTTCTTTACCAGATTCCGAAAACTCATAAAACGCTTATCATGGAGGTAATCCAGGTCCACCTTTACCGTCCGCCCCGGCTGACCGCTGATGTAGCTTAATGCATTCATGGAACCGGCAGAAACGCCGTTCACATAAGAAAACCGGATTCCATGTTCCATAAACACATCCAGAACTCCGGCGGTAAACAGCCCCCGCAGGGAACCGCCCTCCAGTACCAATGCTCCTTCTGTCATCAACATTCATCCTCCATCTCTGCCAGATTTCTGTCAGTCTTCCAATGCCTGACGGATATCTTCGATAATGTCATCTGCATTCTCGATGCCTACACTGAAACGGATCATAGACGGATCCACTCCCGCCTCCACCAGCTGTTCATCATTTAACTGGCGGTGGGTATGGCTGGCAGGATGCAGCACGCAGGTCTTTGCATCAGCCACATGGGTGGCAATGGAAGCCAGCTTAAGCTTATCCATAAAGACGGAAGCAGCAGCCCTTCCTCCCTTTAATCCAAAGGAAATAACACCGCAGGTGCCCTTGGGCATGTACTTCTGCGCCAGGTCATGGTATTTGTCTCCTGGCAGTCCGGGATACTTCACCCAGGCCACATCTTCCCTGGAGGACAGATATTCCGCCACCTTCAGCGCATTTTCACAGTGCCGCGGAACCCGCAGATGGAGGCTTTCCAGGCCGGCATTTAAAAGGAAGGCATTCTGAGGCGACTGGATACAGCCCAGATCCCGCATCAGCTGTGCAGTTGCCTTGGTGATAAATGCGCCCTTTCCGAAACGCTGGGTATAAATAATCCCATGATAAGACTCATCCGGCGTGGTAAGTCCCGGGAATTTCTCCTTATGTGCATCCCAGTCAAAGTTTCCGCTGTCTACAATACAGCCGCCTACTGTCATTCCGTGTCCGTCCATATATTTCGTGGTACTGTGGGTCACGATATCCGCCCCCCACTCAAAAGGCCGACAGTTAACCGGTGTGGCAAAGGTATTGTCCACAATCAACGGTACACCGTGGCTGTGGGCCAGATGGGCAAACTTCTCGATATCCAGCACTACCAGCGCCGGATTCGCAATGGTCTCTGCAAAGACGCACTTGGTATTCGGACGGAACTCCTTTGCAAGCTCCTCTTCCGGAAGATCCGGATCCACCAGCGTGGTCTCAATGCCGAAACGCTTCAGGGTAACGGTAAGGAGATTGGAAGTGCCGCCGTAAATGGTAGCGGAGCTGATCACATGATCTCCGGCGGAACAGATATTGATAATAGCAAAGAAATTAGCCGCCTGTCCGGAGGAGGTCAGCATAGCTGCCGCGCCTCCTTCCATCTCGCAGATCTTGGCTGCCACCGCGTCATTGGTGGGATTCTGCAGTCTGGTATAGAAATATCCTTCTGCTTCCAGATCAAACAGTTTTCCCATAGCTTCGCTGGTAGAATATTTAAAAGTAGTGCTCTGATAGATCGGGACCTGTCTCGGCTCGCCGTTCCCCGGCTGCCATCCTCCCTGAATACATGTCGTTTCAATGGAACGTTTTTTGCTCATATCGGGAATCCTCCTGTGTCAATTTTCTGCGATTTCTCCGATAAGTTTATCACAATTTTTTCCATCTAACAACCTTTTGTTTCAGAACCTGGTTCTGCCGGTCTTTTGGCATCTTATTTTGTCTGTCCGCTTCCCTCCGATAACGCAAAATCAGAAATTATAAATTCCGGAACCCGTCCTTGCGGGAACCCGCCGTTTACCGCCTGCTGCAGCTCTCCGCTCTGCCGTTTCATGGTCACCGTCACGCTGTAGGAATTTTCCAGCATTAACATCTGGTTCTGACCGCTGTAAGGCGCAAAACATTCCATCAGCTTCCGGATCTGATCCGGATCGGTATATGTGATGGTTCTGGGCTCCGCGTAGCTGCTCTGGGTATAATATACATCTCCATTTTCACTTACATGGACTTCCGTTTCGATTTCCTGACTGTATTCTACCTGTACGCTTTCGATCTTCGCCGGATCCATCCAGTCTCCCGCCTGAATTCCGCAGCCTTCAAGCGCTTCTATGGTCTTTGTAAAAGAAGGATAGATAGGATAGAAAAATCCTTCATACCAGAACCTGGTATAATCCGGCTGCCGGCTTCCGGAGCTCTGGGTCTCCCATTCCTCTCTCTCCAGAAGGATGCCTGCATTTTCGTTGGAAATCAGCAGCAGCTGGCCGATGGGCGCTTCTGTTTTCTGCCGGCTCAAAGTCATGGCCGTCATTTCCTCCTGGTAAGCCCGATACACGGCTGCCAGGTCTTCCTGGGTTCCTTCCGGCTTTTTCACATTCTGCAGGTAATCCATATAGACCATATTGGCAGCGGCTTCCTCTTCCGGCAGGGAAATTCCCGGATAAAGAGTCTTCTTATATCCGTCTTCTCCATAGATCCGGTCTGCCTCAGCAAGAACCGGCTCCAGAGACATCCGGTAAACCCGGAAAACCCGCTTTCCGCCTTTCAGCGCATACCCCACTGTCACATAGGAAGAATCCTGATAATCCCAGGTCCCCGCTTCCCTCTCCTCTGTCTGGCGGATTCCTTCCGCCGCGATTTTCAAAAGTGCATCCACATCCGAAACAGCCCCGGCCTGAACTACCCTGGGAACACCGTCTTCGTAAAGCTTTCCGCCATCCCAGCTGACCCAGCTGTCCTTGTTAAAATCTATGGAAGCGGAAATAATCCGGCCGGGATCCGGAAGGTAGCTGTCATATCGGAATACATCAAACCGGAATCCCAGAATCAGCCCGAGGGAAACTGCCATGCAGGCTGCCATGGTCTTTTCATGGCAAAACAGCTTTTTAAAGTCCGTGTGATAAATAACTTCAATCACGCAATGGGAGATCACCGCACCTGCCACAGTTCCAAATACACACCACCCCAGGTGGGAATTCATCGCCGAGAAAAACAGTGCTCCGGCCAGGGAAAAAGGAATCACCAGAAGGATCTTAATGATATGTGCCGCACCGGAAAAAGCCATGGTCTTCCCTGCTGTCTCAGAAGGCCGCTTCCAGTACAGAACAAGGCTTAAAAGTCCCGTCAGCACTATGGCTGCCAGAGCTCCTGCCCCACGTGCCGCAGTCATCCCCTCTGAAAGAGCCTGGATGGCGGCATCTGCCGGTGAAATCCGCGGAAGTACCACTGTCCAGATGCTTGGGACCTCGCTGCAGTAGGTATGCAGATAGGTCTGGCATAAAGAATAGATCAGTCCCCCCACCGCAGGGAAATATCCAAAGAATACCGCAGTTCCCAGTACCGAAGCGATCCTTGTACCGGTAAACATGACCGCCAGGATCGTAACCATGTAAAACAGTGCATAATACAGCATGTGAAACAGGTATCCCTTCACCGCCGCCTGCAGAACCTCCCTGGAAAGAACGCCGCCGGCCGCAGCCGCCGCAATGGCTATCACCTGGGCCGCCAGATATACTGCCGCAGTAATGAGAATGCCCCCTGTCACATGCACCGCAAACTGCAGCTCCCGCTTCACCGGCAGGCTGTGGTAAAAGTCCACCTGCCTGCGGTTCTGCAGATACGAAAATGCAGAAATTCCCATGACCACTGCCGCTATGCCTAAAATCAGCATAATTACAGGATAGTCATTCCCAAATTCAAGCATGGTTCTGGCCTGGGCCTGCCCCCTGACCAGAGTCATATCACCATAAAGTTCATTTGTTATATTAGAAAGAGTCATAGCCAGGGCAACTGGCAGAGCAAAAAACAGTGCCAGCCCTTCCAGAGCCGCCGCCCAGGTTTTTCGCTTCAGATCTTCCAAAAGAAGCTTAAAGTATAAGTGCCTTGATGTCATAACCGGCCACCTCCGTCTCACTGATAAAGATTTCCTCCAGGGATAATGGGATCAGTTCGTAAAACAGCGGATCACAGGATTCCATATATTCTGTAACGGCCTGCTGATCTCCCCGGACCGTCAGCGTATAAATGCTGCCTGACTGGTCTTTCCTTACAATCTCCAGCCCTTTCAGATCTTCCGCCGTCATTCCCGGCTTCAGCACACACTGCACCTTGTGAAGGTTCAGTTTCATATCATCCAGGTCTCTGGACAAAAGGATCCCGCCCCGGTGAAGGAGTCCCACATGATCACAGATATCCTCCAGTTCCCGCAGATTATGAGAGGCGATCACCGGTGTCAGATTCCGCTCCTCCATGTCATTGGCAAACAGACTTTTTACCGTCTGACGCATTACCGGATCCAGCCCGTCAAAGGTTTCATCGCAGAAAATGTAATCCGTCCCCGCACAGATACCGCAGATTACCGACAGCTGCTTCTTCATTCCCTTGGAAAATGTATGGATCTTCCGGTCCTTTTTCAGGCCGAAACTTTCCAGCAGATGGTAAAATCGTTTCCCATCGAAAGCCGGATACAGCTGCCGGTAAAACTGCATCATCTCCTGAGGCGTACTGTTGGGAAAAAAATACTGATCATCGGAAATGTAGAAAAATCTTGCCTTTACCTGCGGATTTTCCCATACCGGCTGACCGTCAATGGTTATGCTGCCTTCATCCGGCTTTAAGACTCCGCTGGCCATCCGAAGGAACGTGCTTTTTCCCGCTCCGTTGGTACCAATCAGTCCGAAGACATTTCCTTCCTTTATCTCTGCCGTTACCTGATCCACCGCTGTAATATCATCAAAGCGTTTCGTAACGCGTTCTGCTTTAATCATTTCCATTCCCTCCTTCTTTCCCCGTCCCTTTGGCGTATCCGCCGGCTGTCTTTTCCAAAATCGCCTCCATCTCCTTTAAACTGACTCCAAAGGCAAAGCCTTCTTCAGCCAGTCTGGCAAAATCAGCCTTCCACTGTTCCCTCTGTTCTTTCATGATTCCGCCGATATCTGCAACAAAGCTTCCCTTCCCTTTTATGGAATAAATGTAGCCCTGCTGCTCCAACTGGCTGTATGCCCTCTGTATGGTATTCGGATTAATGGAAAGTTCCATAGCCTGACTCCGGACTGACGGCATCTGCATATCAGCCGGCAGCACCCCGCGAATAATCAGCTCCCGGAACCGTTCCGCCACCTGCTCATAAAGTGGTCTCCGATCCTTGTAATCCAGTATGATCACGCTGCCTCCTTTCCGCTGGCTGCTGCCGGCATACATTCTAACCCTGCCGCGCCAACTGTTTTCTTTTTTGAACTGTATTAATTGGTTTAACTGTATTAATA
>PPYE01343226.1_pt1 | contig 33071 bp, 56 predicted proteins | sample 1559881 | NCBI WGS metagenome assembly PPYE01 (sample SAMN08240022, study PRJNA423297) | Human gut metagenome, whole genome shotgun sequencing project.
GCTCAGCGGCAACCGCCGCCGTCCCTGGGTCGTAAAAAAGACCATCAACGGCCGCCAGAAAACACTAGGGTACTTTGCAGCCTACATGGAAGGTCTGAGCCATCTCTTTTCCGTCAATAAAACCGACACCATGCAAGCGGAAATCCCTTTTTCTTCCATCTACGAAAGATGGAAGAAAGAACATTTTCCGGGCCTGTCCGTGTCCTCGCAGAAAGCCTATGAGATTTGTTTTCGCCATCTCTCTACCCTCCATTCTCGGCCTTTCTCCTCTCTCCGGTACAGAGATTTGCAAGCGGCCATTGATGATGTGAAAAAGATTGCTGGTTATGCCACACAAAAGAAAGTCAAAGGGCTGTTGGAACAGCTCTATGACTATGCCATCAGATACGACATAGTAACCACGGACTATGCCAGCCGTCTTTCCATCGACCCGCACATCCCGGTGCACAAGAAAAAGCCCTTCACCGTCCGGGAACGGAATCGGCTATGGGCTAATCTCGAAACGCCATTTGCAGTTGATGTACTGATTCTGATTTATACCGGACTCCGATGCGGTGAATATCTCAGCATCAAGGCATCCGATGTAAAAATCCGCCAGCGATGCCTTGTCATTCGAAAAAGCAAAACCAGGGCGGGCATCCGGCAGGTCCCGGTCAGTAAAAAGATATGGCCGTTTGTCCTGGCCAGAATCCAGGCATCGCCCTGGCTCTGTTCCTGCCGTTCTTACGACTCTTTCCGCCGTCAGTGGGACAAAGCCATGAAAGCATTATCCATGCACCACACGCCCCATGAAGCACGGCATACAGCCGCATCAATGCTCGATTCGGCAGGTATCAACGACACAGTTGTCAAAATGATTTTGGGCCACGCCAGAAAAGGGGTGACAAAGGCTGTATACACGCATAAAACCTTATCCGAACTCCGAAAAGCAGTGGATATTTTGTGAGTAACCAGGGCTTTTTTGTTTTGTAGCTATCCCATGTATAGCGGCATCATAAGCCGCTGTGGAAGGTGTTTTACTTGTGCTTAACGTGGGCACTTTGCGGTTTGTCTATGCCCGTAAATTGCCATAGATTTGCCATTGTTTTTCTCTGCAATAGGTATCCACCGATGAGTTACCAAAAATTAAAGGCGACGTCCAGTTTCGCCTACTTGATGGGGCGTCAAATATCATGGGCAACAAAAACGATAGTCTATCGGATTCTGGTGTCTTTTCAACTTTGCGATATAGTGGCGGGAACTGGGTAGGAAGCGTTGCCGCAAGCAGTAAGCAAGCCACGGACAACACCGATGTTTTGCATCTCGAGTTCGGGAACAATCAGCCCCACAGTACCATGCCCCCGTCCATCGCCTCGTATGGCTGGCGCAGGACCGCCTAGGCCGTGCGTTTCCAGCAGTATGCCGCTGTAGATGGAGGGAGGTTGTTGTGGGCCGCATTGCCGCCCGTCCCGTCAGTAGTACCGGCAGGGTCCCCCATCCCATTTTGAGGAGATGTAGCAAGGGTTCCTGAATTACCGAACCATTGCCCGCTCACCTTGAAAGCTCCGAGCGTATAGGCCTCCCATTGTCCATTCCTGTACACCTTCGGGGTGCCGCTTTCTACGGTGTTCCACGTTCTTACAAGGTGCCCATGTGCTGCCATTTCATCGGTGGCTATGCAGTACGACACCACACATAAGATGCTACCACCGGAGGCAGATTGTTTTGAGCTTTACCGCCGCCCGAGAAGTTTAACTCAGTTCCACCAAAATTAGAGCCAGTAGGGGCTGTTCTGTCCTTTACCCTGGAAATCTCTTTGACGATTCCCTCGGTTCTTCCGTCCCACAGCAAAACAGAATATATTTTCCCCATATTTTCCGGAAGCTCATCGGTGGTGAGCTGGTGCTTTCGCTCGCCGTACTTTTGGCCCGCTGTATAGGTGTAGCTGCCGAAATCATCGCTCCCAGACCCCTGAGCAATCAGTGTGTAACCAGGGGGAAGGGCTTCCCAAGTCCCCCCGAAAAGGGTAGCCGGGTTCGTGCTATCGTTGCTCCAGTAGTAGCTTCCCACAGGGTGGGCGTCCAGCTTGGCCTGTTTGTAGATTTCGGCTTTTGCGCTCTTTAAGGCATCAGCAACAATCGACTGTACCCACGCCGTAGATGCTACACGGTTGTCGCTAGCCGTGGAATCGGGGCTCGCCACATACATAGCCCCCCATTTCTTGTCCGTAGTCCCGATGGAACCTTCTCCGTCCACGTTGGGGACATAAGCCCGTGTGGTCATTCAGCCACCCCCTTTCCATTGCTCTCGTTGGTATTAGTTTCCGTAGTGTTCTCCGCTTCTTTCAGCGGCACGTAGGAAATACAATCCTGGTTCACGCATTTCCCTTCTGCGTCCAGCTTCCGGGCACAGTACGGGCATCTTTTCGGGAGTTTAAATTTCATTGCAACGCCTCCATTTCTGCCTTGTAGGCTTCCTGCAAGTCACTGAAATCCTGCTTGATACTTGCCTGTGTTTCAGTATCCCCTCTCAGAACGGCGATATTGTAAGACTTGGACAGTTCTGCCACGCCGCTGTTATAGTCGGCTGTGAGTGCTGTTTTCTTCTCTTCCACGGTCGGCTCGGCAGGGGGCACGTACTCCCTTTTGGCTTTTGCATCTAGGTAATCCTGGAGTTTTGTCAGATACCCTTCGTAGGTGTCATTCGGATAGTTATAAAAAAGGCTGTCTACGACACAGCATTTTTGGCTTTCGTCATACACGACCATTCCGGGAAGATCATCCACCCCGGAGTCGGTCTTGAAGTTATCCAGGGAGTCGATATAGACCTTTGAACCCTGAATGATTGTCACTTGTTCGTTTAAAATTTGAAAGACTTTCATTTTTCCTCCTTCACTGTCGATGAAATGGCACAGCATGGGCATAAGCTCGGAATAAGCACGACTAATATCTCGTTTAGTTTTTCGATTCGCTCCCAGTCTAAGGATGCCGCCAACGTGCTGGCCGGAACAAATACCACCGTAACACGAAAAGAACACAACAGCGGAAACGCCGTGGAACCTTCTTCAGCTGGCTCCTGGTATCGGGATGAGCTGAATTACAATAAAGATTTCTCACCCAGCATAACGCTTGACAACACTGGTAGTAACAGGCCACATGAGAACCGCCAGCCTTATAAGGTAGTGAACAAATGGCTCAGAACCGCCTAGGCCGTCCGAAGCCATTTCGCGACAACCTTGTATGGCATACGGTTTTCGTGGTACTGGTTTCCCCCGGTGGAACTGATAGTCACGGTATGTGAATGATTGCCGTTAGTGGATGTTCTGCCAGTCGGGTTGTTATAGTCAGCCCCGGAGGAACCGGCGTGAGTAGTGGCGCTGTCGTAAACACCATACGGGTTCTTTTCGTTATCGCCGAAGCATCCATGATAATGATTCCCGTCGGTGGAGACCGAAGCACTATGATTATGACTAGGCATTTCATCGACAGTGAGTTGGTGCTTTACTTCGCCCCCGGTATTGCCCAGTGTATAGGTGTATTTCGTCCCGTTCTCCCAGTAGTCACCAGCCCCCACGGCAACCTGGCCTTTCTGTGTCACAATCCAGGTGGTGCCAGGGAATACAGTGTTCGGGTCCGTGCTGTTTTCGAACTCCACGACAATCCCGACAGGATAAATCAGATCGTACAGCTCCAATGGGCTGTGCCCTGCCCTTTCCCATCCGCCAGTTGCCGACAAGAACTTTTTCCCGTCCCCTTTGGCAGGGGCAGGGACGAAACCCCGCACCCCGGAGGATGCATCAGAACACCCAGTGAAATCGCTGTGGGCTTCCAGGTCTGTCAGATGATACTCGAAATCTTCTTCCCGGGCATAGGTGTCGGAATGGATTTCCACACCTACCGAGGATGCATTGCCCACGGAAGTGTAAACCGCAAATTCCTGTATATCCATTTTGTGGGTTTTGTCAGGAACCCATTCCCCATGAATGGCGTCAATCGCATAAGCGTACCCATAAAAGGTTACTTCTCCTTTATAGTCTCCCCAGCCGGTATCAGTGTAAGATTCGCTAGAGACCTTTGCGTACACACCAATTTCCGTAGCAGAAAACCCACCGCCCTCTGCGATTCCGCTATTGGAGTATGCAAAATAAAGCACTGTACGCGCTTCGGACGCATCCGCATTAACCACCTCAGCTGTTTTCGTAATTGACGCGTCCAGCTTCTTACTGATCAAATCGGTTCTTGTGGAACCATCGCTGATTCCATCCCCGATTTCAATTTTCGTAAACACCAGAGGCTTCCCCATGGTTGCAGAAAGCTCAATCAGGTGCATCCCTGCTTCCCCGACGTTAACATTACTAAATTCGCTCATTGATTCACCTCATTCCTTTTGTCGGATATTCCCGTCAGAATCGATATAAAACAGGTCGTCCGAATCCCCGATTTGAGAAGTTGGGGACGGGCTGACTTCCTGCTCGTTGCGGGCCATCACCGCTGACGGCTTCAACCCATTCAAAGTTATTTCAATGTTTCCGCTGGAGTCTACTTCATGAATTCCCCTGGCCACATTGAAACTAATTGATTTTCTGTTGATCTTGTCTCCAGCTAGTCTGCCCACTTCTGTGCTGCAGTGTTTTCTCACGATTGATCCGGCATACATAGGATTCGCAATAGGTACAATTCTAGCTGCCTGGATAATCATATTTGCAGGAATAATCAGCCTTGCATATCTTCGTACTTCATTGATTCTTTCAGACATATCAGTGTCAAGATTAAGGATAACCGTGTAACTGTTTGGATCCACGCTTAGGGTTACAGCACCTTGGTGATACATTCCAGCAATCAATTTCTCGAAAGATTTTTCGGTATATGGCCTTGTTCCATTGACGGTTAAAAAGATAGCTGCTTGCCGATCAAAAATAGTCGCATTTTGGGGCGGATAAATTCCGAGCATGCTTTCCCACCTTTCTACGCCGGCAATATCGGTGTTAAAGATGAAAGTATTCGCGAACCATCTCCAAAGCTGATCATACAAAGTTTGAAATTCGACATTTTCAGCTTGGCATATGGCTTTCATTTCTTTAGCATTCTGAAGCACCCAGGGCAGGTATTTTTCCAGCGTTACCTTACGCGTAATTTTTTCCATTAGGCTCCCCCACTGATATCAGTCACTGTCCCAAGAGTAGCCAGGGAATTATCTGCCAGTTCCGCGTTCTCCTCAGTCCCGTTCAGAGTGGTGTGACTAATATCGGCCACATACGGACGGGCCAGCAAACGGCTTTCCAGCTGACTGATACGGATAACAATGCCCCGATTTTCGTACCGGCTTGTAGTCACCACTTCGGTGTCCTGCCACCCCTTGTTCAGCTCGTCAAAATATGCCTGGATGGTTGCTGTAATATCTGCAAGGCAGGTGGAAAAGGTATCTGTGCCCAGAAATTTAATGTTTAGCCCGATGTTGACTGCACTCTGGGCGGCGGCTTCCACGGTCACACGATGCCCGATGGGGGCAATCCCCACACCATGCTGGTGATACGGTACCGGGTCCAGGGCTTCTTGTACCTCGCTCACGAACTCGGCTTCCGGGGGCTTGTGTTCGCTCGTCATGAACACGACTTTCACGGTTCCGCCGCCGTCCCATACCGGGTAGACCTTCACACCGCCCACCCCTTTGATGGCGTTCACCTTTTCCTGGTAGTCGGCGATGTTTCCCCCGTAGGCTTGGGTTTGGAAGCTCTCAAGATACCTTTTTCGAAAGGCTTCTGTTTCTTCTTCATCTTCCCCAGGCACGATAACATTCACGATTTTGGCGGACTCTAATCCAGCCACATAGTCAATGGGTATCGCTCTGCCGCTGACCTTGTTCCCTTCAGTACCGGATTTCTCGCATTGGGCCAGATACTGATTGCCCCCGGCAGTCAGCCTTTTGGTGACTACATAATTCAGCTCGTCAACGGAATAGCGGCTCCCAATGGGGAGTACAGCCGTGGCCGGGGTGGCCTCGATGGTCACATAGGCATAAGTCGCTTCGTAAGGTTCCAGGCCCCGTTCTTTGGCTCTCTCAATCAGATGTTCACGGTCGGCAGTATCCCCGAATGTATTGGTCATGAAATAATCCAGGGCCGCATACATCAGCATGAATTCAATGGCTGCCGGTTTCGTAGCATCGAATGCGATGGAACCTTCACGTTTATCAATATCTTTAGACATGACCGAAAGCATCCGCTTCTCAATCACGTCCTCGGTTTGTCCCTCATACATTGGCGATTCTCACCTCTTTCTGGGCTTGCAAATTCCCATAGATGGTAATCACAGTAAACTTTGCCAGGACGCTTCCGCCCTTGTCGTAGCTAAGATCAAAGTTAGTCACGTCGGTGATTCGGTCATCCTGGGTCAGTGCTTCCTTGATTCTTCTTGGGATTTCTGGCAATACAAAAGGGATGGGCTTGCCGAAAAGCTCAGCTAACTCCACCCCATAGTTCCAACTGTAAATAATGTACTGATAACGCTCAGTGTTCAGCACCTTGTACACAGCCTGTTCTACGGCTTCCAGGTTCTCCGTGACAGTCCCGGCGATGCGATCATCATCAATCATCATCCGATACGTCTTGTTCGGATATACCTCAGTCGTCTTAATGGCCACAGCCCCAACAGGCCGGGCCGGGTCCACAGGTAAAAGGCTCATTTACTCACCCCCATTGACCGCTGATGTTGGCGTGCATCCCATACCGGGATACCACCAGATACTGTTGCGCACCTGCTTGCCGGAGCAAGATCACGACTTCCCCCACGCTCAGCCCGTTGTGTACGGTGATTGTTTTCCTGCCCACATAGGCATGGTTATGGGATTCGTACTTGGCTTCCCCGCTACCACCTGCCGCATTTTCCGTCTTGTGGTTGACAGAGATATCCACTTGATAATCCCGGACCATATCAGTGAGAATAAGGAAATCAGAGGATATCACATCTTTACTGCTGATTCTCACAGATAACGGGGAAACGGATTCTACCGTGCCCAGGATATAGTCACAGGGCTTCATGTCTCCCACGTTCTGGGCGATCATCTCCTGCATGACCTGATAGAGCTTAGCGTTCATTCGATCACCTCTTAAAAATGGGACGTCTTAATGATTTTTGTCGGTTGCATCCCGTCCATTTCCCAGTAATTACTCCCGTTCACCACCATGTCACGGCTGGAAGAGTTGCCCACATAACCGCCATTGCCATCGTAGATAACCACATGATCGTCATCATCATAGACAATCACATCGCCTTCTTCGAGCTGGCTGGCGTTAAACGGTATCACGTTGTTTCCGGCATCACTTACCATTGTCGGGACTCTGGCTACACCATCCCTGCATTCCTGCGCCAGGAAGGGGCTGTAATAGCTTCCGACCTTCCCGACAGCTTCGGCGCACCCTTCGGTGCCGTTCTCCGTGGTTGCGCCCACCCAAGCGTCAGCCCCCTGGGTAAGTCCTTCGTGGACCTGGCTAGTCTGACTACTGGAACCGGAAGAATACCCAGTTCCGAAGTCGCTACCGGAACCAGAAGCAGAACCAGAAGAAGCAGTACCTGGATTGGCCCCGGAAGAATTGCCGGAAGAAGAATCAGATTTCCCATTGAGAAAGCTCCCAAGTAAATCCATATCCATCAAGTGACAGTTGTTCGTGAATTTGTGCGTCACACTGTCCACGATCACTTGATATGCCTGCCCTTCCTTCTTTTCTTCCATATCGTCCTCGCCGATGTTTACATTCAGCCAGGCCATGGAGCCGCCCCGGATGCTCAAATCACCAGCCTGGTCTTTCAAACGGAAAGTGCGCCGCACGTGGTTCTTCATTTCCAGCAGCTTGTTGGCCAGGGCCTGGGGCGCAATGGTCATACCGGACGGATTCAGGCTTTCGTAATACTGCAATACCCCCCACTGTTTCCGGGTGGGGGATTTTTGATAGTCGGCGTTATTGGCAGGGGCATATATGACCTGGTGGCCATTCTGACCACTGTCCAGATCCAACTTGATAAGGTTGGCAGTATCTTTGTCGATGGTCCCGGTATAGTCATAGTCCCCGGCAGTTTCGCCGTCAAAATAGAGATCTGTCTTGAGTTTGGAGATCTCTTTTAAAGTCAGCTTCCCGCAGTCGTCATAGATCACGTACATTTTGCCGGTCTGCATCAACGTGATATCCAGGGCTGTCTGGCACATATCCATGATTGTTTCGTCCGGATCTCTGTGCTTCGGAATTACATAGCCGGTATCGTCCAGATCACCGACTTTTAACTCAAAGTCTTCCGCCAGTTCTCGGATTACTTGGGTAGCCGTCCTGGCCACGTATTGAAACGTGTCTTTGTTCAGCAGATAGCGCATCTGATCATAGGCGGTGACGTTCCACAGATCATTCTTTGTTTTCTTCTTTTCGAAGATGAACCCACGGAAAAACTGCTTTCCTTTCCAGGTCACATCGATGGTGTCGCCGTACCCCATTTTCAGTACTTCATCCCGAACGACCTTGAAAGTCATTTTCCCAGGGGCACCCTTACGGTGCAGTTCCAGTCGCACATCATCCAGGACAGCCGGGACGAAATATTCATCCGTCTTTTTAACGTGAACAACCATAGTCAGCCCCTCGGTGTTCCCACTGGAGTAGTTGACCACGCTGTTCGTATTGGGCTGTTGAGCTGCTTCCGTCATAATTTCAGCACCTTCTCCGCCATGGATTGGAGCGGATTGGTAACCAGGTTACTAGTCAGCACAGACCGCCAGTTGACTTTCCCACCGGTCAGCATCTTCACGGCTTCGTAACAGGTCACGTTCTTGGTGATTTTGGCCAGTGAAGGGATATTTTTCCCAACGGTTGGCCGGTTGTCCTGCACCACCAGTTTTTCGTTTCCGTCCTTGTCCTTCTCAATCTTGGCTGTCTTGGTTCCGAAATAGCGGTATTCTTTCAGCTTTAAAGGCACCACAACATCCGTTCCTTCGCTGTCAGCATCTTCCACGATGCTGTAATCTTCCAGGGTAACCGTCATGTTTGTCGAAAACAAAACGTTGAACCCCACCATTCGGCAGACGATGAACTGAAAAGGCTCCTTGGACGTTTTCAGCGTTTCGAACTGGTTGAGAAAATACTCAGCTTTCTTGTAGCCGAAAAAGTTATCAATTCCGGTTGCCCCTGCAATCAAAGAGTTAGCGAGCCCGCCTAACAGGCTTGTATCATAGTCAGCCCACGGGTAACGGTTGTTGGGAAGCCGGGCATCGAATTCAACCTCAGACAGGCCAGGGGATTTTATCAGATTCGCCTCGCCCTCATTGATCAGATTGATCACCCGGTTTTTCCCTTTGATTTTCAGTTCCATTCTGGCCGGGGGTACGGGTAACTGCATCATACCCATATAAAAGTAATAGCTCATGCGTGCACCTTCCTTGCTCCTGCGGCCATGCTCTGAAGCAGTCCCTGGCTCAGCACATCCACCACCCCATCAATATCCATTTCGCTGTTGATGTTGTTGGTCATGCCGCCCATCTCGATGGTAACGGATGCCGTTGTGTACTTGTTGACTGCTTCTCGTTCGGCAATCTCCCGCAGATAACGGAGATCTTCCTGGGCACTATCCAGGGCATCAGCAGTACGTTTGGCCGCATCGGCCCCTTTCCCGGTGTTCCCTGCAATGTTACCGGCCTGGTTTTCCAGCTTGGACGGGTCGAAAGCAGGGGTGCCAACTCCCGGCATGGAAATCTGACCGATGCTTGCACCTTGCTCATATCCCCACTGGGCCGCACTGGTCAGATCGCTGTATTCAACCGGGTTGGCAATCCTCCCGGCAATCTCCCTTGTTTGCGCGGTCCAATCAACATGACCAAAGCCCCCAGACTTCACCTTGTCGATGCCTGGAATCTTGTTGATCATGTCGATGATGTTGTTGATTGCGGCGGCAACCAGTCCCACGATGCCGTTCCAAATGTCCGCAAACAAGTTGTAAATAGCATCCAGGGGATTGTTCCACACACTGGCGAAGAAATTGGCAACGGCTATGGCCATGTTGAGGAAAAACACCAGGATGTTACGGATGATTGCAAACGCCCAGGAAAAGGCCCCCACCACAATACCGGTCGCAGAAATGGACGTCCCTGCGAAGTGGTTAAAGGCCGCTACACCCAGATACAGTGCCCCAACAATCAGCACAATCACAGCCGGAATGATGAACAGAGGGCTGGCGAACATCGTAGCATTAAGCCCCGTGAAAGCGGCTGTCAGCCCCTCAGTGGCGGCGGTCATAATGAAGATGGCAGCGGTATCGGCCACGCTTGCTGCGGCGTGCATCCCTGCGGCAACCGCAGCTGCAATGGTTCCAGAAGCCGCCCAGAGTGCATGGGCCGCAAATACCCCCAAAGCCGTAGCCGCCAGGATCAGCCCAGCACGGACTGCAAAAGAGTGTTGCTGGATGAACCTGGATGCCGCAGAAAAGGCACCTACAGCCACATTAATCCCCCTGTTGATCAGATCCACAACGTAATAGACTACCGGGGCCACGCTTGTAATGGCCTGTTTGATGCCCCCCACAGCTGTTTTAATAGCTGGGCTGTTTGCAATTCTGGACAGATAAGCAACTACAGGCCCGAACGCCTTCATGGCCGTGTTTTTAATATCCGTCATGTGGTCAGCCCAGGTTTTGGGCATCCTCGCAAATCGTTCTTCGATTTCGTCCGCATTGTCCAGTACGGCCTTTTTGATAATGTCTGCGGTGATTGCACCCTGGGTGGAAAGTTCTTTCAGCTCGCCCCGGGTGATGCCCATAGTCTTGGCGATCATATCTTGCAGGATAGGGGCGTTTTCCGTGATAGACCTGAATTCGTCGCCCTGCAATTTCCCAGATGCCAAAGACTGCTGTAACTGCAACAAGGCGAATTTCTGGTTTTCAGCAGAGGCACCCCCGATTACGAACAGCTTCTGAAGTCCTTCCACGAAACCGACAGTTTCACGGGGATCCGGAAAGGCATCCCGGGCATTGACAGACAAGCTGGCCACCGTATCGGCCATGGTCATGTATTCCCCACGGGCTTTTTGGGCAGATTCGAAAATCATGTTGTTGAGGGCCACCACGTTTTCCTGGCTCCCAGAAATCATCTGTAACCTGGCATTCGTCCCGGCTACATGGTCCGCCAGCTCCACGACTCCCATAATCTGGTTCTTGACCATATCCAGCGCACCCGTGGCCACGTTCGCCAGGAAACTTCCGGCGAATACATTCTTCAAAGCGGAAAATCTGCCCACTGCATAGTCGGCAGAATCAGATACGGATTGTGTCGCCTTCCCGATGCTCTGCATCCTGCTGGCATAGTTTTCCGCCGCACTTGCAATTCTTGCGAACGTCGGGGAAACTCCGTCAATCAGTTCAATGGTGTCTGTTATTTTGGCCATTTTATCCCTCCTTCCTCCCTATTTGCCTTTCATCTTTTGCATTTCAACCTTCTTGTTTTGCAGATAAACGTCGACGAACGCATAGATCACTGCCTGTTCCCAAACGGGCAATTCGTAAAATACATGGGGCAGAATGTGCAGTTTGATGAACATCAGATACAGCACATTAGCGTCTACGTCATTGCCCTTTAAGAGTTTTTTACCGCAGTAATCTTTTCGTCCATTTCGGTGCTATATCCAGCCGCAGACTGTACAGCGTTTTCCAGGTCAACGATTTCGCCAGGGGTGAGCATAGCTTTCAGCAAGGCTTCGGCACCGACCACGCCCCAGGAATCTTGCAAATCTGCATCGTTCAGATCAGGGAACACAATAGATTTCAGCGTCATTTCCATGGCCGCTTCTTCCGTATTGGTTCTCTTTTCAGCTGCCCCAGTCACCTTGTTGGGGACGTTTTTGGTGTTGCGTTTGGTGATGGCCTTGATTTCGTCGTATCCCAGAACACGCAGTTCCCACATGACAGGGTTTCCTTCTTCGTCCTTGATACGTTTAGATGCGGGGAAAAACACAGATTTATTTTCTTCAACGGCATCCCGGTAGAATGCACGCATATTTTTTTCGTTAGCCATTAGTTATTCCTCCTCGGGAAAATCTATAAAGGAAAAGGCAGGGAAAACCCTGCCCTTCAATCAAGCGTTCATGCCGTCCAGTTCGTTGAACTTCTGGGCAATCCGGAAGCCCTCGAACGTGAATTTGATAGAGTCAGACAGCCAATCGCCGTCCACATCAAAGTTTGCAATTGTCCCGGAATCAATATTGCAGTTCTGCAAGATAATGCTTCTTCTTCCAGCATCGGAAGTCGGGTCCTCATTGACCACCTGCATATCGAAGTAGGTATCGACGCCATTATCCACGAAGTTCTGGATCATCTCGTCGAACAGGTTGGTGTTCTTGTAGATCTCCAGCGTTCCGGAGCCTTTCGCAGAATACGCCTTATTGCCTTTCTGCACCCGGCCCAGGATGGACACTTCTTTCTTTTCCTTTTCGATAGTCGCTTCCAGCTTTTTGGCCTGGAAAAGCAGGTATCTTTTTCCATTCACGGTGATATAAGCCGTGGCCAGCTTGGCGTTGATTACGTCCTTTGCCAGCATCGTTTTAATCGCATCCGGCATCTATTTCACCCCCTCTACGCTACCACAACGGTGGCATACAGCTTCTTCATGCTGACCACCGGCTGTTCCTGGAACGTCCATACAACGGAAGATTTATCATCCCCCTGCACGGGTTTCGCCAGATCGCTTTCCACGAATCCAGTGATTGCCCCGACTTTTTGGTACTGTTCCATGATGTAACACCCATCGGCCCACAGGCTGTCCCGACCATCATCGTTGTTCTGAGATTTCCCCAGATACACCTTGTTGAATGCGTGCGCCAGGTCGATTGCGGTGTTGTCCAGGACACGAATAACTTGGTTCAGTGCAAAATACTCGTTCTTCAACTTCGTAAATTCGGTGAAAGAGTTGATATCTTCCAGCACCCGTACATCGCCGGTCACATCCCCATCAACAGGATCAGTCACAACGTGGAAGGTCAGCAGACCATCACGAATAGCCTGTTGCAGTTCGTACTGTTTCAGCTGGGTTTTAACGGTAAACTCGCCGTTGTAGATCGTGTTGGTCAGATCTGCATTGATAGCGCAGGACGCTTCCGCACCAGTCACCCAATATGCCAGGGATCCCTTTTCCTTCCCGGAGTCGGTTACCTCATTGGCCTTGTTGATATTGATTACACCTTCGTAGTTCGGGCTTTCTGCCCCGAACAGAACTACCTGGAACTTGCTCCCTTCATCGTCTCGAAGCCGCTTTACAAACGCCAGCAGAAGGGATTGAATCTCGGTATCGCTCCCGGCATAGCCCATGACATTGAAGTAGTACGGCTCGATAAGATCCAGATACTTCTGGTAATCCGCCGTGGTCACGGTTTCTCCGTTGGTTCCACCGGTCAGCTTAACTGCTGCCGCCACGGTCAGTGCCCCATCCTTTTTGAACACTACGTAATCGTTGTCCACCAGGTCAGCAGACGTTTTAACGCTCTGCTTGTCCACAGTTTTCAGGATCCCGTCAGTGGTCAGATAGGTGTAGACGACCTTGTTCCCGTCCGTATCCGGATCATCCTGCACGCCGATAGAAATATCATTGCCACGAGTACCGGTATATTTCGCAGTCCCCAGAGTACAAGTCGCTTTAACACCGCCGCCGTTCAGCCGGTAGAAATAACCGGTTTTCAGATTGAGAAACAGATCCCGCAAACCTGCCAGCTTGTCGTTGCCATAGTCATAGCCGAAGATTTTCTGGCATTCCGTCTGAAATTCGTCAGCTTCCACACGGAAGATCTGGTTACTGGGTCCCCAGTCCAGTTCGAGTGCCATAGTCCCATAGCCCCGGTCTGCAATTTCAGCGCTTGCCCGGACTTTGGACACAAAATTAATGTACGTGCCAGGCAGAACCTTGTTCTGGAACAGCCACGTACCACCACCAAGTGCCATTCGTCATTCCTCCTTATTCGTTAATATCTTTGGTCACCACATGGTCCTGGGCTTCCTGGATCATCTGATCCACCTGGCTTTCGGTGTACATCACGCCATCATCCAGGATCGCCCACAACAGATTCACGTGCGGTGCATATTTTTTAGATGCCAGGATGGTCTGGGCATCCATTTTCTTTTCAGCAACGGTTGCGGTCGCTTCCGTTTTTTCTTCGTCCATTTCGTTCATCCTTTCGTCTTGCCAGATACATCAAGATGTTCCATGACCTCGCCAGCCGGTCTGATTCTCCGGGTGAACGGGGCATAGGTCACGAACACGTGCAACACCCCATCAGTGATGCGATAGTGCAGGTCGCTTCCTCGTACCTTTGTTCCATCTTCCAGGCTTATCAATTCCAGTTCGTACATAAGGGATTCGGCCAGGGCAATGACCTGTCCCCGAATATCATCGATTTCCCCTCTCTCGTTGAGGATCATCCACACATCGAAGGTGGCTTCCTGCTGATAGCGGTCACCGACGACCAACTTCACGCTGGCATCGTCCAACAGCTTGATGCGCCAGCACGGAAACTGTACATTGTTCTTGATTTCGTCCACATAAACTGGATAAGCCCGGATGCTGTGCAGCTTCCGGGCCAGTTCATTGATTAATTCAGTTGTCACGATCATTTAAACAGCCCCTTTTCTACGGCACGCAGATTGCGCTTAATGACCTTCGGAGAAGCCTCCCGGACAGATTTCTGGGCTTTCTCTGTGATGTTCAGTCCATCCACCCAGGATGCAACCAGGCTTTTCCCCAGCAGAGGAACATACCGCCCCGGTCTCTGCCTATGCCCGTCATTCACGTAGGACGCATAAGAGGCGGAGTTGAAAACCTGCTGGCTGTACCCCAGGGCTTTCTTTTCTACCTCTCCCACATCCCACGACCTGCGCATATGCTCAGATTTTGAACGGTAAACCTTTCCTGTTTTCGGGTCCTTACGCACAATCTTCTTGCCCACCGGAGTGTTCTTCTTTGCCGTTCTCAGATACACCCCGGCAAGGGTGGCCACAGATTTTTCCATAGCCTGTTGTACTTCTCCATCCCCCAGTTTGAGGGCGTTCTCGTAGATTTTTTGGCAACCTTTTAGCGAAACTCTCACTTTGGCCATTAGTACACCTCTCGAACGGTTAGGATCACCTCCTGGTGGCTCCCATACGAGGCAGGTACAGAAGCCGCCTTATACCGCAGTGTCTTGCCCAGATGATTGACATCAATGTCAGCCCCCGGTGTCACTGCCACATCGGGAGATAAAAAGAGTTTCGTCGTTTGTTCCATCTTGGGAACACCATCATTTTCCGTTGCTGGGAAGCTGGAATAAGAAAGCCGACAGGGAACGGGATCTGTCTTGACCTCTTTTGTGGTCACGATTCCCGTATCCTTATCGGCTTCTGTTTCTTGCGTGATGATCACAGCGGTATCCTGGTAGAGATCTTCCAGGGCAGTTCTCACCACCGAAGGCGTCTGAAACATGTAAGATCACGCTCCTCGGTCCATACAGCGATAAGGGAATCCAGCCGTTCCTCCGGGGTGTTTCCACCCAGTTGAACCTCGGTATCCCCCTCTTTGATAGAAGTGGCCACAGATACCGATGCATCCCCCAATACAGCCGCTTTCCTGGCTTGCAGGAATTTCCTGGCCACAACCTTGTCCACCTCTTCCGCCAGCTCCTGGGGCATCTCGCTCACGTTGCAGAAATTCAGCACGTGCCGGACCTCAGCCTTGTAGAGGATATCCACCAGGGCGGCATCATCATCGGTGACTGTATAGCCTGTGGCCACACTGATCAAAGACTCAATGTCATCGGTCATGGCCTAACCTCCTATTCCTTCTTTGCGACGGTTTTCTTCGGCGCAGGGGCTTTCTCTGCGGCTTCTTCCTGGGCTTCTTCCTGGCCATAGCCGGGGACTCTTTTGTACCCCTGCTGTTCCAGTTCCACCGCCTGTTCCTCGCTTTCGACAATCCGTAACACGTTCAAATTGCGCAGTGCGATCATGTTCTCGCCCCCTTATGCGCCGATGTTCACGAAGCCGGAACCCAACTTGTTGTACGGGATCCACAGGTCGTGGAATTTTCTGTAATCCAGCTTCCAGGCATCTGCGCCCTGGTTCACGTTGGGTTCGAAAATGCGAATCTTATCGGTTTTGGAAATAGCAATGGGAACACTGGCGGGGATAATGATCCAGTTAATCAGCTTTGCAGTTTCAGCCGGGGCAAAACCGCCAGCTTCCTGCCCGCTGGTAGTACCATCCTTAATCACGTATTCCGTTTTCATACGGGCACTGGGCACGGGCAGAATGGGCAGTTCGTTGTAAATCTTCACCCTGGTTTCAATCTTGCCAGCCGTGAAATTGCCCACATCGATGTGCTTTTCAATGCCGTCCGCATTGTCCAGGATAGTGCGGATTTTCGGGGACATGATAATAACCAGGCCCTGGTTTTCACCGATAATATCTTCGACTTCATCAATTTCTGCATCCAGCTCAGCCAGGATGGTGGCAGCAGTCGGGGTGAAAGCATCCTTCACCTGCCCGGCATCTTTCAGCAGTGCGGCGATCTTGGAGTAACGATAAGCGTCTACTTCGGGGATAACGCTGTCACGCTGGAATTTTCCCATCACGTTGCCAGCAGATGCGATGAAGTTGGATTCGTTCACGTCCATGGCATCCAGGTGGAAAGTGCGGCCCCGGTCCTGGGTCATGGTGTAGTCACGATATTTCAGCGTAACAGCACCCTGCACGAACCCTTTGTCCCGGTCATAGTTGGCAAGCCCGGAAGTAGTAATTTCGGGCATCTTGACGGTATCGCCGCCGTTGTAGACAACCTTCCCGGCATTGGCTTCCATCCAGCCGGAGGTGGCTCCTACCTGCATCTGTTCGTCCAGTTTCGTCTGGAAGATTTTCGTCATTTCAAGGGTGTTAATAGGCATTTAATGCTCCTTTCTTACAGGCCGAGGGCGGCGCCAAACTCTTTGGCAATGCTTGCTTCGTCCCCGGTTCCAGCATCGTCTTTTCCGCCAGGGTTTCCAGGTTCGATTCCCCCGGCTTTGACGGTGCCATCTTCGAACATATAAGCATCAGATTCTTTCAGTGCCTTGATCTGTTCATCCAGGCCACTGACGGTCCCGTCCTCGTTGATTTTCAGCTTTTCCCCATCGAGCAGGGAACGGACGGCCTTCGGATTCCGGGCCTTGGCAGTGGTCAGTGCCATTTCAACGGCAGAGTCCAGCTTGAACTGGTTCATGCTGGACTGGTACTGTTTTTCCCGTTCTTTTGCGGCCTTCTTCATCTCGTCGATTTGAGCGGCCAGGGCTTCGTTGTCCTTGTTGGATTTCCTCAACCCATCCACCTCTTTGACCATGGCTTCCTTTTCGGCCTTTGCCGCTTTCAGTTCTTCCAGTTTCGTGTTGAACTGGGCCTTGCTGACGTAATTCTTGCCATAGTCCTCGACAATCCGGTCGGCCACATCATCCGGAATCCCCAATGCTTTCAGTTCTTCTTTGGTCATTTTCGTTTGTCCTTTCTTCTCGCTTCGCTTGATTTTCGCCAGCCACACCTGGCGTTTGCAGTCCCGTTCTTTTTCGCCTGCGGTACTGGAAAGGCATGAAAAAAGCAGGTTCTTGCGAACCCGCTCTACAAACCTGCATTCATTTTTCAGTGTGCGGTTTTACGTATTTATCGAACCACTTTTGATAAGTCAGATTTCCAGGGACAAAAACCGTCTTACCTGTTCCATTCTTCCTTGCCGCTCTGGTTCCCTTTTCTTCTTCATCAGTCACTCCATCGATGTATGGGACCGTGGTAGACCTGCAATAGCAATGAAACGGGGGCATGGTCACCCCAGGCTTTGCCCCTTTCCGGTCAAAAACCTTTCCGTCCATGTGGCGGCAGATTTCAGTCGTTCGGGTGTCCAGGGTTGCCACGATTTCGTATTTATCCACCCCCAGTCGGTCGTAGGTATCCAGCATAGCCGATTCCTGCACATAGGCCGTTTCTGTTTCCACCAGGCGTTCCGCATTGTGGTACGACACGTTAAACTGTTTGGAAATCCTCTCAGCCATTGGCCCCGTACCTTCTTTCAGCAGCAAGGACCTCGAAATTTCATTTCTGAGCGTGTTTACCAGCTTGCCCTTATTCTCCCATATCCTGGAAGAAAAATCCTTTCCATCAGCCGCCCAGCGTGTATTGATGGCCTTTTCAATCTGGGTTTCTGGAACCGCTGAAAAGGTTTCGAATTTACCCCTCATCCGCTGAATCTCATACGCAGCACGGTAGTTAGAATCCTCGTACACATCTCTCAAGGTATCGCTGATGTTAATCTCCTGGGCCTTTACCACCCTCTCGCAATACATCTGAGTTTTTATCAGCAGTTCCTGGGCTTTTGTCAGCCTGGCCCGAATGGACGCCTGGTCTAACATCTTCTGAACCTCTTTTGAAAGCCCCTCCTGCTTGGCCAGCTTCCGATATTCACGTAAATCCATCTTAAAGGCTTTCAGCTCCCTGGCGTTGAGAATCTTCTGGGCATCAGCATAACTGATTCCGTTCTCATCAGCGTACCGCTGATACCACGATTCAACGTCTTTCAAGCACTTTTGCAGGGCTTCTTCGTAGACCTTCTTCAAGTCCGCCTTGCAAACATCGGCCTTTTGCATCTCAAGGGTTTTCATTCGCTCGAAGCGTTCTTCCCAGTAACTCATGTCATTCACCCTGGGGCGGTTTATCCTGGCCAGGTGGTGCGGCATAGTCCCCACCCATCAAGTCATCCATGGCTTCCTGCTTTTCCTTCTTCAGCCGTTCCAGCTCCTGCTGGGTGTCCTCAGTCCACGGGTGGTTGGCTACGATGGTTTCGTTGCTGATGATCCCCACGGAGTTTCGGCAGTTGTTGATGGTCTCACTTTCGTTGGTCAACATATTCCGATTGAAGACGAAGGTAACATCGGAAGTCGGCGCCACCCCTTTGACAGTCTGCAAGAAGGTGTCCACAAACCACATCAGATTCCGCAGGGACGCTTTGAACTGGACTTCCATCTGGTTGGCATCCAGGTCAATATCGCTGTAGGCCGCCTGGATATTCATCTTGTTTGCGTCCCCTGAGGTGAATCTTTCATCCTTTGCATCAAACCCACGCCCATTCTCGATGATTGCCCTCTTGAGTAGCTTCTGAATCAGTTCGAAATTCTGTGGATTCACCTCGATGTGCAAGGCTTCCACGCCACCGTTCTGGCCATCATCCCTCCGGATCTTGATCGCACCATAGGCCATCAGATTGCGCCGGAAGTCGCTCAGCTTCTCCCCGTCGTAGTTGTACAGCACCAGGATGGTACTGCGAATATCCTCGCTGGTTGTATCAGCAAACCAGCTTGTCAGCTGATTAAGGGCATCCTGCAAGCATTTCACCTTACAGATCAGCGGCTGTTCATGCCGGTCCCGCTTGAATGCTACCAGGGGCACCCTTGCCCAGTTCATAGGCTGGCCCTCGACGGTCATATATGCCGCATCGGTTTTGTCATTATCCGGAAGTAACTTGTCGTTGTCGAATACGAAATACCGCACCCCGTTAGTCGTGTAGTATTCGCACTTAATTACTGTATCCGGGGTCCTCCCCCGGTAAACGGTCACAGGATATACGTAAAGGGCGGCATCGAGTTGTTTATGCTCATCGTCTCTCCAAAAGGCCAGAACCCGGTCACCACGTAGCATCCGAACTCTCAACTGCCCTTCCGTATCAATGTAAACGAACTGCCAGGAAATCCCGCAGTTCAAAGCATTTTCGCCGGTGGCCTGGAGTGTTTCGGCGTATTCATCGTCGAAAATCTTATCCAGCTCGGCGGTGTATCGGTCATCCTGGCCCTCGGTTTTTAATTCAACCGGCTTACCTAGCAAATAGTTGCATTTCTGGTCCACCAGGATCCCGTATTGGTTGTCCATGATCTTGAAATTCGGCAAGTTATGGACAGGCACCCTGCCCCCATCCGGCCCGATCATCATTCGCTCTTTTCTCTCGATATCCTGCCTGTCGCCATAGTAGGCCATGCCTGTAAGCATATCCGCACGTTTTTTGCTTGTCAGCCATCGGCGCAGCTCCTCTTCGAGAAATTCCACTTCGTTCATGCCGCTCTGGGAACCCTGTTTGATAAGCCCATCCCAGAAAGCGTTGATTGCTCCCATCAAAAACACTCTATCACCTCACACCTCAATCAAAAGAAAATCCATCGTCCCGGACAGCATCCATGACCGCATACCGCATTGCATCCATCAGATGGTTGTTGTAGTCAACCGGCTTGTTGATGAGCTGGTCTGTCTGCTTGTCCCGGTCCCAGCAGTAGGTGGAAATCTCCATCAAAAAATTTACACACCTGGGGTGGACGATAATGTGGTAATCCTGTATCCTCTGAATCCCGTTTTTGATACTGTCCGTCCCCTTCCGGCTCGGGTGTATCCTGTACAGCCCTGCTTCCCTCAGCTCTGCTATGCTCTTGGGTTCTGCGGCATCAGCAATGATTCTTTCTTTGGCGTACCCCATGCCCACAATTTTCTCGGCAATCTTGTTGTTGGTCAGCCCTTTCTCGTACAGCTCATCGAACACATAAATGCACCGGATTCCTTTGTCCACCAATCCGCAAAACAAGGCCGTAGGATCATTGGTATAGCCGAAGTCCAGTCCAAATGCGGATTTAACGCCAGGACGTTTCCGAACCTCATCGATATTGAAAACCTGTTCCTCGTAACTGTCATACACCAGCCCATCAACCACGCCCCAGTCACCCAGGCCAGCCACACGGTAACGCCGTGGATTCTTCTTCATCTGCTCGAACAACGCATGGTCGGACTCGGACAGAAACTCGTTCATCATGTAGTTGGTCGTGATTGCCAGGACGTTCGGGTCCTTCACATCGAAAAACCGTTTCTTGATCCAGCACTTGTCAGACCACGGGTTGAACGTCAACGTCAGCTGGGTAAAAAGCCCCGGGGGAAGCTGACCACGGATTGATTCATCCAGCCTGTCGAACGCTTCCTCGCTGGTCACCTCGTAGGCTTCTTCTAGCCACAGCCAACACAACACGCCTTTGGGAACACTGATTGACGTAATCTTCAACGGGTCGTCCAGACCCACGAAAAGGATCCTCTGCCCTGTTGGAATGTAAACCAGCTCCAAGGGGCTTTTGGTAACCTTCCAGTATTTTTCGACTCTCAGCCGTCTAATGGCCCAGCACAGATCTGAAAAGCAACTGTTTTGAAGAGTCCTGTATACCTTCCGTACCACCAGCAGATTGGCGTCTGGATACTTCATCAGATTGTAAATGTACCATATAGCCGCAGTCTTGCTTTTCTTACTGGCCCGGCTGCCTTTCACGATCCTGTACCTTCCACAGAACCGCCAGAACTCCCCGTAATGGCCTCCCACTACTTCGGGAAGGCGAACTATCGTATTCATGGCTGTATTTCATCCTCCCCCGTAATAATCACTGGGCCATCACTGGAGCTTTCCACCTTGTTCGGATCATCGCTCTGCCCCAGGTAGTTCTTGCCCAGGAAAATGGCCATAGCGGCAGACCTCTGGGACAGTTGCCATTGAGTTCGGCGCAGAGAAATTTTCCCGATTCCCCTTTTTATCTTGAAAACTTCGGAAAATTTCAATCCATACGTTTTATGGCACCATTTCGCCAGCGTTTTATCCGTTACATCAAAAAAGCCGCAGATTTCTTCTTCTGTGGCTTGCATTCCGCACAACTTCTCAAATGTTTTTTTGTCTATTGGTTTTTCCGGCCTCCCTGCTGGCATGGCTTCACCCCCCTTTTCCGTCTTATTTTTTCCACTTCTCGTTTAGTATCTTCGGCACGCAGTTTTCCCACCTAACCTGGTGATGAATTCTTGCATGAGTCGAATTCAGCCCGGCAATCTTGACACATGACGGGGACATCATAACGCTGTAAAAGCTCTTTACATACGTTCCTGCATCCAGGTACTGTTCAGTCATGCCGCCCTTGTTCTTCTGCGTCGTCTTTTGAGTGATTGAAAAGTTTCGAAAGCTGAATAACAGCTTCCCCCTTTGCCCCAATACCGTGTAAGTGTTTACGTCCTCGTTCACCCGTCCCAGAAAATCAAACCGCCTTGTCACATCACAGAAAAAGGTGTTCATAGCTTTCCGCATGATCGGCTTCTTCCAGTTCCCGCTTTTCAACCCGCCGATGAAGTCCCCACCCTGGGCCATGGCTACAGTCAAGATCCTGCTGTCCGCATCGAGCATCTGCAAAAAGGAACAACTTCCTCGATTTTCTTTTCTATAATCTTGTCAGCTATGTTTTTCATTTCGCACCCCTTTTTCAGACACGAAAAAAGGCACTTTCACAGACCTAGAAAGTGCCTTTTCCCTATGAAGTTGTACGTTAGGAGTGATGAACATGGAACAGATTGTCCCTGCCTTCACGATTACTAGTATAGCACCGAAACTGCGGCTATAGTGGGTGTAATTCGGTCATTTTACAGTAAAAAGACGGTAATAAAACAGAAATTCAGTTTTATTTTAAGTTATCCACATTTCCGCATAGTTATCCACATTCACAAAATTGGGGCTGTCAGCTAACCGGCAACCCAGTTGGGAAGAATTTCAAATTGGTTTGATATGGTCCGGCTTCCGCATAGACCATCCTCGACATCTTACTGATTGCTCTGTGTGCCTTATCCCTGCATGTTTTCTCGTTGCACCCGGCTCCAATGGCAACAGCTTCCCATTTCTTTCCGTAGATGAATCTGTCCTTTACGATTTGAGCTTCCGTCCCTGTCAGTGCTTCCAGGCAGTTATCCAGGATCCTGAGCTGGCTTTCGAGCTGCTTTACTTGCATCAGCTTTACTTCGTAGCGATGCTCTCTTTCATCTTTCCGAAAAACGTACATTTCTTCTTGGCTGGGCTTGTCCCATCCTCCTCCACCGGCATCATATCCGAACTTGGTCGTTTTTGGAACGGGCTCCAATGAGATTTCCATTCTCATATTGTTCAAGACCTCTTTCTGGTTTTCGATGAACACCTTCCATTCGACATAGTGCTGAAGCTGGTGCTTCAGATCCAGTTCGTATGAATTGTAATAGATTCCCATTGGATCCCCTCCGTTTTTTAATCTTTCTTGCCGTACATGTACTCTTTTAACAGCCTCGTGTACTCCATGGCCTTGTTCAGATCTTCTTCTTTGTTCTTTTCCAGGTACCGATACAGATACTTGAAAATGTTTCCCTCGTAGTAGGATTTCGGGTCAGCAACGAATTTCTCGATGAAGTCCTTGCACTCCATCCCCCGGAAATTGTAATGACCAGGGTGGTGAATCATATCTTGTTGAACCGCTTCATGCTGTTGTTTTTCTTCCGTCTCAATTGCCTTATTAAGTTTGTATTCTAATTCTTCAAGGTTCCAATAGGGGACCGGCGTCTTCCCTAACTTTTCCATGATGCATATAGCGCCATTGTTAAATTCACATTCCGTACAAGGGTCGAATTTTTCGCAATGCTTCTTGATCGCTCTAAGCCCATCCATGATTTTCAACGCTTCGTTTTTATCCATTTTCCCTTGCTCTCCTTTCAGCTTCCCTTTCAGCACGATTAAGCTCTTTCGCCTTTTCGGTAGCGAACATTCTCATACCGAACCTTGCCGGATACGTCTGTGTTTTTCCCGTGGCGTATACATATCGTTGTAGCACCCATACAACGTCCCGCTTCACGACTTTCCAGACTGAATGTGCTTTCATGGCTCTACTCCTTCATTCGTTACTTTCCCTGTCCCACCGGGCATCTCCAAAAAGGATTTTCCCGGAATCCACGGCACGTTTTTCGCAATCAATTTCCATGCTTTCTGCATCATCCTTTTTCTGGTATTTCTGTTCCTGTATTCCCGACAATACCCTTTGAATGGGCGAAATTTTGAATACAGTTTTTTGTGCTTTTTTACAAGCTGACGTATCGCTTTTACATCGCTCTTGGCTCTCAGACTCCACTCAGCGTTCCATTTTTTCCATGCTCTCATTGTTCCTCCTCGGCGTTCCTTTCAGCCGCTTCTGCTTGTGCATCAAATTCATTGTCGTAACAAACTGAGATTTCCGGGAAACCATCCTCGCACTGTCTCAGCACGAGGAAAACACCATCCTCGTCTAAAACCTCGCTCACATCCACAGCAATCCACGGCCATTTCTTTTTACTCATGATGTTTTCTCCTTTCTCAGCCTAATGCCATGCTCTTCACACGCAGCCTTTAACGTCCTCATTCTCCCAGATACATTGCCATACATAGTAAAAACCCACGCCCGTTTCTTCATGACCATCCTGTATTCCTTCCAGAATCTAGTTAATCCCCGGGGACGTGCGGCGGACAGTGCTCTTTTGTGCGCCTTGAAACCCTGGCGTATTTCTCGCAAGTCCTTTAAGCTGTTTTCAGCCGGTGGCCGTTTAAATCGGAAGCGGCCCCACTTCTTCCATGCTTTCATTTTCCCAGGCTCCTCCTCTTTGCCCTTCTCCGCAGGGTTTGCAGTTCATCATAATCAATCCATCCTGCATGGCCCCACTTCAAACTCTTGGCCACCCACTGCAACTCGATGGTGGGATATTTCCACTGAAACAGCTTTCGTTTCAGCTGGGCATCCTCCATGGCCCAGCCTTTTACGTCCACTGCAACCCTTTTCCCGTCCCGGATGTAGTCGAAATCCAGGATGTAGTTGATTGCCCTCTGACGTTTCCCCTGCATCGTCGTGATTGCCGGGATTAACTCATATCGGGGGTGGCATCTCAAATCAGAGATGACCCCTGTCTTTTCTTGGTAGCGAAGAAATATGTAATAGTCCGCTTCAGTCTTGGAATCAAAAAGGATTCCGCCGACAGTTACTTTCTTTGCCTGCATCTCAATCCCCCATCTTTTGAAAGGCCCTCAAACAATGCCACGAGCAGAAGTCCGCACTTCCTTTCTTCTGCTTGTTGTAAGTTTTGTACGTCCACGTATCCATGGCGTGTACGTAAAATGTTTTGCCACAGACCGGACAGGTTCTCGATTTAAGGAAGCCTTCAATTTCAACGTTATATTTTGAACTCATGAATTCACACCCTCCTGTTCCAGCTTTTCGTTACCCTTCTCAGTGTTCACCGTCTCCGCCTCGGTTGATCAGGATACACGCCAGGATCATGACTGAAATAACACCTCCGACCACAGCGGAAATGATAAAATCTCTCATAATATCGCCCCTCAGAACGGAATTTCTTCATCGAACTGGCTCGTCACATCCTGCCCCATGCTTTCAAAGCCGCCCCCTGCCACAGAATTTGGCGTATGAGCGTCTTTTTCTTTCCGCTCAATAAATTCCACTCTGTCGGCTACAACTTCGCTCACAGTCCGATTTTGGCCTTGCTTGTCCTGGTATTTGCGAATCTGTAACCGGCCTTCGACCAGAAGCCTTTGCCCCTTGCTGACGTTGTTCCCGACCACCTCCGCGGTTTTGTTCCACGTCTGAATGTTGATGAAGTCGGCTTCCCGCTTTCCGTCCTTCCCGGCAAACGGTCTGTCAACCGCCAGGGTAAACGTGCATACCGTTTTCCCGCTGGTGGTGACTTTCACATCCGGATCCTTCACTAAACGTCCCATTAAGATGATTCTATTCATTCTTCATTCTCCTTCCCACAGCGGGAGCTATTTCCAAAATGGATACAGCTCCCGAACTTGTTACATCCTATCTTTGGCTTTCCTCTGGTCCTCATCTTTCCGGGCCATTGCTTCCTTGTACGGGTCCGGCCATTCCCGGCCATCGTTCAGACGCCAGAGATGGAGACAGTTCTTTGCGAGGTTCACGTATTCTGACTTCTTCGGATGGAACTCGATTGCTTCTTCCTCCGGCAGGAAAAACATATCCTTGATTTCGCACATCTCGTCCCAGGTGGCAATCTTGTTCGGTTTGTCAAGAGGGGTCACGGAAACATGATCCCAGCCGCCACCGTCCGTAGCGATCACTTGAAACCGCCGTCCGCTCTTGAAAGTCCGTACCAGGAACACTCCGTTTCCCTTTGGATCACAGCCGAAAAATGAGATGCTGATTAGAACCGCGTTCGGCAGCCGGTATTTATCTAGCTCATGCAGGTCTCTCATTGTCTTTGTCCCCTTCTTTTATCTCATTCTGTTTATCAGTCTCCGGATAGTTCATGACTTCCTCAATGGCAGCCTGTACAAATTTACAAGATGGTTCATCAAGATGATGGTCTCCGGACCAATGGTGCCAGTCTTTCAGGCTCCTGCCGACGCCTTCATTGATGAGCCATTCAAGGGTTTCAAAGTCTTTGAAATCGTCCAGGTTAAACTCGCCTTGATCCCATATTTGGTCCCTGATGTACTCATTGATAAGGTCCTCTGCATCAACCTTGAAGTTCTCTTCCCGGATTAAATTGATGTATGCCAGCTTGTCTTGATAGCGGTAGTCCTCACGGGTTCCGTAGGTATAGTCCCGGAATGAGTCACGGATCTGCTGCCGAAATTCATCGCTCACTACAGACTTAGGCGTAATCATTACTTTCACGTCCCTAGGGAAATACAAAACCTTGCTTTTCATGTTTCTGCCTCCTTCATTCGTTCTCGATGGTAACAAGCATCACCGCTTCTTCTTCCTTATTGGTACATGCAACAATTTCAAGAATTTCTCGGTTCTTGATTTCTTCGATGGAATCCCACGTCATAGCCGCCGGATCACCATTGAGCATGGTTTCTCCATCCCGCGTCTGAACTTCAATGTTCGTATCCACAATCAGTGGAAACAGCTTCTTGAACTTCATTTTTCCCTCTTTCTCTTTTCATCACGGTTCAGAGTCATGGCATGTTCTTCCGCAAGCACCCTGTTGGGAAACGCTCCAGAATCATATTCATCAACGAGCATGATGAACTTGTGGGGCCTGATCACTCTGTAATCTCCATCGCCAACTTTTTTCACCTTCCACGACAAGATTTTGTGTTCGATTTCCTGTTCCATCATTTCACATCCATCCTTTCGATTTTTCGAAATCTGCAATGTCGCAGAAATTTTGGATACACTCCATCAAATTTTTTCGATTGACACCCAGATGATTTTGTCGTACCTAGGCTTCGGACCAACTCTTGACCTTACCCTTCCTGTCGCACTTGAAAGCCATACACTCGGTGATTCCATGTTTATAGGGAGCGATTGTAAGGCTAGTCATATCGAAAAGGTAATGTTTCCCATCCAGCACCAGGATTGCCCTGGCGTAAGGGGATTCATCACGAACTCCAATCTGAAAATCAAGAATCACGGCTCTCCGCATTGCAATCACCCTCCTTGATCCTGTTCGCCCATCGAATCCACTTCGGGCTGATCGTAGCGTTTTCAACGCATTGATACAGATCATCCGCCCCGTTCTCGGTTAAAACTTCCAGGCACATCAACACGTCGCAGAACTCTTCGTTCAAATCCGAAAGAGCTTGTTCGTAGTCTACGGGGGTTGGATTCCCATTCCACCCTGCCGCACGGATTAACTTTAGTGCGGCCTGGCTCATTTCGTTCAATTCTTCACTGAGCTGTTCCAGCCCCGTGCGGGGATCTATATGCCCCATTACATAGGCTTTTCTTTGAGCGATCTTCGCTATTCTTTCCTTGTCCATCTTCAACCTCTTTCTTGATCTTCATTGCCCGGTCAAGCACCCTTTCCAGCCGGGTCTTTCCGAATCCAAACTCCCTGTGCAATGCTTCCAGGATCAGCGCCTTTTCCGCCACCGCTCCCTGGTATTGAATTTCGTCGCTGTAGTTGATAAGCCATTCCCGGAATAGCGGAACGGGAAGTTCTTTGATTTTCTTCAGGTCTTGCCTGCTGACTCCGGGGATCCATTTCCCGTTCATTTCCGTTTCTCCAGTTCCTTGATTACTTCCCTCTGATTAATCAGCAGGGCATCCTGCTCGTTGACTCTCGTACATAAATCCTCGATTACATCCCGTGAGCTGTCTAACGCTTCCCGCAGGTGATGATTTTCCTCGTCCAGGATGTTTGACGTCTGCTGGTATTTCGTGGCCATCTTTTCCAGATCTCGATTCTGTCTTTCCAACCGTTCGTTCTTATCCTCCAACCGGCTGATATCTCTCATAAGCTCACGATTTTCATGTATCACATCTTCCAACGTCCTCATATCTCATTCTCCTATCTTCCGCCCACCAACAACGCATATATGGCCATGATATCCATCAGCAGGATCCCGCTTAAAAACACAACGACAATCGCAATCATCAGCAGTTCCCATACCCATTTCCGCATCATTACTCCATCCTCCAGTCTCGTCCCCGCAGGGGAATGCTCACAGTCATGGCCATGATCCTAGACGCAATCCGCTCGCCAGTTACTCTGTCACCGTTCCCAGCGATATGATCGGCCAATTCATCCAGGCTGTAATTGCTGGTGAATATGGTCTGCTTGCAATTCGTATATCGGTAGTTGACCAGCCCCATGAGCTGTTCTGCTACCCACGCTGTAGCCCGTTCTGCACCGATATCATCCAGGATTAGTAAATCCGCATCCTTGGCAATCTTTGCCGGGTCCTCTTGGCTCTCATCCCGGATTGCGTCCCGGAATTTGGCCAGCAGATCTGGGACGAACACGAACATGGTCGGGATCCCGTCCTGCAATCTCTCCCTGGCTATCAAAGAGGCCAGCATGGTTTTTCCCGTACCCTTTGGGCCAGTGATATAAAGACCACGATCAGTGCTTCCACTCGCCACAGCCTTTCCGGCATCCCATGCGGCTTTTTCATCCATGGAATCTGCATGAAAGTCTTCCCATGTTTTTCCAGCCAGGTACAGCGGCAGACAGCTGTTCTTCATCAGCCGGTCGATTTTCTCCTGTTTCCGTCTGGCTTCTTCCACCCGGCACATCCGCATAACCCTGTGGGGCTTCCCGTTGGATTGTACGATGAGCGGATAAAAGCCTCTGGTGGGCTGCCCGCAGTGTACCCCGTCGCATTCCCGGCAGGGTGCCTGTTCATCCTTCACCTGTTCCTCGACCGTCTTGGATGCCCAGTTCTTCGAAGACACGTTGGCGTTTGCGTTCTGCAGCTTCGTCATAACCCCCGGGCAGTGGACTTTGAGGAAGTCCAGTGTTTCGTTGCTGATTTCCATTCCCATTCCGTACACCTCTCTTTTTATTTGCCAGGATACTGGCCACGTATTGAATTGATGTTCCACGATAACCGGAAGCCTTTTGAATCGCTTCCATAACATCCATGGTTCCGTAGGTTTCGATGAGATCGAGAAGATTTTCCCGTTCGGTTAGATTGGGTATTGGGTGAATCTTGCATTCGAATTCGTGGATAACATCTTTGGTCTGATCGCCTATATATATACTCTTACTCTTATAATCTTTACTCTTACTCTTATGTATGCGGAAAGTAGAAGGTACATTTTTTTCCTTTCTTTCCCCGCTTTCAGCAAAAGAACGGAAAGCAGAAGATACATTTTTTTCCTTTCTCATTTCCGTATTTGGATTAGAACGGAAAGTAGAAGGTACATTTTTTTCCTTTCTTTCCGATAAGAGATGAAGAGTATAGACAGCAGACCGAAGCCCTTTCCGTGTCTGGAAAGAAATCAATCCTTCGTTTTTCAGTCTTTCCCTGGCGTTGCGAATCGTCCGCTCATCCATCTGCCCGCACTTGATGCTGAGCAAGCTCAAAGAAGCATTGAACTCTGTTCTCCTGCCCAGTGAGTTGCTGATACGCATCAAGGCGAACCATAGGGCGATTGAAGAAGGTGGCAGTTCGTGATACGTCAGCCACGCATCAAAAGCGTTCAATTCGCTTATGTAACTGAATGTTTCCATCTGCCACCGCCTTGTTTATCCAATCAACTTCATGTTTTCAATAGCCTTTTGACTTCCTGCTTCATCATCGAAAAGCACTTCCTGGGCACGCTTACCGGTAACGTACAGTTCGGCTTCTTTCAGCACCTTCCGCAATTTCCGCTCCGTAGAGTCAGAAAGATATGCCCCCAGGGGCGCATCTTTTGGCCGGGTCCCGACGTTTGGCGTGCTGATAGAAACATCAGCATCGAGCCACGGAACGTAGATCGTGCCCTTGATTACAGCGTTGAAATTTCCGTCCTCTGTGTGCTTAAATGAACAGCCCAGGATGTTGGTTCTTTCGTCTGCCTTGTCTCCATCACTGATGGAAATTCCAATGATCCCCATCAGATCTGGGGCCAGGGAACACATTGCCTAGATGAATTCGGGGCGTGGTGCCTCGTTTGAGGACACCACGTATTCAGTTACCTTCCCATCATCCGATTTGATAAAAGACACCTTCACATCGGTGTTTCCTTTCATTTTCACGTCTTTAACTTCGATCATGCTTGAGCCTCCGCTTCTTCCAGCTTATGTTTGAGGGTGTTAAATGTACGCCAGTACGTTGTCATATCCATTTCTTCAACGGATTTGATATTGTAGTGGGTCAGCATATCCTGGATTTTTCTACCGTTCTTCTGACAAAGGATTTCCAGGTCGTTGGCCATTTTCTGGGTGGGGTGTTGGGGCGGCTGTGGCTTTGCTGGCTTGTAATCAAACTCGTTTTCACTCGCATAGCTTTCCGACTGCCGTTCATACTTGGTCCTGTAGGTTCCCCGGTAGACGGAAGCCGCAACCCCCACCATCTTGGCTGCGGTCCCCAGGGCATCGGTGGTGGCCATCTTGAAGCCCTCATCGTTCCCGTGGATGCCGTTCTTGTCCTTGACGATAAGGTAGTCACCTCCGCTTCCGGGGATGGGGGCCGACCATCCGTCCGGCCCCTTAATGTACAGATTGACGAACACATATACCAGCAGTTCCCCGGTAGCAGGAACAGGAACCTGGATGGTGTTAGTGATTTCGAACTTCCAGCCCTCACCACATAGCCCGAAAACGTCGGTCAGTGCTTCATATCGCCATTGTGGGTTGATGTCACTCTTTCCTTTCAGTTTCCCGAATGAAATCGGCTTCGTAGCATCGCTTGGAACCTGTGAAAGGCTCATATATCTGGAATCCATCGTACAATCCTCCTTTTAACGAATAGAAAGGTTATTCCGTTCCACCAGCTTGCACCCTGGAACATCTTCCCCGGCCTTCAAAGCCTTCTTGATTCCGGTCTTGTCGACTTTGGGCTCCTGGATGATCAGATAGGGTGCAGGGATTTTTCCTGCATCCATGACTTCCACAGCCTGGGATTTCCGATAGGACGCTTTGAAGTCCGTACACTCGAACTTCTTTCCGGCCAGGATCATGTTCATGTAGTCCATCAGCTGTTCGGCCTTGTTTTCCTTGGCTTTCCGTCTTTCGACCAGGGAAATTTCCCGTTCCCGGATGGCCTTTGCATCGGCTTTCAAATCAAGAATCCATCTGCCGATGTTGGTCAGCTTTTCATCACGTTCCATTTGCAGGGCATCCAGGGCCGCCGCATCAATGACTTCACCGGTTTCGGTGTCCACCACCATGTCCCCGTCCTTCACGCAACGGAGAATCTGTTCGTTGATTTCGTACAAAGTGCTCATTGTTCATCCTCCTCAGAACCATGCAGTTCCTTGTGGTTGGCGGCGAAAATCACGCTGTCCATATCCACCTTTTTCCGTCTGAACCCGTCCATCACAGCGGAAATCGTGTTGGCTTCTCCCATGTTTGAAACCATATCCTGGATAAGTGCGGAAAGACAGGCGAGAATATCCGACGGGAACCCCATCATCTGGCATCCCACATGCTCATCGTCAGCAAAAGCAGAGAAACCAGAAATTTTATTTTTCTCCATAACAAGGGAGATGTCTTTCAGAAGCTCGTTTACTGTTTTCATTTTTCGTCCTCCTTTTCCATCATCTTGAAAGCCTTCACCAGTCTGGCGGCCCCTTTCAGTTGTTCTGTCAGCGCCACAATCCGCTTATCACGGTCACTGATTTCCTTTTGCAGGTTTTCCACCTGCTTCCGAAGGTCATAGCACTCGTTGGAGTAGTGTCGATTGGTTGCCCTATCGTCAACCAGGAAACGGTATTCGTTCAGCGTGATAGTTACGAGCAGTTCGCCATCGGCTTTGAAATCCCTCAGCATACTGCTGTAGTCGTCCATTTTCTTTTCCAGGATCTGATTCCGAACCTGTTCGGTGTTTTCCATTTTTAACCCTCCGTGATATAATGGAGGTGGAAGCATTTTTCAAAAAATCTCCACCTTATCCCCACACGGCCATGTGGGGATTATTTTTTTACTCTGATCATCAGCACCTTGCCGGGTTGTAACGCTCCCGGGTCAGTCACGTCGTTATCAGTCCTCGCCCTGTCTATCACCTCCCTTATATCCTCGCTGGTATCCAGCTTCGAGCAAATGTCCCATAGGGACTGCCCAGGAAGCACTACACGGGAATAGCAAGTGTACTGCTTCGGCTGCTGAATCTCGTTGACAGCAGACACAGCATGACTGGCCAGGGTGATTGCTGACAGGGCAATCACAAGTGCGGCCCCTCTAGCTTTCCAATTCATTGTTTTCACCTCCCTTCAAAATTTCGGACATAGCCTGTGAACCCAGCTGACCGACTTTAAACATCAACGCCATGAGGCGTTCATTCTTTTCTTTTTCCAGTTTCAGTTCTCGTTTCAGCCGGGCTACTTCGTGCGGCAGAAGGGAATCACCAGGCATCTTCGCCACTTCCAAGACTTCACTCCTGGAAAATCGAACCCCAGGGAGATTGACCAGCTGATGAAGTTTCCCGGAATCCCTCATGTCATAGACAGCCTGGGGAGTGCATCCGTAGTAGTCGGCTACATTCCGGGTTGTCCATATCTCACGGTCGAAATCCTCTTGTTTCATCCCTCCACGCCTCCTTCATCGATAAATTCTTTTTGCTCCAACTCCCGTGGCATATTTTGCCAGGAAACGCTTGGCATCTTCTTTTTTCATTTCCCATCGTGAGCCTTCAATTGGAATCCACGGAAAACTATTCCCACACTGGTAGCAAGCCCGATATTTTTTTATACCGTCAACCTTTTTGGATATAACGGATAAGGTGTATTCGGTCACATATTCTAAAAGATATTCCATCATTTCACCGCCTTCACAAATTAAATTGGTATTTACGGTTGAAAAAAA
>PPYE01661839.1_pt1 | contig 33065 bp, 28 predicted proteins | sample 1559881 | NCBI WGS metagenome assembly PPYE01 (sample SAMN08240022, study PRJNA423297) | Human gut metagenome, whole genome shotgun sequencing project.
AGGCTGGACTGTGGCTGAGGGGGTGGCGGCCACGGCGGGAACCGTGGCCGTGGGTCTGGGGGTAGCGGTCACGGTGGGCTTCACCGGCGTTACAGTAGCAACCGGTGTAGGGGCAGGGGTCACCGTGATGCTGGCTGTACCGCCTACAGGCTGCTCCTCCTGCTCCCCGGTCAGGGAGGAGAACAGGAACCAGCCGGAAAGCCCGATGGCCGCAAGACAGAGAGCCAGGACGATGTAAAATCCCTTTCCCTCGATAAAGTCGCTGAAACGGTGGTAGAATGATTTTTTCATACTCTTCAGCACCTCCGACCTTATTTTGGACAGGCCGGAGAGGGGTTATACACACCGAGCGGAAATTTCTGTATTCTAAAGACCCCCGCCCCACAGAGCCAGATAAGCTCCGCGGGGCGGGGTTTCTTTCTTCTGAGGCTTACCGGGCCACGATCACGCGGATCCGGCCGCCGGCACTCTCGTTCTTGTCGTACCAGCCGGTAAGGGTATAGCCATCCTCTGTTACCTTGGACAGACTGGAGGGCAAATAATCGCCGTTTTCATAGACATAGACCACCACCTGTTCAGACAGGGCATACTGCCGCCGGTCAGTCCCCACGGCAAAGTTCCCGCCGACGCTAACGCTGTCCAGCTTCTGCTCACTCAGGTTGTACAGGCGCTCCACATTGGTATCACTGTCCATCTTGACCTGGCAGGGACCGGTTTTCAGATTGTAGATCTTGGAGTCGGAGCCAAACATCAGCTCCTGACCGCCCACATCATAAGTGTAAGCGGAAGAGATCTGGAAACCGCCGGTGGGCAGGCTCACATTGACCTCATTCACATCGGTAATGATGCCGTACTGGTGCAGATCACCGGTCACATCGTCCAGGATCAGATGGCTGATCTCTCCGGCGCTGTTGAGGGCATAGTAGCGCACCATGCTGCCGGTCAGCTCCACCCCCGCCAAGCGGCTGGGATAGACCCGGATGGGAGTGCGGGATTCATAGGTATCAATGATCTGCACATCATCCGCCAGCACATAGCTGCTCAGCTTGGTGCCATCGGAATTGACCTTGCCGGTCAGCTTGGCGGTACTCAGCCGCTTCACCTGGACCTGGCTGTCGCCGGTGATGACCTGGACCAGGTCCCCCTCCTCCAAGCTCTTTTCATTGCACTGATAGCGGTAGCTGCTGCCGTCAGTGGCGGCCACCGTTACCGTGCGGGCGGTATAGGTACCGTTGTTTCCGTCGTCATAGGGCAGGTTTTCCACCTTGGTGATCACGCCGTAAATCAGCGCACCCTCGCTGGGCGCCTCACCCAGAGCGGCCACGCCGCCGTTGCGGCCCAGCAGCAGGGTGACCTGATCGCCCACCGCATAGCTGCCCAGGTCGGACAGCGCATAGGCGGCGGAGGTGGTCTCGATGGCATAGGTCTTGCCCGCTACCGTCACCGAAGTAGGCGCGGAAGCGGAGGGGCTGAGGGCCTCCAGGGTACCGGTGGCCTTATCCGAGTAAGCCCACACCGTCCGCATGGACTTGGACCAGTAGAGCACATCCTGCTCCTGAATGCTGCCCAGTGTGGCCGCCTTGCTGTTGCGGTATACCGTGGCAGTGGAAGCATGAAAGGGCAGGGCGTCCTGCCAGTTGGCGGAGGCCACCACCGGCCCCTCCATGGCAGAGTTGATGAGAGCCACCCGGTCCAGCTCACCGGCGGCATTCACCAGATTCAGGGTGGGTTCCAGCACATTCAGGTGGTAGACCCCCGATTTGTTCTTGGTGACCATCAGATTGTAGAACAGGTACAGAGCGTCCCGACGGGTCATATTCTCACTCTGCCCACAGGTCACGCCCTCATCCAGATCCAGGGCCCGGTACTGAGCCATCTGGCCTGCGGGCCAAACGCCGGTAAAGTCGCTGTCAGTATAGCCCAGCAGCCGCAGTACCATGGTGACCCCTTCCGCCAGAGTGATCTTCTGGTCGGGGTTGAAGTTGCCGTACAGATCGCCCTGAACCAGGCCCAGGTCCACAGCGGCTTTCACATAGGGAGCCGCCCAGTGGGTCTGGGGCACGTCCGGATAGGGCTTGACAGCTACCGTATCCCCCACCGTATCCCGGCTGGTGGAGGCAGCCACTGTCATTTTGGTGAATTCCGCCCGGGTAATGGTACGGTCCAGGGCCAGATCACCATTTTCATCTCCTACCATAATGTCCAGCGCAGCCAGTACCTGGGCAGCCTCCGCCTCGGCCGGAGGGGCCGCCAGCGCCCCGGGGGCCAGCCCCAATACCAAAACCAGGGCCAGCAATCCGGATAACAGTCTATGCTTCATCTTTTTTCTCCTTCCCACGGAAACGGGCCTTCGTTACCGTAAGTATATACCCCCTGAAGGCAGGAGGCAAGAGGTTCCTCCCCACCTGTCAATCGTAACGCAGGGCATCAATTGGGTTGAGTTTGGCCGCCTTGTTGGCAGGCAGGTAACCGAACAGGACGCCGATGCCCACCGACACGCCAAAGGACACCAGGATGCCGCTGAGATTGGGAATGGCGGCAAAGCCCTCGGCGTCGCTCATCACCACTCCCACCACCGCGGTAAACAGATTGGCCAGCAGGATACCAAACAGGATACCGATCACGCCGCCGATGGCGGAGGTGGTACCCGCCTCAATGATAAACTGGCTGCGGATATCCCGGCCCTTGGCCCCCAGAGATTTCCGGATGCCGATCTCCCGGGTGCGCTCGGTCACCGATACCAGCATGATATTCATGATGCCGATGCCGCCCACCACCAGGGAAATAGCGGCAATAACCACCAGAATGGTCATGAGCACACCCAGCATGGAGTCCATCATGTCCATCATTTCCGCCGAGGTCATGACCAGATAGGCACTGCTGTCCCCATAGATGCGAAAGAGCATATTCTCAATGACACCCTTGGCGGCGGCGGAGGTATCCTTGTTGGTACTGGTGACCAGGTAGGAGTTGCTGCTCATTCCCATCATGCTGCCGGTAGCGTTGATCTGCTCCACCAGGCCATAGGGCAGATAGATCTGGTCGTCTCCGCTGCCCTCGGTGGAATCCGCCTTCTGGGCCAGCGTGCCGATGACGGTGTAGGGTACGCCTCCTATGGTCAGGGTCTGTCCCAGGCCCTGACCGCCAAACATATCCTCATTGAGGTAGCTGCCAATCACGCACACCTTTTGATTCTTTTCCACATCCACATAGCTGAGGAAGCGGCCTTCCTCCAGCTTGTCGCCGGTAGCTGTCTGCCCCTTCTCGCTGTTGTACATGGTTTCGCTGACGCCGTAGACCTTGGTGCGCTCATACTCCTGGGCACCCTGGCGGACAATGGTGGTAGCGCTGAGGTAGGGACTCACCGAATCGATGTACTGAGGATATTTCTCTGCCAGTGTGTAAAAATCGTCCGGCGTGGCCTCCCGGTTGCCGCCGTAAGAATAGATCCCCACCTGGATCATATTGACGCCGATCTGCTCAAACTGGCTGTTCATGTACTGCTGCATCCCGTTGCCCAGGGAAACAATAACAATCACCGCTGCCACGCCGATGATGATACCCAGCATGGTAAGCAGCGCCCGCACCTTACTGGTCATCAGGCTCTTGATGGCCAGCCGGAAGGACTGCCCTATCTTCATAGATTCAGCACCTCCCTGGCTCCGCCGTGTTCCTCCTCCAGATCGGGCTGGACCACAGCTCTGGGATCGTGGGCGTCCCCGTCATAGATGATTCGTCCATCCTGAAGGCGGACGATGCGTTTGGCCCTTACCGCAATGGAGTTGTCATGGGTGATGAGGACCACGGTGTCTCCCTCGGCGTTGAGCTTCTGAAGGAAGCCCAACACCTCCCGGCCGGTGCGGGAATCCAGAGCGCCGGTGGGTTCGTCGGCCAGGATCACCGACGGATTTCCCGCCAGAGCCCGGGCAATGGAGACCCGCTGCTGCTGACCACCGGAGAGCTGGCTGGGCAGATTCTTCCGCTTGTCCGCCAGTCCCACCCGTTCCAAAGCCTGAAGGGCCCGCTTCCGGCGCTCGCTGCCTGGCACACCGGCATACAGCAGCGGCAGCTCCACATTTTCCAGCACGTTGAGCTTTGGTATGAGGTTATACTGCTGGAAGATAAAGCCCAGCATCTTGTTGCGGATCTCGGCCTGCTGGTTGTCATCCATGGTGGACACGTCCACCCCACTTAAATGATAGGTACCGGAGGTGGGCACATCCAGGCAGCCGATGATATTCATGGCGGTGGACTTGCCGGAGCCCGACTGGCCCACAATCGCCACAAATTCCCCCTGATCCACCGTCAGGGAGATGCCGTCCAAAGCGTGGACGGTCTCCTCACCCATCTGGTAGATCTTATAGACGTCTTTGAGTTCAATGAGGTGTTCCATGGCTTAACCCATCCCCATCATAGCTTCCATCATATTGGACCCCTGAGGGCTGGGGGCCAGAATCACTTCCCCCTCCTCCAGGCCGTCCACGATCTCGATGTAGTTGTCGTCGTTGCGGCCCAGGGTGACCTGCCGCTCCTGGGCGGCGGTGATGTCCACTACGTTTCCTTTTTCATCCAGGCACTCAGGGGTAGCAACCAGAACGGTATTCCCCCGCTCCACGGCCTCCACCGGCAGAGCCAGCACGTTGCCAACCTCCTCCACGATGATCTTGGCGGAGACATTCATGCCGGGGTACAGCTCCTCCGGGGAGCCGTCCACCAGGACGGTCACCGGGTAGCTGGTGTGTCCGCTGGCGGTGGTGCCGTTGATGTTGATCTTATCCACCACACCGGTGAAGCTCTGCCCGTCCAGAGCATCGGCGGTGATCTCCACCTTCTGGCCCACCTGGATCTGGCTGATGTCCTGCTCATCAATATCCATCTCAAAGGTGAGCTGAGACCGGTCGTAGATCACAGCGGGATAGGTTACGGTGGTGCCGGAGCTGGACATACCGTTGATGTTGTCCCCCACATCCAGGTTCTTCTCAATGACCTGACCGTCGATGGTGGAGGTGATGGTATAGTCGTCCAGCTTCTCCTGGGCGTTTTTCAGGGAGAGCTGGGCATTTTCCAGGGCGATCCTGGCGTTTTCGATCTGGGTGTCCAGATCCGCCTCGGCAATCACGCCGATGACCTGCCCCACACTGACCCGGTCCCCCTCCTTCACATTGAGGACGTCCAGGTCACCGGAGGCCTTTGCTGTGATCTGGGCGGAGGCCGCATAGGTAAAGCTGGAACTGGCCGCGCAGGCCGCGCCGCCGATGGAGGCCGTGCCCTGGCTGGTCTCGGACAACACACCCGGGTTGTTGACCTGAATGGTTACCTGGCGCACCAGAGTGCCGCCCGCTCCCACCTCATCGGTGGCAGCGATCTCAGTCACTGTACCGGTCAGGGTGGAGCCGGTGCCGTTTACAGTCACCGTGGCAGTCTGTCCCACATAGAAGCCTGCAGCGTCCGCCGCATGGAAGGGTACCTTCAGCTTCATGTGATCCCGGTCCAGCACGTCGGCGATCACAGTACCCACCGTAACGGTGTCCCCCTGCTCCACGTGCAGTTCGGTGATAACGCCGGCGTCCTTGGCGGTGATGTTCCGGTCCTTCTGGTTGTCGCTCTGGGTCTTGAGCAGATCGTCCAGGGTGAGCTGAGCCGAGCGAACATTGAGCTGGAGCTGCTCAATGTTGTTCTCCACATCCTTGGCATCGATGCGGAAGAGCACGTCGCCCTTATGTACCGTCTGGCCCTCCTCAAAGGGAGCCTCCAGAATCTCGCCGCTGACCAGAGTGGTCACGTTGTAGGACTGGATGGGTTCAATGGTACCGGTACCCGACACGGACACCGTCATATCCTGCATGGAGGCCGTGTAGGGCAAATAGGCACTGCTGATGATCTGCTTGCCCGCACCCATACAGCGGGAGAGCAGGAAGGCAATGATCACCACGATCACCACCAGAGCAATCACCCGCTTGACCCACTTGCGCTTCTTTTTGGGCGCCTTAAACTCCGGAAGTTTTTTCTGATCCTCCTTGGGCACCGCTGTGGTTTCCGATTTTACTTGGGTTGCTTCCATGGTCGTTTCTCCTTTTCATTGCTGTCCCCGGCCGGGCACAGCCTCTTTTGCAGCTACGCCCCGCTGTAAGATCCCCAAAATACGAATCAGCCTGGCTCTGGCCTGCTCCACGCCGCCGTCCTGCTCTGCCGTCAGCATGGTCCCCGCCACCGCGGAGATCAGCAGATGAAACAGATCAGGCAGATCGGTGTCGGTGCGCAGATCCAGCCGGGACAGGTCAATCTTGTCCCGCAGGCGGTCCACAATGGCACAGGGCCCCTGCCGGTTGAGGATCAATCCCGGCTGAAGCCGCTGATTGCGGCGGAGGATGGCCGCCATCTCCCGGAAATCATCGCTGTTCCGGTTGGCCTGTAGATAGTCGAACAGGTCCAGAAAGGCCTGAAACAAATCTCCGCCATCCCGGTCCAGCCATTCCTCCACCTGCTCCACCAGCTGCTGTCCATAGGACTCCATCAGATAGCGGAACAGGTCCTCCTTATCGGTAAAGTACATATAGAAGCTGCCCCGTGGGATACCTGCCTCCCGGATCATCCGGTTGATGGAGGCATCTTCGTAGGGCACCCGGACAAATTCCGCCTGGGCCGCCGCCAGCAGGCGCTCCCGCTTTTCTGCCGGCAGATGAAAAAAGGTCGTACTTGGCACAGTGCTTCCCTCCAGACCTGACAACCTGTCGTATTATCTTAATCCGACAAGCTGTCATATGTCAACAGGGCGGGCGCAGAATTCACAATTTGTTCCCAACCATTCCGTCAGACAGGATAGCAGACCCTTCCCAAAGCTTCCATAAAAAAAAGATGAAATTTTTCTAAAAGAATAGGGGCGGCAGCAACGCGATCCTGCCGTTTTCCCGTTTTTGACGCAAAAAGGGGCGCTGTATGGCAGCGCCCCTTTGAAAGGAAAGGATATTCTATTTCCCTTACTTGCCCACGATGGCGGCGGTATCCATGGCGATCATGAGCTCCTCGTCGGTGGGGATGAGCAGCACCTTCACCTTGGAGTCGGCTGCGGAGATCACGGTCTCCTTTCCGCGGACCCTGTTGGCCTCGGCGTCCATCTTCACGCCCATGAACTCCAGTCCGGAAGCGGCAGCCATACGGGTGTTGGCATCGTTCTCGCCCACGCCGGCGGTGAACACGATAACGTCCACACCACCCATGGCGGCAGCATAGGCGCCGATGAGTTTCTTCACGCCATACTGGAAGGTCTCCAGAGCCAGAGCGGCCCGCTGGTTGCCCTCGTTGGCAGCGTTCTCAACGTCGCGGAAGTCGGAGGACACACCGGAGATACCCAGCACGCCGGACTTCTTATTCAGGATGGTCATCATTTCCTTCATGTCGTAGCCGTACTTGTTCATCAGGTACTCCATAATGCCGGCGTCCAGATCGCCGGAGCGGGTGCCCATAGGCAGACCGGCCAGGGGAGTGAAACCCATGGAGGTATCCACGCTCTTACCGCAGTCCACAGCGGCCACGGAGGAGCCGTTGCCCAGGTGGCAGGTGATGATCTTCAACTCCTCGATGGGCTTGCCCAGCATGGCGGCGGCCCGGGCGGAAACGTAGCGGTGAGAGGTGCCGTGGAAGCCGTAGCGGCGGACCTTGTCCTTCTCATAGTACTCGTAGGGCAGAGCATAGATGTAGCTCTTGGCGGGCATGGTCTGATGGAAGGCGGTGTCAAACACGCCCACCATGGGCACACCGGGCATGACCTTCTGGCAGGCGCGGATGCCGGTGATGTTGGCAGGATTGTGGAGAGGGGCCAGGGGGATGCACTCCTCCAGAGCAGCCATGACCTCATCGGTAATGAGCACGGAGGAAGCGAATTTCTCGCCGCCGTGCACCACGCGGTGACCCACAGCGTCGATCTCGGAGGCACTCTTGATCACGCCGTGCTCGCTGGAGAGCAGGGCGTCCAGCACGGCCTGAATGGCCTCGGCATGGGTGGGCATGGGGATCTCGAACTCATACTTGGCATCCTTGGCGGGGACCTTGTGGGTCAGGCGGCCGTCGATGCCAATGCGCTCGCACAGGCCCTTGGCCAGCACCTCACGGGTGGCGGGGTCCATGAGCTGATACTTGAGGGAAGAGCTGCCAGCGTTGATGACCAGAACTTTCATGGTTCCATCTCTCCTTACATTTCCTGATAAACTATGGCTTGAGAGCCAGGCGTTCCCGTAGTACAATAACAGAAACATATCAGTTTTATTTTATCCCTTTTTTTCACAAAGAACAACCCGCATTTTGACTGAAAGGGAGAGAAATTTTACTCTCGTTCTGGAGGAAAAGCCATGACCGCTGTAGGCATCGTCGCGGAATACAATCCATTCCACCTGGGTCACGCCTGGCACATCGCCCAGACCCGCCGCCTGCTGGGGAAGGACCGGCCGGTGGTATGCGTCATGAGCGGTCACTGGGTTCAGGGGGCGGATTGCGCCGTTACGGACAAATGGACCCGTGCTGGACTGGCTCTGGAGGGGGGCGCCGATTTGGTTCTGGAGCTGCCCACCCCCTGGGCCATGGCCTCAGCAGAGGCCTTTGCTCGGGGAGCGGTGTCGATTCTGGCTGCCACCGGGGTGGTAGATACCCTCTCCTTTGGCAGCGAGTGCGGCAGTACCGATGAACTGCGCCAGGCAGCGGAGGCTCTGGACGCCCCAGACTATCCGGCCAGGCTGCGGGCGGCACTGGACAAAGGGTTATCCTTCCCTGCCGCCCGGCAAGAGGCTGCAAATTGCCCCTGCCTGTCCACCCCCAACAACAACCTGGGAGTGGAGTACCTTCGGGCCCTCCGCCATCTGTCTGCCTCCATGGAGGTAGTGACGGTGCCCCGCCGGGGGGCTGAGCATAACGGCAGCCGGACGGTGGAGGGTTTTGCTTCCGCTACCCAGATCCGGCGACTACTGCGGAGCGGACAGCAAGAGGAAGCCGCCCTGCTGGTACGCCCCAACGCTCTGGACCAGATGGGGGCGATATCCTCCCTGTCCCATATCGAGCGGGCCATTCTGGCCAAACTGCGCACCATGGACACCTCAGCCTGGGCCGCCCTCCCTGACAGCGGCACGGCAGAAGGCCTTCCGGAACGGCTGGTCCGCGCCGCCCGTCAGGCCCTCTCTCTGGAGGACTTCTATTTCCTGGCCAAGACCAAACGGTACACCCATGCCCGGCTTCGGCGGCTGGCTCTGTCTGCCTTTTTGGGGCTGACCACGGATCGTCCTGCCCTGCCCCCCTATGTGCGGGTGCTGGGACTCAACAGTCGGGGACAGGAATTGTTGAAGCGGATGAAGGATACCTGCTCCCTCCCCATCCTAACCAAGCCCGCCCATGCCAAAACCCTTGCCAGCCCCGCCCGGCAGCTCTTCGAGACAGAAGCCAGGTACACCGATCTATATGGCCTGTGTTTCTCCACCCCGAAGCCCTGTGGGCTGGAATGGACCTTCACCCCAGTCATCATGAAATAAAAAAGTGTCGCGGGAAATCCCGCGACACTTTTTTACTGCTTTAGTTTTCCGTGAGCACACCGGACAGGTCCACAGGGGTGGCGTCGCTCCACAGGCGCTCCAGATCGTAAAACTCTCTGGCCTCCTCGTTGAAGATGTGGACCACCACGGAGGAGAAGTCCAGCAGGATCCAGATGCCGCCCCGGTGGCCCTCCACATGATGGGGGGGCTCGCCGGCGTCTTTCAGTTCCTTCTCACAGACGTCGGCCAGGGCCTTGATCTGGGTGGTGGAGGTGGCGGAGCACAGCACGAAATAGTCGGCCAGCGTGGTCAGATGACCGGTCTCCAGCACCTTAATATCCAGGCCCTTCTTACTGTCCAGCGCTTTGGCGGCCAGCAGGGCAATTTCCTTAGATGTTAACATAAAATCTCTCCTTTACTCCACAGGCTCCATGCCGGGACCAATCTCCGGTGTCGATTCAGGAGCGGGTGTGGCTGCCGGCGTAGGGGCCGGAGTTGGGGTAGGCGCCGGGGTCGCAGAGGGCTGCGCACTGGCCGTGGGACTGGGTGTGGAAGCCGGGGTCGCGGAGGGCTGCGCACTGGCTGCCGGACTGTTACTGGGCCTGGGCGTGGAAGTCACTTCCGGCTTGGGCGTGCTGCTGGGCTTGGTCGTTGTGTTGGAGCTACCCGAGCCGCTGGAACTGTTCGAACTGGAAGAACCGGACGAACTGCTGGAGCTGCCGCCCTGAGGCTTAGCCGCATAGGTGTCCTCCACATGGCCGCTGGTGGAGGACAGAGACCCGTCGTCATTGACGCTCATCAGATCCAGCTGATCCAACCGGATGTCCTCCAGATAGGGGTTGAAATAGGTGTTGATCATTTCCAGGGTCTGATCCTGGATGGGGGTCACATAGGACTGCTTGTTGCCCACCGTCCGGCTATAGACGTAAACGCCCTCACAGGGCAGGGTCATAAAGTTGACGTTCTCCATGCTCAGCCCGCCCAGAATGGCCTCCTGGGCAAACCAGGCCAGGTTATTCACGGTAAGAGTGCCGCGGGTATCCACATTATTGAAGAAGATCTGAGCCAGGGCGGGGATCTTATCCACAGTCAAGTTGTTCAGACAGGTCTCAATGACCGCCTTCAGGAAATCCTGCTGGGTCTGGATACGGCCCAGATCGCCGGAGGGATAACCGCCGTAGACGATCAGCTTGCCGTTTTCAATCTTGTTGTTTTTCCGCCAGCGCAGCAGCTGCATGGCCTCGTCGCCGTCGATCTCCTGGTAGCCAGCCTCCAGATGGATGTAGAGGTCCTGAGTACCATCATCATAATTCATGTCGTAGGGTACATCAAACCACACGGGCCCGATAGCATCCACCAGCTCACCCACAGCCTCCCATTCCACCACCATGGTGAAGTCGGGCTGGAAACCAATAAGGTAGGAGATCTCCTCCTTCAGATAATCGATGCCATCCCTGTCGTAGTTGGAAGCCCAGTTGTAGACGGAATTGATCTTCTTCACGTCCCAGGGCACATTGACCATAGTATCACGGGGAATATTCAGCACATTGAGCTGCTGATTGGGAATGTCGTAGGACATGACCATAATGGTGTCGGTGTTGCCGCCGCCGCCGGTATCCCGTCCCACCACCAGGAAGGTGTAGAACTCCTCTTTCCGGTCGCCGGACAGTTTCGGTCCCGTCATCTCCATTCCGGCAGATTCCTCCGCATCGGGGGGCGCTACATTGGGAATCTCCGGCTTGACCACCAGCAGCTTATAGGCCACAAACAGGATCACGATCAGGGCTGCGATCACTGTAAAGATGATAAACAAGATGCGCAGGATCTTTTCCCTGGGCGTGCGCTGGGGCTTTGGTTTTTTCTGCTTGGGGGCTTTGGGCGGCTTTTGCTCTTTCGCGAGCCGGGCGCCGCCGCGGCTGTTCTTTTTCTCTTCCGGGTTCATCTCAAGGTTCCTTTCTGCTGGATTTGCTCCTCAGCCAATCCCTGGCCTGCAGCGTGTTGCTGTGGACCGGCAGGCCCCGGTCCTTCATCTCCTGAATGCTCATCTCACAGCCCAGCAGCACTGCCTGGTCCAGATCCTCATAAGCCAGCTTTCGCAGCTTATCCACACCGGGGAAATCCCGGTTGGGCTCCATGTAGTCGGCGATGTACAGAATCTTCTCCAGCAGCGTCATATCCGCTTTGCCGGTGGTATGCCAGAAAATCGCATTGTAAATATCGTCGCTCACTCCATACACATCCCGGGCCACACACGCCCCGGTTTTGGAATGGAGCAGCTTGACAGCACGCTGTTCCAAATCATCCAGTACGATACCATATTTATGGCATAATTGCAACTGTTCGTCCATCTCCAGATATTTTGTAATATCATGGAGGATACCTGCCCGGCGGGCCTTTTCCTCGTCGGCGCCCCAGCGGCGGGCCAGACGCACCGCCTCCTCTTCCGTGCCCCTGATGTGGGCAATTCGCTTGGCCCGGATCATGGAGCAGGCGCAGGCCCGCAGTTCCCGGTCCGGCAGATGCTTCAGGTCAAAATGGACCCCGTACAGGCCGTGGCGGATGATATATCCATATACCGCCGGAGACAGATACTCCTGTCCCTCTCCCCGGGCCAGCAGCTCCCGCAGCTGGGTGGAGGATACATCTACAATATGGGGCAGCTGGAGCACACAGGTCTTGGCCCCGAAGGTTTTTTGCAGATACTCTGCCTGGATGTTCAGGGCCTCGCCGCTGTCGCTCTGGGTACGGGCAAAGGTACATATCCCCGCCAAGCGGGTAATCCGTTGGGGCTCCCACCAGTTTTGCAGGGTAAGAAACATATCGGTACCCATCATCAGCCACAGCTCCGCGTCGGGATACTGGGCGTGGATCTGCTCCAGCGTATCCGCAGTGTAGCTTTTCCCAGGTCGGGAGAGCTCCAGAGCATTGACCCCAATCCGATCGGGCAGCAGCAGACTGTCTGCCGCCAGTTCCACCATAGCCAGCCGCTCCCGGGGTCCGGGACTGCCCTCAGGCAGTTCCTTGTGGGGCGGCAGCGCCGCCGGGACAAACTGCAAACGGTCCAGCTCCAGAACGTCCATCGCCGCCTGAGCCGAGGTCAGATGCCCCAAATGGGGTGGATTGAAGGTCCCGCCATAGATGCCCAGCTTCATGACCATGCCCCCTCGTTTATTATGCTTTCCGCTTTTTATCCGATACCAGAATGATCTTGTCTTTCTTATCCTTTTTGTGGGTCGGACGATACAGAACAAATTTTGTTCCGATCACCTGCACCACGTCACTACGGGTGGCCGCAGCCAGTTCTTCCGCCGCCTCCCGGCTGGTGAGCATACAGTTCTCCAGGACCTTGCCCTTGATGAGCTCCCGGGCCTCCAGGGCATCATCGGCCTGCTTCACCAGGTTTTCTCCGATGCCGTCCTTGCCTACATGGAGGATGGTGTCGATGTTGTTTGCCAGGCCCCGCAGCTGGGCCCGCTGTTTACTGGTCAGTTCCATTCAGATAGTTCTCCAATTCTGTTTTAAATTTGTTCAGCGCATTTCCCCGATGGGAAATGGCGTTCTTCTCCTCGGCAGTCAGTTCCGCAAAGGTCTTTTTCAGTCCGGGGATAAAGAACACAGGGTCGTAGCCGAAGCCGCCCTCACCCCTGGGGGCGTAAGCAATGGTGCCGGGGCACTCTCCTCTGGCCTCCACCTTGTCCCCGTTGGGGAAGCAACAGCAGATGCAGGATACAAATTTGCCCCGCCGGTCCAGCTGACCCCGCAGGTTCTCCAGCAGCAGCTTATACCGGCCTACGTCGTCCAGCTCGGGACCGCCGTAGCGGGCGGAGTATACGCCGGGGGCGCCGTTGAGGGCGTCCACACACAGACCGGAATCGTCGGCAATGGCGGGCAGACCGGAGGCCTCACATACCGCATGGGCCTTCAGATAGGCATTCTCCTCAAAGGTAGTGCCCGTCTCCTCCACGTCCACATCCACGCCCACTTCGGACTCCAGCACCACGTCCACCCCCAGCTGGGAGAGGATGGCCTTCATTTCCACCAGCTTGTGGGCGTTCTTGCTGGCCAATACCATTTTCATGTCTCAGCCCTCCAGTACGTTTTTCTGGATGGTCTGGAGCTGGGCGATGCCCTTGGCACATAGGTCCACCAGAGCCCCCTGCTCCTCCACGGTAAAGGCCCGGCCCTCGCCGGTGCCCTGGATCTCCACCAGCTTGCCGTCCCCGGTCATGATACAGTTCAGGTCCACCTGGGCGGAGGAGTCCTCCTCATAGCATAGGTCCAGCAGCAGCTGATCGTCCACAATGCCGGCAGACACCGCCGCCACCTGATCCACCAGAGCATCGGCAACCCCTACCTTCTTCAGGGCCAGGGCCAGGGCCACATAGCCGCCGGTGACGCTGGCAGTACGGGTGCCGCCGTCTCCCTGGAGCACATCGCAGTCGATGGTCACGGTGCGCTCACCCAGCTTTTTCATATCCACGCAGGCCCGGAGGGAGCGGCCCACCAGCCGCTGAATCTCCGCGGAGCGGGGGGACAGCTTCAGCTTGGATACGTCCCGCTTGGATCTCTCCCGGTTGGCCCGGGGCAGCATGGAGTACTCAGCGGTGACCCAGCCCTCCCCCTCGGGAACGTGGGGCGGGGTGCGCTCCTCCACGCTGGCGCAGCACAGCACCTGAGTGTTGCCGCAGCGGATGAGGCAGGAACCCTCAGCAAATTTGTTGAAGTTAGGAATGATCTCTACAGGCCGCAGCTGGTCCGCCGCCCGTCCGTCAATTCTGGCCATTGTTATAACCTCCATTAAATCAGCGCTTCCACAAAGGCCTCCGCTTCAAAGGGCATCAGGTCGTCGATACCCTCGCCCACGCCGATATACTTCACCGGCACCTGGAGCTCCTGGGCGATGGCAATGACGATACCGCCCTTGGCGGAGCCGTCCAGCTTGGTGAGGACGATGCCGGTAATGCCGGCGGCCTCCTTGAACTGCTTGGCCTGGATCAGGCCGTTCTGACCGGTGGTGGCGTCCAGCACCAGCAGGGTCTCCCGGTCGCAGCCGGGCAGCTCCCGGTCCACCACCCGGGAGATCTTGTTCAGCTCATTCATCAGGTTCTGCTTGTTGTGCAGCCGCCCGGCGGTATCGATGAGGATCACATCGGTACCTCTGGCCTTGGCGGCGGTGAGGGCGTCAAACACCACGGCGGCGGGATCAGCCCCCTCGTGCTGGCGGACGATCTCCACGCCGGAGCGCTGGCTCCAGATCTCCAGCTGATCCGCGGCGGCAGCCCGGAAGGTATCCGCGGCAGCCATCAGCACGCGCTTGCCCTCCCCCTTCATCTTGGCGGACAGCTTGCCGATGGTGGTGGTCTTACCCACGCCGTTCACACCGATGAACAGAGCCACCGAGGGGGTGGTGGTAAGGTGGAGCTCCGGCTCACCCACCTGAAGCATCTCGGTGAGCACCCGCCGCAGGCAGGCTCGGGCGGAATCCATGTCCTTGATCTTCTCCTCCTTCACCCGGCGGCGCAGGGTCTCCACCGCCTTCAGGGTGGTGTCCACGCCCATGTCGCCCAGGATCAGGGTTTCCTCCAACTCGTCGTAGAAGTCGTCGTTGAGCTCACCGGCAAACAGCTGGTCGATGGAGTGGCCGATGTTCTCCTTGGTGCGGGTCAAACCCGCCTTAATCTTCGCAAAAAAGCCCATATTGATTTTGGTTCCTTTCGGTTGTTGATAAAGCTGCCGACTTACTTGATATGCAGCTCTTTTTCCACATCGTTCAGGTTGATTGTGAGCATCCGGCTGATCCCCCGCCCAGCCAAGGCTGTGCGGGGACCCCCTGGATTTTACTCAAATCGCCGGAAATGAATCCCGGCGATTTCAAGGTTTTGCCCCAGGGCAAAACGCTTGACGGCGCCAGCGCCGCCCCGCCTTTGGCGGGTGGGCGTCAGCTACCAACCTGTGGAGTGTCATTTGATATGCAGCTCTTTTTCCACATCATTGAGATTGATGGTGAGCATCCGGCTGACGCCCTGCTCCTGCATGGTGACGCCGTAGAGCACATCCGCTTCCTCCATGGTACCGCGGCGGTGGGTGATGACGATAAACTGGGTCTTGTCCGCCATCTGGCGCATATAGTGAGCAAAGCGCACCACGTTGGCATCGTCCAGAGCGGCCTCGATCTCATCCATCACCACGAAGGGGGTGGGCCGCACTTTCAGAATGGCAAAGTAGAGGGCAATGGCCACGAAGGCCTTCTCGCCGCCTGACAGCAGGGAGAGCACCTTCAGTGCCTTGCCCGGGGGCTGCACCCTGATCTCAATGCCGCAGTTCAGGATATCCTCCGGGTCCTCCAGCTCCAGGGTGGCCTTACCTCCTCCGAAGAGCTCGGTAAAGGTCTTCTGGAAGGACTCGTTGAGAATAGCAAACTGCTTGCCGAAGATGGCACGCATCTCCTCGGTGATATCGGCGATAATGCCCTCCAGCTCTTTCTTGGACTTCTGCACGTCGTCCCGCTGGTCGGTGAGGTAGGTATAGCGCTCATTGATGCGCTGAAACTCGTCGATGGCGTCCAGGTTGATGTTGCCCAAAGCAGAGATGGATTTTTTCAGCTCGCCCACCCGGCGCTGGGCCTTGGGGACGCTCTCCAGCTCCACCCGCTGGGCCATGGCCGCCTGGTGGGACAGTTCGTAGGTCTCCCACAGCTTGTCCAGCAGGTTCTTCTCCTCCATGGCAGCGGCAGCCTTCTTTTGCTCCAGCACCGACACCTCCCGCTCCAGATTGAGCAGGGCGCTGTTCTTGTCCCGGGCGTCCTTGTCCGCCTGGTTGCGCTGGGCCTCCAGGGCCAGCTTCTCGTCGTTGATGCGGCTGATGGCGGCCTGACGATCCTGGTTCTCCTGTCGGATGGTCTGGAGCTGCCGCTCCTTCTCCGCGATCTCCTGCTCCAGATCGGCGTTCTTCTCCTGGAACTGGGAGAGCATCTTTTCCCGCTCGGCCTTGTCGCCGGTCAGATCCCGGCGCAGTTCCTCCAGTTCGGTCATGGACTTCCGGGCGGCCTGGGCTTCCGCCTCCAGGGCGGCCAGGCGCATATTCAGTTCGGCAATGGCCTCCCCCAGAGCCGTGGCCTTCTCCTGGGCTTCGCTCTGGCCTCTGGCCTTGCCCTCTGCCTCGGCCCGCAGGGCGGCGGCAGCCCCCTCCAGGGACTCCACCCGGGCACGGGCGGCACGGGTATCCGCCTCGATCTGGGCGGAACGGGTCTGGAGCTGTTCCAGCTCATTCTTCTGGTCGGCCCGCTGCTTCTTCAGATCGGCCAGCTGGGTATCCAGATGGCCCAGGCGCTCCTCCAGCTTGAGGATGTCGTCCTCATGGCGGCGCTGCTGGGCTTGGGCAGTCTCCATCTCGTAGGCAGCAGCGGTGGCCTCCCGCTTAGCCTCCTCCATGGCGCGGGCCGCGTCGGCCAACTGCTGGGCTACGCCAGTGCGCTGCTGCGCCAGCCGCTCCAACTCGTTGGCCCGGCTCAGGATGCCCGCGCTGCGGGACGCCGAGCCGCCGGTCATGGAGCCGCCGGGGTTGAGCACCTGGCCGTCCAGGGTAACAATTTTGAAGCGATAGTTGTATTTCCGGGCCATAGCGATGGCCTTGTCCATATCCTCGGCCACCACGGTGCGGCCCAGCAGGTTGGAAAAGATCTTCTCATACCGGGGGTCAAACTGGATCAGCTCGTTGCCCAGGCCTACAAAGCCGGGCTCCCCGCGCACACCCTGATCCCGGAAGTCGGAAGGCCGCATGGAGGTCAGGGGCAGGAAGGTGCTCCGACCGCCGTCCCGGCGTTTCAGGTACTGGATGGCGGCTTTGCCGTCCTCCTCCCGCTCCACCACGATATGCTGCATAGCGCCCCCCAGGGCGATCTCGATGGCCACGGTGCAGGCGTCGGGCACGTGGATGAGCCCGGCCACCGGGCCGTGGATCCCCCGAAGCTGGCCCTTCTTGGCCTCCCCCATCACCAGCTTTACCGCTTTGGAGTAGCCCTCATACATCTTTTCCATCTCGGAGAGCATATGGATGCGGGAGTTCAGGGCGTTGTCCTCCATCTGGAGTTTGACGTGGCGCTCCTCCGCCTCCCTGGCCTTCCGCTGCCGGGTCTCCAGCCGCAGGGCGTAACCGCTGATGATGTTCTGTAAGCTGTCCCGGTCCTCTCTGGCCTGGTCCAGCTCCTGAGCGGCCTGACGGCGGGTCTCCTCCGCCTCCTGGAGCCGATCCTCACCGGCGGCCAGCTCCTGACGCATGGCCTCGTCCCGGTCCAGCACCTCCTGGGCGGCAGCGGCCAGGGCGGAGATGAGGGCCTTTGCGTCGGCGGCGGAGGCGTTCTCCACCGCCTCCTTCCGGCGCAGATCCTCCAGCTCCTGGGCAATGGCCCCGGCAGAGCGGCTGGCGGAGGCAGCCTCATTCTGGCGGTCTGTCAACTGCTGACGCAGTCCGGCAGTCTGGCCTTCCAGCTCCTCCAACCGGGTCTTACGCTCCCCGATCTGGGCGGCGATGGAGTCGGCCCGGCCCTCCTGCTGCTCCAGCTCTCGCTGGATACGATCCCGGTTCTCCAGGTTGTTCTGAATGTTGGTTTTGAGAACGGCGATGGCGTTTTCCAGGCTGTTGGCGTCGGCCTCCCGCTGCATCATTTGGAAGCGGATGCCTTCGGTCTCCACGTCCTTGTCCCGCATCTGAGCGGAGAATGCCTCAGCGGCGGCGTACAGATCCTCCACCTGCTGCTGGACCTCCCCTTTCTGGCAGAGGGCATTCTCGTAGTCGGACAGGGTCTTGCGGGACCCGGAGCGAATCTTCTCCAGCTGATCCAGCCACAGGGAGATCTCCAGCCCCCGCAGCTCGTCCCGCAGGATGAGGAATTTTTTGGCCTTTTCGCTCTGCTGGCGCAGGGGCTCCACCTGGAGCTCCAGCTCATCGATCTTGTCGGTGATGCGTACCAGATTCTCCTGAGTGCGCTCCAGCTTGCGCTCGGCCTCCTCCTTCCGGTGGCGGAACCTGGAGATACCGGCGGCCTCCTCAAAGATCTCCCGGCGGTCGCCGCTCTTCACCGACAGGATCTCGTCGATACGGCCCTGACCGATGATGGAATAGCCCTCCCGGCCCAGGCCGGTGTCCATGAACAGCTCGTTCACGTCCTTCAGGCGGACGGAACGGCGGTTGATGTAGTACTCACTCTCGCCAGAGCGGTAGTACCGGCGGGTGACCATGACCTCGCTCTCCTCCAGCGGGAAGATATGGTCGGTATTGTCCAGCACCAGGGACACCTCGGCAAAGCCCTGCTGCTTGCGCAGGGCGGTACCGCCGAAGATCACATCCTCCATCTTACCGCCCCGGAGGGCCTTGGTGGACTGCTCCCCCATGACCCAGCGGATGGCGTCGGAGATATTCGATTTTCCGCTGCCGTTGGGACCAACGATAGCGGTGATGTCCTCCCCGAAGGAGAGAACCGTTTTATCCGGGAATGATTTGAATCCCTGGATCTCCAGCGCTTTTAAATACAAGGCGGCACCTCGCAACACATATACTTCTGAATAAAGTATTATATCAAGGAATGAAGGCTATTGCAAATCCTTTTGCCCCCGAAACACATAAAACAGGACTGCGGATAATCCGCAGTCCTGTTTCTTTCCGGTTGATGCCCTCAGCCCTTCAGCTTCTCAATGGCAGCTTTGGCGGCATTCTGCTCCGCCCCCAAACCGCACGGCGGTTTGGGAACCCCATTTCATTCTATCTGTCCGGGTGAAGTGAATTCACCCGGCATCAAGGTTTTGCCTCCGGCAAAACGCTTGGCGCCGCAGAGCGGCGGCTCGCTTACGCTCGCAAAAGAGGCGGAGCACTCTGGCAATCACTCAACCCTTCAGTTTCTCGATGGCGGCCTTGGCGGCATTCTGCTCCGCCTCTTTTTTGCTGCGGCCCTTGCCCTGGCCGATGGGGGTACCGTTCAGGTCCACCTCCACCGAGAAGATCTTGGCGTGGTCGGGGCCCTCGGCACCGATGAGCTGATAGCCCAGCACCTGGCCGCTCTCCCGCTGGACCAGCTCCTGCAGGGCGGTCTTGTAGTCCCGGCTGGCGCTCTTCTCCTCTTCCCGGTCCAGGATAAATTTCTGGATGATCTTACGGGCGGAGCCGATGCCCCCATCCAGGTAGACGGCGGCGATCACCGCCTCCACCGCGTCGGCCACGATGGAGGGCCGCTCCCGGCCGCCGCCGGCGTCCTCACCCTTGCCCAGCTTCAAATAGGAGCCCAGATTCAGCTGCTGGGCCACCTCCACCAGGCTGCCCTCGCACACCAGGGCCGCCCGGGTGCGGGTCAGATCCCCCTCGGGCAGATCGGGATGGGTGCGGAACAGGTAGTCCGCCGTCACCATACCCAGCACGGAGTCTCCCAGAAACTCCAGCCGCTCATTGCTCTGGCACCCTCTCGCCTTGTTCTCGTTGGCGTAGGAGCTGTGGGTCAGAGCATTTTCCAACAGGGCCCGCTGGTTGAAGCGGTAGCCCAGCTTTTCTTCCAAGGCTTCCATGGCCGTCTCTCCCTTTCATGACAGGAGCCCCGCCGTCGGCGGGGCTCCCCAGTCTGATTCTGTGTCAGTCTTCCAGTTTGGACTTCAGATAGCGGACCAGGTCGGCCACAGTGGCAACGCCGGACAGGTCGTCCTCGTCCATATTCTCCAGGCCGAACTCCTCTTCCACCGCCATGGTCAGTTCCACGATGTCCAGAGAGTCGGCACCCAGGTCCTCGAAGGAGGTGTCCATGGTGATGCTGTCAGCTTCCACACCAAACTGCTCGGACAGCAGACCGGCAATCTTCTCAAAAATCATGTTCATCTACTCCTGTCGCATCCGTCGTCCGACGGCGTCTTTACATTTGCACTATGATAATAGTGCAAGTCTTGAGCGCCTGTCAATAGGTAACTCAAATTTTTTCCTCTGCGTTGGTAGGCAAACGCATATATTCGATATTCTCCACCAGATCATCGATCATGCCGGAGGCGGCAAAATCCCGAGCCTGACGGATGGCGTTTTTGATGGCGTAGTCGTTGGAGGAGCCATGGGCCTTGATCACCGGCTTGGAAATACCGATAAGAGCGGTACCGCCCACCTCGCTGGAGTCCATCTTCTTTTTGAACTGCTTGAGCCCACCGGACACCAGCACCGCAGCCAGCTTGGTCAGGAAGCTCTTCTTGAACATGGCCTTCAGCTCCTTGGCCATAAAGCCGCCGGTACCCTCCATGGTTTTCAGGAAGATATTGCCTGAATAGCCGTCGGACACAATGACGTCCACCTGGCCGAACACCGCCTCCCGGGCCTCCACGTTGCCCACAAAGTGAATGCGCCCGGCCTTGTCTGCCTCGGTGAGCAGGGCGTGGGCCTCCCGCTGCAGATCGGTGCCCTTGGAGGGCTCCGCCCCAATGTTCAGCAGGCCCACCTTGGGCTCGGGCCGCTTGAGCACCCGCTCGGCATAGTAGGAACCCATGAAGGCAAACTGGAGCAGGTACTCCGGGGTACCCTCGGCAGTGGCGCCGCAGTCGATGAGCACCGCCCCGCCGGCGCCGGTGGGCACCACAGGGGCCAGGGCGGCCCGGCGAATACCGCGCACCCGCTTGATCATCAGGGTGGCTGCGGAGAGCAGGGCGCCGGTGCTGCCGGCGGACACAAAGGCATCGCCGTCCCCGTTTTTCAACAGATTGAGGCCCACAGTGAGGGAGGAGTCCTTCTTCTCCCGGAAGGCGGTGGCGGGGTTGTCGCACATCTCCACCACCTGGCTGGCGTGGGCGATCTCCAGGCCGGGAGGCAGCTGATCGATACCGTCGTCCTTCAGGACCTTGAGGATATCCTCTCCCCGGCCCACCAGGATGACCTCCACCCCCAGCTCACGGACCGCAGCCAGTGCGCCCCGCACATTGGAAGCAGGCGCGTTGTCGCCCCCCATGGCGTCTACGATGATCTTCATATGGTTCTCCTCTTCTTTCTATGTTCTTCCGTTTTCAGACGGGTTGGGGTCTCAGCCCTCTACATCCAGTCCCGCCAGCATTTCCAGAGCCCGCTTACTCAATTCGGCATTCTTGTTCCGCTTGTTCCCCACGGAAATCATATTTCCGTGGGGGCCCCGACCCTGAAATCTGCTCGGGCGAAGTGAATTCGCCCGGCATCAAGATTTTGCTTCGCAAAATACTTGGCGCCGCACGGCGGCGGGTCGCTTTCGCTCCCGGGCAAGCGGACGCGCCTTATTCTACATCCAGTCCCGCCAGCACTTCCAAAGCCCGCTTACTCAATTCCGCGTTCTTGTTCCGCTTGCCCTTGACCTTATAGCCCAGAGGCGGGATGATGCCGAAATTTACGTTCATAGGCTGGAAATCGGTGACGCTCTCATTGCTGATATACAGGGCCAGCGCGCCGGTGGCGGTCTCCTGCGGGAAATCTACCGGCGGCTTGCCGGTGAGGCGCCGGGCCAATTCCACTGCCGCCAGGAAGCCGGAGGCGGTGGACTCCACATAGCCCTCCACGCCGGTAATCTGGCCAGCAAAACAGATCCGGGGGTCCTTCTTCACCCGGTAGTACCGGTCCAGCAGCCGGGGGGAATCCAGATAGGTGTTGCGGTGCATGACGCCGTAGCGGACGAATTCCGCATTTTTCAGGGCAGGGATCATGGAGAACACCCGCTTCTGCTCAGGCCACTTCAGATGGGTCTGGAAGCCAACCAGATTGTAGATGGTGCCGTCGGCGTTGTCCCGCCGCAGCTGAACCACGGCAAAGGGCTCCTTGCCGGTCTTGGGGTCCCGCAGGCCCCGGGGCTTGAGGGGCCCGTAGCACAGAGTCTGCTTGCCCCGGCGGGCCATGACCTCCACCGGCATACAGCCCTCAAACACGTTCTTGTCCTCAAAGCCGTGGACCTCCGCCTCCTGGGCGGCACACAGCTCAGTCCAGAATGCGTCGTACTCTTCCTCGGTCATGGGGCAGTTGATGTAGTCCGGGGTACCCTTATCGTAGCGGGAGGCAAAGAAGGCGCTGTCCATGTCTACGCTTTCAAAGGTGACCAGAGGGGCAGCGGCATCAAAGAAGTTGAGGTAGTGGCTCTCCGGGAAGAAATCCTTGATGGCATCTGCCAGCACGTCGGAGGTCAGGGGCCCAGAGGCCACAATCACGTTGCCCTCGGAGGGGATGGCAGTAACTTCCTCCTCCACCACAGTGATGAGAGGATGATTCCGGATCTTTTCGGTGATGGCCTGAGCAAAGCCATGGCGGTCCACCGCCAAAGCGCCGCCGGCCTCCACCCGGTGCTCGTCGGCGCAGGAGAGGATGAGGGAGCCCATCCGCCGCAACTCCTCCTTCAGCAGGCCCACCGCGTTCTCCAGCTGGTCGGAGCGCAGGGAGTTGGAGCACACCAACTCGCCAAACCACTGGGTATGGTGGGCGGGGGTCATTTTGTGGGGCTTCATTTCCTTCAGGATCACGGGGATGCCCCGCCGGGCCAGCTGCCATGCAGCCTCACACCCAGCCAGACCCGCGCCGATCACGAGTACAGGTTCCATAGGTTCCTCCTTGGAGTAGGGTCAACGGATGAAGTTGGTCCGCTGGGCGGGTTCCCGCTGGGGCAGGCCGTACTGGGCCTTGCCCAGGGCGATGCTCTTGACCAGGAAAGCCATGTTTCGGGCCAGGGTACGCATGGTTTGCAGCCCCTCCGCATCCTGGGCGGCCTCGCCGGGCGCTCTGCCGTGGATGCTGTTCCAGTACTGGCTGGAGGCCACCGGCATCCCGCTGATGGTAAAGAATTTATTCAGCTCGTCAAAGGTGGACGACAGTCCGCCCCGGCGGGCGGCCACCACGCTGGCTCCCACCTTCATGGTCTTGTCAAAGGGGGTGGAATAAAACAGGCGGGTCAGAAAAGCCACCAGGGTGGCATTGGCCGAGGCATAGTACACCGGGCTGCCCACCACCAGGCCGTCGCAGGCCTCAAACTTGGGGGCGATCTCATTGACCAGGTCGTCAAATACGCACCGGCCCAGCTCGCTGCACCGGCCGCAGGCCACACAGCTGCGAATATCCCGATGTCCGATGTGGATCAGTTCCGTCTCAATGCCCTGGTCGGCAAATACCTTCTCCATCTCTCCCAGCGCCAGGGCGGTATTGCCGTTGGCCCGGGGACTTCCGTTCAGCAGCAGGATCTTCATGGCTTTTCCTTCCCTTTCTCCGCCGGTCAGGCCTCTTCTGTGGTCTTGGCGGCTTTTTGGGTGGTGGTCTTTTTCGTTGTGGTCTTTTTGGCGGCGGTGGCCTTTTTCGTGGTCGCCGCCTTCTTGGTGGTGGTCTTTTTGGCAGCCGTCTTCTTGGCAGGCTTCTTCTCCTCCTCGGGGGGAGCGCCCTCCGCCGGAGTCTCTGTGACGGCAGTAGTCTTTTTCTTATAGCCCCGCTGGTCCTCAGGCAGGAAGTTGGGGCACTCGGGGTTGATGCAGAAGGGCTTCTTGAAGCCACGGCCCGACTTCTTGAACAGGGTATGGCCGCACTCGGGGCAGTTGTCCTTCACGGGTACATCCCAGGTCATAAAGTCACACCGGCGGGCCTCGTCCTTGTTGGCGTTATTCTCGCAGCCGTAGTAGGCATAGCCCCGCTTGGAGGTCTTTTTCAGGATCTTACCGCCGCACTTGGGGCACTTGCCCGGCATTTCAATGACGATGGGCTGGGTGTGGTCGCACTCCGGCCAGCCGGGGCAGGCCAGGAACCGGCCGAACCGGCCGGATTTGTACACCAGGTTGCGGCCGCACTTGGGACAGATCACGTCGGACACCTCGTCGGGCACCTTGATCCGCTCGCCGTCCAGGTCCTGCTCGGCCTGCTTCAGTTCCTTCTCAAAGCCGCCGTAGAACTGGCTCAGCAGACTCTTCCAGTCCACCTTGCCAGTCTCCACCTCGTCCAGCTGCTCCTCCATGTTGGCGGTGAAGGCGGTATCCACAATGTCGGTGAATTTGTCCTTCATCAGGCCGGTCACCACCTCGCCCAGGGGGGTGGGCCGCAGATTCTTGCCCTCTTTTACCACATACTCCCGGTCCAGAATGGTGGAGATGGTGGGGGCATAGGTGGAAGGGCGTCCGATGCCCTTCTCCTCCAGGGCCTTGATGAGGGTAGCCTCGGTGTAGCGGCTGGGGGGCTGGGTGAAGTGCTGATCGGGTTTCAGGCCCTTCAGCTCCAGGGGCTCCCCCTCCTTCAGGTCGGGCAGGGGGGACTGGAATACCTCGTCCTCCTCGTCCTTGCCTTCCACATATACGGCAGTGTAACCGGAGAACTTGAGGGAGGAGTGGGTGGCCCGGAAGGTGTAGCCGGCGGACTCCACCTCGATGGACACGCTGTCATAGACGGCGGAGGCCATCTGGCAGGCCAGGAAGCGGCTCCAGATCAGCTTATAGAGCTTGTACTGCTCGGCGGTAAGGGACTTTTTGATGTCCTCCGGGGTGAGAGCCACGTTGGAGGGCCGGATGGCCTCGTGGGCGTCCTGGGCCCCCGACTTGGTCTTGTACACCCTGGGCTTGCCGGGGTAGTACTGTTCGCCGTAGCGGGAGAGGATGAAGTCCCGGGCGGCGGCGGTGGCCTCGTCGGACAGGCGGAGGGAGTCGGTACGCATATAGGTGATAAGACCCACGGTGCCCTCGCCCTCAATGTCCACGCCTTCATAGAGCTGCTGGGCAATGGACATGGTGCGCCGGGGGGTCATGTTCAGCTTGCGGCTGGCCTCCTGCTGGAGGGTGGAGGTGATGAAGGGAGGCGCCGGGTTGCGCTGCTTGTCCTGGCGCTTGACGCTCTTCACGGAGAAGGGGGAAGCCTGGACAGCCTGGGCCACATCCTGAACGGCCTCCGCGCTGTTCAGCTCCATCTTCTTCTCTTTTCCGTAGAAACTGGCCTTGAACTGCCCCAGATTGGGGGAGATACGGGCCAGATCGGCCTCCAGGGACCAGTACTCCTGAGGCACGAAGGCCTTGATGTCGGCCTCACGCTCACACACCAGCCGGGTGGCCACCGACTGAACCCGTCCGGCGGACAGGCCCCGGCGGATCTTTTTCCACAGCAGGGGGGAGATCTGATAGCCCACGATACGGTCCAGCACCCGGCGGGCCTGCTGGGCATTGACCAGGTCCATGTCGATAGCCCGGGGGTGGGCGATGGAGTCGTTGACCACCTTCTTGGTAATCTCATTAAAGGTCACCCGGTAGGTCTTGTCGTCGGGAATCCCCAGCATCTCCTTTAGATGCCAGGAGATGGCCTCTCCTTCCCGGTCAGGGTCGGTGGCCAGAAATACTTTATCGCTCTTCTTGGCGGCCTTGGTCAGGTCGTCGATGACCTCTTCCTTGCCCTTGATGGGCTGATAGTCCACCGTGAAGTCGTTGTCCACATCCACGCCCAGCTTGCTCTTGGGCAGGTCCCGGACATGGCCCATGGAGGCCTTCACCTGATAGCCGGGCCCCAGATATTTGCCGATAGTCTTGGCCTTCGCCGGGGACTCGACGATTACCAGATTCGATTTTGCCACAGTACGATACTCCTTTTATTTTTGTTCCTCAAAACGGACGGCAGCGGCAAACCGCCGGCCCGGTAATTCCTTCAGATAGCCCCCGGCCTGCAGCAGGGTGAGGGCGGTATTGACCCGCCGGGCAGGGATCTCCGTCTGCCCCACAATCTCGTCGGCAGTGAGGGTCTTTTCCGACAGCAGGAAGAAAATCTCCCGCTGTTCCTCCCCCATCTGCTCCAGACCGCTGCGCGGTGCGACAGGCAGCCCCTCCTTCTGGACGGGCTTTTCGGGTTTTGGCTCAGGCTCCGGCGGCGGGGTGGGCATAACCTCCAGCCGCTCATCCGCCTCCTCGGCGGTCATAGGCTGGGGCTGGCACAGCTTGTGGGCATATCGCCCCTCATACTCACACAGGATATCCCCAGCAGTACGCACCAGCTTGGCCTCGCCCTGGGCAATAAGCCGGTTGGTCCCGGCGCTGGTGGCGGCATCCACCGGTCCGGGGACCGCAAATACATCCCGGCCCTGATCCAGGGCGTCGTGGGCAGTGATGAGAGCGCCACTGCGCTCCCCCGCCTCCACAGCTACCACACCCAGACACAGTCCGCTTAAGATGCGGTTGCGCTGGGGAAAACGCCAGCCATCCGGCCGGGTACCCGGCGGATTCTCCGACAGGATGGCGCCCCGGGCGGCCACATCCTCATAGAGCCAGCTGTTGCAGGCGGGATAGACCACATCCACACCGCCGGCCAGCACCGAAACTACCGGTCCGCCGCCCTGGAGCGCGCCCTTCAGGGAGGCCGCGTCGATACCCTGGGCCAGACCGGACACCACCAGAGCGCCTGCCCGGGCCAGGCCCATAGCAATCCGCCCGGCGGTCCGTACACCGTAGGCGGAGCACTGGCGGGAGCCCACCATTGCAATGGCGACCTCTTCATCAAAGCGGAACAACCTCCCCTTGCCGTAGAGCACCAGGGGATAGTCGCTGAGCTGGAGCAGCCGCTCCGGGTAGGCTCCGTCCTGACAGCTGAGCAAAAACAGGCCCAGCCGGTCGCAGCTCTCCAGAATCCGATTGGTCTGGTCCAGAGATTTGTCACACAGGGAACGCCTGGCCTCCTGGGTCAGGTGCAGAGGCTCATAGGCCTCCCGGTCGGCAAAGTACACCCGCTCGGCGCCGCCGAAATAGTCCAGCAGCTCTACCTGGTGCCGCTGGGGCAGGCCCCGCCGAGTAGAGAGCGAGAGCAGATATTGAATGCCCGCCACGGCGGCCCCTCCTCTCTCGTTGGCTCAGCGGTTCCGCCAGCCCTCCCACAGCGCCACGGACGCCGCCACGGCGGCGTTGAGGGACTCGCAGCGGTCCCGCATGGGGATCTTCAAGGTCAGGGCGCAGACGTCCAGCACAGCCTGGGACACACCTCTGCCCTCGCTTCCAATGACTACCGCGGCGCGGCTCAGATCAGCCGCGCGCAGATCGGCGGTATCCTCCCGCAGTGCGGTGGCATACAGCGGCAGCTCCGCCGTTTTCAAGAGGACGGTAAGTTCCTTCAGCCCAGTCTCCCACACCGGCAGACGGAAGCAGGCGCCCATGGTGGAGCGCACCGTCTTGGGAGAGAATGGCTCGGCACATCCAGGGAGTAGGAACACTCCCTCCGCGCCAAAGGCGTCGGCAGTGCGCCATACAGTACCCACGTTGCCCGGGTCCTGGACCCCGTCCAGCACCAGATAGAGTCCCGGGGTCAGCGTCTTTGGCGGCGTCAGGTCGGGGGTACGGCACAACGCCAGCATTCCCTGAGGCGTGTCCACCGTGGAAACCGACTTGAGCACGTCGGCGGGCATCTCTACCAGGCGCACACCCTCCGGCAACTTCCGGGGCGGCTCAATGCCTTCGGCCACCACCAGAGTTTCCACCACGGCATTCCAGCGCAGGGCCTCCTCCACCAGCTTATGTCCTTCACAGAGAAAGACTCCCTCCTGCCGGCGGGTTTTCTTGTCGTTTCCCAGCTTCCGCAGCCGGGCCACCAGAGGATTCTGGCGGCTGGTGATTCGTTCCATACCCATCTTACAGATCCTGCAGGCGGTTGACGTCCTCGGTGCGGCCCAGGGCCACCACCGTGTCTCCCGCCTCCATAATGGTGCTGGGACCGGGGGTCACATTGAAGGCCTCCTGGCCCTTTTTCCGTACCGCAATGATGTTGACCTTATAGCGGGCCCGTACATTCAGTTCCGCCAGATTTTTTCCCAGCCAGTCCCGGGGCACGGTGGTCTCCACAATACCAAAATCTTCGCTGAGCTCAATAAAATTGAGGACATTGGAGCTGGACAGGCCCTGGGCCAGCTTGACGCCCATCTCATGCTCGGGGAACACCACCCGGTCGGCGCCGATTTTCTCCAGCACTTTGCGGTGGACATGGCTCTGGGCTTTACAAATTACCTTACGCACGCCCAGTTCCTTCAGGTTCAGGGTGATGAGGGCGGAAGTACCCACATCCACGCCTACCGCCACCACGGCGCAGTCGTAGTTGCGTACGCCCAGGGCCCGGAGCACCGCCGGGTCGCGGGCATCGCCGGTAACGGCATGGGTGACCTTGTCGGCCACCTTCTGTACATTCTCCTCGGAGTCGTCCAGGGCCAGCACCTCGTGGCCCAGGGAGCTGAGCTCGGTGGCCACGGCGCTGCCAAACCGGCCCAGGCCGATGACAACGAAGGTTTTCATTCGGTTACACATCCTTCCAACCGGGTGGTTACCCGATCATCACATTCATTTCCGGATATTTGATCTTGGCCGTCCGGCCGCCGCGGGTGATAAAGGCAATGGAGAAGGAGAGCACACCCACCCGGCCCATATACATCAGCAGAATAATCAGAGACTGGGAAAACACACTCAGTCCCGGTGTGATACCAGTGGTCAGACCCACCGTACCCATGGCGGAGGCTACTTCAAAGGCACAGTCCAGATAGGGCAAATTTTCCACCGTAGAGATCGTCATAGACCCCACCAGGAACAAAAACAGCATCACCAGCGCCAGCGTCATGGCGTTGAGTACCCGGCGGTAGGGAATGGTGCGGCCTCGGAAGGTGACCTGCTCCCGTCCTGCCAGTCCGGACCGGAGGGCCAGCAGCAGCACCGCCACAGTAGCCGTTTTCAGGCCGCCGGCAGTGGAGCCGGAGGAGCCGCCGATCAGCATCAGGATAGAAGAAAATGCCTTGCTGGTATCGCTGAGTCCTCCCTGTCCGATGGCGTCAAAGCCGGCGGTACGCAGGGTAATGGACTGGAAGATGGAGTTCATGATCTTCTCCCACAGAGGCATATTCCCCAGGGTGGCGGGATTGGAGTATTCCTCCACCAGGAAGAACAGCGCGCCGCCGATAATCAGCACTCCGGTAACGATAAGCACCATTTTGCTGTACACCGAAAGTTTGTGCCAGCAGCGCTTTTCCAGGATATCCTCCCACACAAAAAAGCCCAGGCCGCCCACTACAATGAGGGCTCCGATGGTGCCCAGCACCAACGGATTGTTCTGCAATCCGGCCAGGCTGCTGAATGCACCGAATTTTCCGCCCAGCAAATCGAAGCCGGCGTTACAGAAGGCGGAGATGGAATGGAAGATCCCCCGCCAGATGCCGCCCAGGATACCAAAATGGGGGATCATGGCAATGCTCAGCAGCACCGCCCCTGTTCCCTCGATCAGGAAGGTACCCATCAGAGCGTGGCGCACCATCCGTACCACACCATCCAGATCGTTCAGGTTCAGAGTGGATACCATAATAAGCCGCTCAGACAAGCCGATGCGGCGGCGCAGGGCAAAGGACACCAGGGTAATCACCGTCATGAAGCCCAGGCCGCCCAACTGAATCATAAGGATAATCACCAGTTGGCCGAAGAAGGACCACTGGACCCAGGTATCCACCAGGATCAGGCCTGTAACGCAGGTGGACGAGGTGGCAGTGAACAACGCCGTAAAGAATCCGGCGCTCTGGCCGTCCCGGGATGCAATGGGCAGGGTGAGCAGCAAAGCACCCACCAAAATGATCACGGCAAAAGAGGCCGCCACGATCCGGGTAGCATTCAGGCTTCGGTTGCGGATAAACATATCCCGCAGCCAAAGAGCAAATTGTTTGATCACAGCTGGGCCCTCCCCCAAAAGTCGGCGCCCGCCGAACGGTCTGTTGGACGCAGAAAAGCATACCGAAGGAAGCTCATTCCTTCGGTATGCCCATTCTCTCTCCGACCGGAGCCCGCCGATTTACCGGCTTCCAGGCTCCACCTGTTTGCAATAAAGCATACCTGATCCGCTGCACAGGGGTACATAGGTCGTTCCTCATCTTTCCATATTTTCCCGGGGAACACTCCCGTGGAATCATACAAAGGTAACTATAGCATACCCTCCAAAGATATTCAAGTCAACGATTATTATACCCCCGCCCTGAATTTCCTACCTTATGTATAAAAAGCCGGCGGGTCCAACCTCCTCCCCTCCTGCACATTTAACAGATTTCGCCAGTTATCAGCCTGTTTGGCATTTCACAATGAAAGAGTTGAAATCCGAGTCAGTTACAAGGTATAATCAGCTATACGCTTCACCAACGCCGGCCCTGTCCGGTATCCAGTTACGAAAGAGGTTCACGGTATGCAGACAGAACATCAGGAAAAAGTGGACCGCCAGGTATGTGCCAACTGCGGCGGAACCATCAAATGGAACATCGCCAAGCAGCGTCTGGAGTGCTCCGCCTGCCGGACTCCCTACATCGCGGAGACTACCGTTGAGCGGGTGGAGGAGCATGATTTTGAGGGATACGTCCAGCGGGAGGGCCAGAGGGTGTCCTTCCCCGACACCGTCATTATCGTCTGCGGTACCTGCGGCGCGCAAATTGCGGTGGACGAGCACTGCACTGCCACGGTCTGTCCCATGTGCGGCTCCACCCAGCTTTTGGAAAGCCGCCAGGAGGCCGGCGTTCCCCCCGACGGTGTAATTCCCTTCCGGGTGGATCGGGAAACCGCCCAGCAGAATTTTGCCAAGTGGGTCAAAAGCCGCTGGTTTGCCCCCAACCGTCTGAAACAGGCCTATCAGGCAGGCAAACTCCAGGGCATTTACCTTCCCTTCTGGACCTTTGACGCCCAGGTAACCAGTACATACTGGGGACAGGGCGGCAACACCCATACTGTTCGGGACAGCAAGGGCAACACCCGCACGGAAATTCACTGGCGGCCGGTAAGCGGTACTGTGGGCGGCTTTTATGACGATTTGCAGGTATGCGCAACCATGAATTCAGCCAGCCAGGTGGTGGAAAAGGTCCTGCCCTACAATACCTGCGACAACACCCTTCCTTTCTCCCCCAGCTATCTGTCCGGTTTTCTGGCGGAGCACTATGCCATCCCCGCCACCCAGGCGGTGGATACCGCCAAAGAGCAGGTCCGCACCGATCAGATCAATCAGGCGGAAAGCGACATCCTGTCCCGGGGCTTCAGCCATGCCCGGGTCAGCAATATCAACATTGAATATCACAAGATCACCTATAAACACGTGCTGCTGCCCGCCTGGTCCTCGGCCTTTGCCTACAACGGCAAGCAGTATATGTACATCATCAACGGTGAGAGCGGCAGAGTAGGCGGCCAGCGGCCCTACAGTGTTCCCAAAATCGTGGCGGCGGTAGCCGCGGCAGCGGCAGTCATCACCGCCGCGGTCATTCTGCTCACCGGCGCAGCCGCTCCGCCCGCTCTTCAGGCGGAGGAAAACGCACAGCCTCAGGCTATTGTCATCCAGGAGGATTCTCCCTGGACGGCCTGGGAGGACAATCTCTGAGACATAGAAAGGACGGAAAAGCCATGGCATGGTTTGGTCAAGGAAAAGATACCATTGAATGGGAAGAATTCCGGGATGACGTACTCTTTTACAAGTGGCCCGCCAAGGAGATCAAGCGGGGCTCCCGCCTCATTGTGCGGCCGGGACAGAAGGCCATTTTCTACTCCGACGGTATTGTAGGCGCGGTCTTTGAAAATCAGGGCAATTTTGATATCTACACCGATATTGTTCCCTTCTTCTCCACCCTGAAGGGCTGGCTGTCCCTGCGGGGGGACTCCGGCCTGCGCGCGGAGGTCTACTTTGTCAACGCTAAGGAGTTGACTTTGCCCTGGGGCACCCGTCAGCGGATCATGATCCCCACGCCCGAGGTACCCAGCGGTATCCCCGTTGGATGCAACGGCAATCTGGTCATTGAGTTCCGGGACTACCAGACCTTTATCAACAAGGTGGCCGGAGTCAAAGCCACCTATTCTCTGGAGGATGTGGCCGACCGGATTATGGGCGAGCTCAACCCGGTGGTAGCCGAGGCCATCCTGGACGGACAGCAGCAGATGGGGCTTAACGCGCTGGTGGGGCTTCAGCAGAACAGCCGGAAGTTGGGAAAAGCCATTCAGGAGGAGCTGGACAAAGAGCTCAGCGACTTTGGTCTGGGCGTGGCGGATGTCAATATCCTGGCCTTTAACTATCCGCCTGAGGTCCAAAAGATGGCGGAGAAGGTAGCCGCCCAGTCCTTCGTTACCGACATGGGCAAATATACCTCCGTCAGTATGGCCGACAGTATGTCCACCCCCGGCAGCGCTGGTTCGGCCGCCGCCTCTGGTATGGGAATGGCCATGGGAATGCAGATGGCCGCCCAGATGATGGGTCAGATGGGACAGATGACACAGCCCCAGGCCGCCCAGCCTCAGCAGGCCGCCTGTGTCTGTGCCTCCTGTGGCTATGCCAGCCCCACCCAGGTCAAATTCTGTCCTCAGTGCGGCAAGCCCATGGGCCAGCCTCAGCCGGCCGGCGACCGTTTCTGCCCCAACTGCCGTAAAATGGTGGCGGGCAAATTCTGTCCCGACTGCGGCACACCCACCGTGTAATTCACCTCTATCTTTTTAGAAAAACAAGAAAAGGTGGCAGGCACAAAAGTGCCTGCCACCTTTTTGCTTTGGGTGAATTATACTATCAAGTGCAACACTTTAGAAAAATAAAAAGAGTTCATACAGCCCCCTGTGGTAGAATGGAGTA
>PPYE01661854.1_pt1 | contig 33041 bp, 32 predicted proteins | sample 1559881 | NCBI WGS metagenome assembly PPYE01 (sample SAMN08240022, study PRJNA423297) | Human gut metagenome, whole genome shotgun sequencing project.
GGAAAATGTTTGAATGTTCCTTAAATAGATTATGAAGATTTTCTTAATTTCTTACTTTTTTGAAGGAAACAGACCGGATTTCTTCGTTGCTTTGAAAGAGAAAAGATATTATGCCTGAAAACCAGCTGTAAAAAAATCCCGGGGAAATGGGTCTTCCCGGGATTTTTGCTGCTGTGGGCAGCCTGATGTTTATTCGTAGTCATTAAGAATTCGTTTCAGCTGATCCGCGGTAAGAACCAGATTCACGCCGGCGGGATTCAGCACGTAACCCTTGGATTCCTTAACCAGGAATTGGGGGAGCTGACGGAGAGAGAGGACGGACATACGCTGCTTCTTGGGATTCCGTGCTGTGTATTTGCGGAATTCGGAGAAGTCGGAGTAGAGGGGCTGGTAAATGTCACCTTCCTTTGTCTTTACAAAGGGGATGCGGACATTCTTGATATTTACCTTCTCCGGGTCCGTATTTTCTTCGTCATTGATTGTCTCGATGCCCAGAATAAAACTGGATTTTACCAGATTTACAATCATTTCTTCTTCCAGCTCATGAAGCTTTGCCATATCATGCTGAACCGGCCGGCGCAGCTCCTGCAGGAAGTAAATCATGGTGAGAGTCAGAGCCGGATTCATCACCGGGATCTTGGAAGCAGCAAGTTTTTCCATATCCGGGCGCTTTACCAGTTCCTCCACGCCAATGGCGCTCTGTCCGCTTCCGTCCTGGAAGAGCACCGCATTTACATCCAGAGCGTAAAGACTGTTCAGGAAACCGTTTAACTGTGCCTGGGGAATCTTCAGTACAGAGGCGGGAATCTTCTCCTCGCCAAGGTTCTTGATAAACTCCCGGCAGGCCTCTTCCTCGGCGAACAGATAGATCTGATCGTCAAAGGTTTCCGGATCGCAGGCCACATAGGGCAGGCGGGTCAGCGGAGAGAAGACCGCCCAGGCCTCTTCCAGCTTCTGGAGCTTTTTGATTGCAAATTTATTATCGATAGCCATGTTTGAGTAAGTCCCTTCTGAATTTCTGTTTGCGTTCCGCCTACTGTTCTTTTAATGCCTGGCGGAGGGCTTCTGCCATTTCTTCGTACTCGGCATCGGTCAGGGTAACCTTTCCGGGATTCATCTGGAAGGTGCCGCCCCATTCGTCACCGCCGTTATATTTGGGAACGATATGGAAGTGCAGATGGCAGCCGGTGTCACCGTAAGCGCCGTAGTTTACCTTGTCCGGATGGAATACTTTGTGAACAGCGCGGGCAACGGAAGCAACATCGGCAAAGAACTGGTTTCTCTCTTCATCCGTTAAGTCGATGAGTTCGCTGACATGTTTATTATGGGCCAGGATTACACGGCCACGTTTGCTCTGCTCGCGGAACACATAAAGATATCCGCTTTCCATCTGGCAGACCGGGTATGCGAACTGTGCCACCAGATCACCCTGCATACAGTATGCGCAATTTTGATCCTTCATATGAAATTCTCCTTTCTGTACGGCCTGAAAAACAACCGAAATCTACCTTATACTTTATCACGATATGGGGGTAAATTCAATGAATTTTGAAGCCTTTCGGGGAGAGGAAAGAAGAAACGGCTCTAGGAGCGGCTGCGGTGAATGCCGGTAAGAACCGCCGGGGCTTCGGCAGAATATCTTAAGAGGAGAGTGAGAATGACAGGGGGAGGACTGGCATGGATCGTATAAAAAAGCAGATTAACTGGGGAGACAGTTTTCGGCTGGGAGTTACAGGGAAAGGAGTGGGGGTGGCGGTACTGGATACCGGCGTCTGTCTGCATGCCGATCTCGACGGCAGAGTGGCCGCTTTCTGCGATGTGGTCCGGGGAAGAAGCGAGCCGTATGATGATAATTCCCACGGGACCCATGTGTGCGGAGAAACGGTTATGCTTCTGATGTGCTGGCAGGGCTTAAATGGGTCCGGGAACATCGGGAGGAGTATGGTATCCGGATCGTCAATATTTCCGTAGGCTCTTTCAGCCGGAAGGTGATGCATGAGGACTCTGTCCTGGTTCGGGGCGTGGATGCTGCCTGGGATGAGGGGCTGGTGATGGTGATTGCCGCAGGGAACCAGGGCCCAAGGGCCATGAGCATTACCACTCCGGGGATCAGCCGGAAGGTAATTACTGTGGGAAGTTCCGATGATGACCAGGCGGTTACGGTGATGGGAAACCGGATGGTGGATTATTCCGGAAGGGGACCTACGGCTGCCTGCATCTTAAAACCGGATATCGTAGCGCCGGGTTCACGGATCGTCAGCTGTTCCAATCAGCCTCAGAAGTACCAGATAAAAAGCGGCACCAGTATGAGTACTCCCCTGGTATCCGGAGCCATTGCCCTTCTTCTGGAAAAATATCCGCAGATGACGAATAAGGAAGTCAAACTGCATCTGCGGGAGCGGGCCGTGGATCTTGGCCTTCCCCACAACCAGCAGGGGTGGGGACTTTTGGATGTAAAGCGCCTTCTGGCCGATTCAATATAGAAATCTTTCACATTCTATCCAATTGTCAGATTGGGAGGGGGCATGGTATAATACCGGAAGGTATTATACCAGCGCCGGTTCGCGTGGAGCAAAGCGAGACAAACACTTTGGCGAACCGTGTGCAGGTGAAGGAAAGGATATTGTCATGCTGTTCAGTTCTCTGGTGTTTGTCTGGTATTTCCTGCCGGCTGTTTTTATTTTGTATCATATTGTTCCGTGGAAAAACGCGAAAAACGGGATCCTTCTTCTGGCCAGCCTTTTTTTCTATGCATGGGGAGAGCCGCGCTATATTTTTCTGATGCTTTTTTCCATCGCCATGAATTACGTCTTTGGCCTGGGGCTGGGACTGAGCCATAAGCGCCTGGTACAAAGGGTGCTTATGGTTTTGTGCCTGCTTTTAAATATGGGGCTTCTGGCTTATTTTAAATATTTTAATTTCCTGGCGGAGATTCTCAATTATGTAGTGGGAAACGGGCGGATCGGCCTGCGGGAGATTACGCTCCCCATCGGAATTTCCTTTTACACGTTTCAGGCGCTGTCCTATGTGATCGATGTGTACCGGAAGGATATTGGCGTCCAGAAAAATCCTTTTTATCTGGCTCTTTATATTTCCTTTTTCCCCCAGCTTATTGCGGGGCCCATCGTAAAGTACCACGATATTGAGGCGCAGATCGCCCAGCGGACCTGCACGCTGGAGATGCAGGCTTACGGGATCAAGCGTTTCGTTTACGGCCTTGGGAAAAAGGTGATCCTGGCTAATACCTTTGCCCAGGCGGTAGACAGGATCTTTGCCCTGCCGGGTGAAGAACTTGGAACGGTGATCACCTGGTTTGCGGTGCTTTTGTACGCACTGCAGATATATTTTGATTTTTCCGGCTATTCGGATATGGCTATTGGACTGGGGAAGATGTTCGGTTTTCATTTTATGGAGAACTTTAATTACCCCTATCTGTCATCTACCGTATCCGAATTCTGGCGCAGATGGCATATTTCCCTGTCCACCTGGTTTCGGGAGTACCTTTACATTCCACTTGGCGGAAACCGAAAGGGCATGGCCAGGACCTGCGTGAACCTGATGATTGTTTTTTTTGCTACCGGATTATGGCATGGCGCCAGCATAAGCTTTGTACTCTGGGGTGTGTATTACGGCGTTCTTCTGGTGGCAGAGCGGCTTTTTTTAGGAGACTGGCTTAAGAAGAATCCCTGGAAATGGGTGAACCACCTGTATACCATGTTTGCGGTCCTCCTTGGCTGGATGCTGTTCCGCGCAGAGCATATGAGTGTAGCCGCAGACCTGTTTGTCAATATGTTTACCTGGAAGGAAGGGTTCTACCCTGTCCTTATGTATGCAGATATCCGTCTGTTTTTCTGGATAGCGGTGGGAATTCTCCTGTGCGGTCCCCTTCAGCAGCTGGTGCCCTCTCTTAAGACGCGGCTGTACCGGGAAGATAAGACAGACTGGCTGGATGTGGTCTTTATGATGGGGATTTTGTTCTATTCGGTAATGCTTCTGGTAAGCAATACCTACAATCCCTTTATTTATTTCCGGTTTTAAAGCAAGCCATCATGCGCCGGCAGCCGATGCACCAGCCACCACGCGAAAGTCTGGCGGCGCATTTGGCATCCCTGAATACATGCCGCCTATTCGGCGGCGGATTTTCAGCGTAACAGACAGAAACGGGGAGCGATCGCTTCCTTCATCATGAAAAGGAGTCATGAAGATAACGTATGAAAAAATGGATGATTGGGTGTTTCTGGGCTTTTTTGCTGCTGCCGAATCTGATCTGGCCTCTGGTGTCCCCGGCCTTTCAGGGAGAGAATACGGAGAACCGGGTTTTGGCGGAACTGCCGGCATTGAGCCGGGAAAACCTTACGGAGTATCCCGGACTTGTGGAGGATTATATTAATGACCATGCGCCCTTCCGCAGCCAGCTTCTGAGCCTGAATGCGGGGATTAATCTGGGGCTGTTTCATTCCGTAGACAACACGGAAGTGATCCTGGGAAAAGACGGCTGGTATTTTTATAACGGAGGCGCCAGCGTGGCGGATTACCGGGGACAGAACCTGTATACAGAAGAAGAACTTTCGGCCATCAGCAGCGCGGTGGAGCGCACCAGGCGCTATTATGAAAGCCAGGGCATAGAATTTGCAATAATACTGGCGCCCAACAAGGAGGAAGTTTACAGTGAATATATGCCGGACTGGTATACCCGCCTGTCGGATATTACCCGGTATGATCAGATGGAAAAATGCTTAAAGGAGCAGACGCAGGTTCCGGTCATTGCGCCCCGGGATTATTTCCTGGAAAACAGGGACCGGCTGTGGTATTTTAAGACGGACACCCATTGGAATGAGGCCGGCGGTTTTGTGGCGGGGCAGATGCTTATTGATGCCCTGGGCGGTCAGGCGGTGTCCGTGGATGATGTGGTTATTCCTTATGATTATCGAGGACCCGGCGATCTGGCTCTTTTGTTCCATATGCCGGAATATTTCCTGGAAGATTATTTCTGTACGGTAAACGGGTATTATGAAGATGTGGAGATTACCACAGAGGATAAAGTGGGAGACGGAATGGTGATCCGGACCAGCGCGCCGGATGCGCCGGATGGAAGGCGGGTGGCCTTCTACAGAGACTCCTTTGCCACCGTGATGATGGACAAGATGTCGCGCTATTTTAAGAATATTGATTATTACCACTGGCAGGGATTTTCTTTTGAATACCTGACGGAGAATCCGCCGGATGTTTTGGTGTATGAAGTGGTGGAACGGGAGTTTGAGCGGATTCTGGATGATATGAATAAGCTGGTCCCTGAGGACTGGAATGGATGAAAGGACAAAAAGTGATGAGACAGAAACTGATATTGGCCTCAGCATCTCCCAGAAGGAGACAGCTGATGCAGCAGATCGGACTGGAGGCAGAGGTAATCCCCAGCCAGGCCGATGAAACCATAGAAAGCCGGGAACCGGCCCGGGTGGTGGAATGTCTTTCTCGAAAAAAGGCCCGGGAGGTAGCGTCCCGCTGTGAAGGCGGCGTGGTTATCGGCGCAGACACGGTGGTGGCTGCAGACGGAAAGATCCTGGGAAAGCCGGCCGATGAGAAAGAAGCAGAGGAGATGCTCTCCATGCTTCAGGGTAAGGTTCACCAGGTGTATACCGGTGTGACCATCGTATGCTGCGGCATTCCGGAAGGGGAAAGAACTTTCGTGGAGGAGACGGATGTGGAAGTCTATCCCATGAGCAGGGAGGAGATACGCCGGTATATCGAAAGCGGAGATCCCATGGATAAGGCGGGAGCCTACGGCATCCAGGGACAGTTTGCTGCCTATATTAAGGGGATCCGCGGAGATTACAATAATGTGGTGGGGCTGCCGGCCGGCCGCCTGTATCAGGAACTGAAAGCACTGGGCTGCCTGTAAAGGGCGGCGGATTTTGAAGTGAGCCTGCCAAAGCGGGTTTACGGCAAGGAGGATAAAAATGATTAAACTGATCGTAACGGATATTGACGGAACTCTGGTGCCGGACGGCGCCAATGAAGTAAATCCCCAGCTTTATGACCAGATCCTGCGCCTTCGGGAAGCAGGGATCCAGTTTGCGGCGGCCAGCGGGAGACAGTGGCGGAGCATTGAGCGCCTCTTTGAGCCGGTGAAAGAAAAGATTTTTTACATTTCTGACAATGGCGCCTACGTGGGCTGCTGCGGCAGAAACCTGTTTTTGACTCCCATTGACCGGCAGGTGGTGCTGGAGATGGTGAAGGACGTGCGGGAATGCCCGGATCTGGATATCATGGTCAGCGGTCCGGATGTGGTATATCTGGAAACGGACAATCAGGAATTCATCAAATGGATGGTGGACAGTTACCGCTTTGAGGTAAAGCAGGTGCCGGATCTGACCCAGGTGCAGGATGAGTTTATCAAAATTTCTGTGTATAAGAAACATGGGGTAGAGGAGGCAGGAAAAGCCATCCGGGAGAAATACAAGGACCGGTTAAAGATCACCATTTCCGGCGACATGTGGATGGACTGCATGAATCCGCGGGTAAATAAAGGAGAAGCGGTCCGCCAGATCCAGGAGGATCTGGAGTTTCTGCCGGAGGAGACCATGGCCTTCGGCGATCAGCTGAATGATCTGGAAATGTTAAACCGGGCTTACTACAGCTTTGCCATCGGCAATGCCCGTCCGGAGATCAAGGCAGCAGCCCGTTTCCAGGCGGATACCAATGTAAATGACGGCGTATTAAAGATTCTCAGACTTCTGGCCTGAGAAGGCGGCGCTTCGGCGGGGTGAGAAACCGGCAGCGCGGCGGAAAAGGAGTGGGTTCTATTTTAATGAAAATTGAAAAAAAGATCCGGATTCTGCAGTTTTGCCTGCTGCTTGGCGCAGTCGGCGCTTTAGGGGGCTGCGGCAGCCAGGAAGCGGCAGAAGCGAATGGAAGGACTGTGGAAGGATTGAGCCGTCCCGAAGCTATGATACTGGTGGCAACGGAGCGGAACCGGTATGAACAGATTTATACGGATCAGATATGGAATGTGACCATGCCGGAGAGCGGGGAATCTTTTGAAGATTTCCTCCTGGAGCAGGTAAAGCAGTTTGCCTCGGACCTGAAAGTGGTGGGGGCCATGGCCGGGGAATACGGGATCGAGCTGGACAGCAGTGAGAAAGAGCAGGTCCGCCGCCTGGCTGAGGATTATTACAGCCAGCTGACAGCGGCAGATGTGGCCTACACGGGAGCTGTGGAGGAAGATGCGTACCAGCTTTATCTGGATTACGCGCTGGCAAGCAAGACGGTCTCTGAACTGACAAAAGATGCAGCTGTGGAGATCAGTGACAGCCAGGCTAAGGTGATTGAGATTCAGCAGATCATACTGGAAGATAAAGAGACGGCAGACCAGGTTCTTGCGCTGACGGGTCAGGAGGGGGCAGATTTTGCCTCCATCGCCGGAGAGTACGGTGTACAGGATGAGGTTCGCCTCAGTCTGGGACGGGGCGAAGCGGACGCTGCGGTGGAAGAGGCCGCATTTTCTCTGGAAGAGGGACAGATCAGTCCGGTAATTCAGGCTTCGGACGGCCGCTTTTACATCATTCAGTGCATAAACCCCTATGACCAGGAAGCTACAGCCAGCAGGAAGGCGGAGATGGCTCTGGTCCAGAAGGACGGTGCCTTCCGCCAGCTTTACGATGAATTCCTGGCGGAACATCCGGTGGAAGTATCCGATACGGTGTGGGATGGCGTATCCTGCGTTACCGATCAGGATACCGCCACCACAAATTTCTTTGAATTATATGAGGAATATTTCCCGGAATAATACCGGGAAGGAAGCGTCCCGCATGCCTTCTCAGGAGAAGAAGACCCGGGTCAGTTCTTCCAAGGCTTCCTGGTCATTGATATGCATGACTTCCCGGGAAGAGTGCATGGCCAGGATGGGAACGCCTGCGTCCACTGTGGGCATGTTAAGGAGTGCGGAAGAGATGCTTCCTAGAGTGGAGCCGCCGCGGATATCCGAGCGGTTGGAGAATTTCCGGAAGGGAATGTGATTCTTCCGGCACAGCCCCTCAATGACGCTGGCCCAGGATGCGTCGGTGGCGTAGGCCTGGCTGGCAGCCAGCTTTATGGCAAGGCCGTCTCCCATGACGATCTGGTTTTTGATGTCGCATTTTTCCGGATGATTGGGATGCATGGCGTGAGCCACATCCAGAGAGAGCATCAGACCGCTCATCAGGCTGTTTAAGAGCGCTTGGCGGTCCAGCCCCAGGGACAGGAAGATCTTTTCCAGTACCCGCTCCAGAAGCTGGGAGTCGGCTCCCTGTTTGGTAAAACTTCCCACCTCTTCATTATCATAGAGGACGATTCCGCAGATGCCGTCATGGCAGCTTCCTTCTGTCAGGCCGGTGAGGCAGGCCTGGACGGAAGTGATATTGTCCAGACGGGGAGAGGAGAGAAATTCTCCCTTCAGTCCCAGGGTCTGGGCCGGATCCGTATTGTAAAGATAAATCTCGTAATCCAGGATATCCTCCGGATCTGCGCCGGTCTCCTGCGCCAGGAAATTTAAAAAGAAATGATCCCGGTCAAGTTCTTCTGTAAGGACAGCGGCCAGGGGAAGCATGTCTGTCTGGGGATTGTATTCCATGCCCTTATTGATTTCCCGGTTCATGTGGATGGCCAGATTGGGGATGGTGAAAAGGGGCTGGGGATGATGGACAAAAATCGTTTCCGGATGAAAGGGATCCTCTGTCATCCGGCATACTTTTCCGGCCATGGACAGGGGGCGGTCAAGCCAGGTATTTAAGATGGGACCGCCGTAAACCTCCACGTTAAGTTTCCCGTAACGGCCGGTGGATACCTCCGGGGAGGGCTTAACCTTTAAACAGGGCCAGTCGGTATGGGCGGCAGCCAGGCGTAACCGTAAGGGACGGGATGAAGACGGGATATTTTCCGGCAGGGAAAAGGCCAGCAGGGTGGAATCAAAGGCATTGATAAAATAGCGCCCGCCGGCCTGAAGCTGCCAGTTTTCCGTCAGGGAGAGCGGCTGGAAAGAAGCGGCGGAAAGCTGTCTTTCTGCTTCTTTAATGCAGTGATAGGGGGAGACCGAAGCCTCCAGAGTATGGCAGAGCCGCCGGATCCGGGCGGATGAAGAAGTATTCTGATTCATAGTTTCCTCCATATGTAAATACTATGCAGCAGTCAAAACTGCTGCAGCAAAAGAAACGCAGCCTGGGGCAGCGCCGCCAGGTGCGGATACAGCCTTATCATAGCATACTTTTTGATAAAAATGAATGGTTTCGGGCTGGATGGGAGAAGGAATGATTGGGTTTCAGATTGAGGATATGGGAGCCTTTACCCGGAAATTATTTCTGGAAAAGGACTTTGATGATTTCCTTTTAAAGGAAGCAAATATTGTTACGTTCAACAGTTTTACCATAGACGGCCGTCTCCACCGGGGATTTTACTCGGCACAGGAACAGGAGCAGATGGAAATGAATCCGTATTCCCTCTGGAGCCAGGTCCGCCCCATCTGCTTTTCGCTGATCAAGGGAAAGCGTCTGCCGGAAAGTTTTCAGATTACCCTTGAGGCGCCGCCTAAGCGTCTGGATGCCTTTCTGGCGGAATGCCGTCTCCAAATGGATGCAGGTCAGATCAAGGGCCTGTATCTGAATATCCGCTATGAAAACGGCCGTCTTCAGTGCATTACAGGAACTTCTCTGGCAGTATTCACCCTGGATAAATCAGTGGAGCGGGAATGGGATGAATATGTGGGACGGATGTTAAAAAATATGGGAATTGCTGCTTCTCATTAGAGACAGGGCAAGATTACTAGCACTCATCAAAAATGAGTGCTAATTTTGTCTTGACTTTTTGTTCTATGCGTATTAGAATAAGTGACAGTGATAAGTGCATCATCAATCAGCAGAAAGTACAGAAAATTAAGGAGTGTGGATATCTATGGCAAAGACTGGAAGTCTGACAATCAACAGTGAAAATATTTTCCCGATCATAAAAAAATGGCTGTATTCCGACCATGATATTTTCTATCGCGAGCTGATCTCCAATGGCTGCGATGCCATCACCAAGTTAAAGAAGCTGGAACTGATGGGAGAGTTTGAGAAGCCGGAGGATCTGGAGTACAAGATCCAGATTACAGTAAATCCAAACGATAAGACCATTATTGTGGAGGACAACGGCCTTGGCATGACGGAAGCAGAGGTTGATGAGTACATTAACCAGATTGCTTTCTCCGGTGCCCAGGCGTTTATGGAGAAATACAAAGATAAGGCCAACGAAGATCAGATCATCGGTCATTTCGGACTGGGCTTTTACTCTGCATTTATGGTGGCAGATAAGGTAACCATCGATACGCTGTCTTATCAGAAAGACGCGGTGCCGGTACACTGGGAGTCTGACGGCGGCACTTCCTACGAGATGGGAGAAGGCGATAAGAAAGAATCCGGTACGAAGATTACCCTGTACTTAAATGAGGACAGCACGGAGTTTTCCAATGAATACCGGGCAAGAGAGGTCATCGAGAAGTACTGCTCCTTCATGCCCGTGCCGATCTATCTGACCAACAGCGCGGAAGGTCCCCAGTATGAGACCATTGAGAAGGATGAGCTGACGGATAAAGACACCATTGTGGAGACCATCGTAGAGGAAGCAAAGACCGAGGAGAAGGAAAAGGAAGACGGAACGAAAGAAGTAGTGGAAGTATCCCCGGCCAAGGAGAAATATAAGATCCTGAAGCGCCCTGTGGCCTTGAATGATGTCCATCCTCTCTGGAACAAGCATCCCAATGAGTGTACGGATGAAGAGTACAAGGCCTTTTACCGGAAAGTATTTATGGATTACAAGGAGCCTTTATTCTGGATCCATCTGAATATGGACTATCCTTTTAATTTAAAGGGCATCCTGTACTTCCCCAAGATCAATATGGAGTATGACAGCCTGGAAGGTGTAATCAAGCTGTACAACAACCAAGTGTTTATTGCCGATAACATTAAGGAAGTCATTCCGGAATTTCTGATGCTGTTAAAAGGCGTCATCGACTGCCCGGACCTTCCGCTGAATGTATCCCGTTCCGCTCTGCAGAATGACGGTTTTGTAAAGAAGATTTCCGATTACATTACCAAGAAGGTGGCAGATAAGCTGTCCGGCATGTGCAAGACCGACCGGGAAACCTACGAAAAATACTGGGATGACATTAATCCTTTCATTAAGTTCGGCTGCATCAAGGATGAGAAATTCCAGGAAAAGATGAAGGATTATATTATCTTTAAGAACCTGGAGGGCAAGTATCTGACCCTGCCGGAGTGCATCGATGAGAATAAGGAAAAGCATCCCAACACGGTATTTTATGTGACGGATGAGAAGGAGCAGAGCCAGTACATCAACATGTTTAAGAAAGAAGGCATGGATGCGGTTATCCTGTCCCACAATATTGACACGCCTTTCATCAGTCAGATGGAACAGAAGAACGAGAACCTGAAGTTTGTCCGCATTGACGCTGATGTGACGGATCTGTTTAAGGAGACGGGCGAGGAGGATGAAGAGAAAGCCAAAGAAGAGGCAGAAGCGCTTACTGCCGCCTTCCGGAAAGCTCTGGGAAATGATAAACTGGAGGTAAAGGCTGAGAAGTTAAAGGATGCCTCTGTAGCTGCCATGATCACCGTATCTGAAGAGTCCAGAAGAATGCAGGATATGATGAAGATGTACAATATGTACGGCATGGATCCTTCTATGTTCGGCGGTGCCGGCGAAAGCCTTGTATTAAACCGGAACCATCCTCTGGTACAGTATGTGCTGAATCATAAGGACGGCCAAAATACCGATACCATCTGCCAGCAGTTATACGATCTGGCAAAGTTAAGCCACGGAAGCCTGACGCCGGAGCGGATGACCGGATTTATTGCAAGAAGCAATGCGATCATGCTGATCATGGCCGGTGAAAAGACCGCTGCAGCTTTGGAGGCCAAAGAAGAGGCACAGCCGGAAGCAGGCGCCCCAGAGGCTGCATCAGAAGAGAAAGCGGAATAAGAAGAGAGAATAAAAAGAGAAGACAAAACAGAAGAAAAGGCAGAATAAAAATCTTTTCCGAAAAGATTATCAGCGGCGGCCGGTATCCTTATCCGGACCGGGGAGATTTCCCGGTCACGGTGGGAGCCGGCCGCCTTTTTGAGCCTGCATTTGATCATGTGCCGTTCCATAACATACAAAATACAGCATGAAAAGATTGAAAATATGGAGAGATACTGTTATAATAAGTAGTAATCAAAACTACATGATATAGAAAGCGATGGAGGCACATTATGACATATAAGATTATTGGTGACAGTTGCTTGGATCTGACCAGCGAATTAAAGAGAGACCCGCATTTTCAGACCGTGCCGCTGATCCTGCAGGTGGGACGGACCACGGTGGTGGACGATGAGAACTTTGATCAGAAAAGTTTTATCCAGATGATGAAGGACACGCCGGAGTGTCCGAAAACGGCATGCCCTTCTCCGGAGCAGTTTAAAGAGGCATACCGCTGTCCGGAAGAGAATGTTTTTGTGATCTGCCTTTCGGAGCATTTAAGCGGCACGTACAGCAGCGCATGTCTTGGAAAGAAGCTTTATGAGGAGGAGTACGGAGAGAAGAATATCTGTGTGCTGAGTTCGGATTCCGCCTCAGCAGGTGAACTGAACCTTGCTCTGTACATTCGAGACCTGTGTGAACAGAGCGTGCCTTTTCAGGAGATTGAAAAGCGGGCGGCTGCATACCGGGATGACTTAAAGACGTATTTTGTGCTGGAGTCTCTGGATTATCTGCGCAAGAACGGGCGTCTCAGCGGTCTTCAGGCTTTCTTTGCCACTACGCTGAATATTAAGCCGGTTATGGCCGGTGACCGCGGCGTGATTGTAAAGGTGGATCAGGCCAGAGGAATGACAAAGGCCCTCCAGAGGATGTGTGACCATGCGGTGCGTTCTGTGGAAGATACCCGGGAACGGGTGCTTGTAATCGCCCACTGTAACTGTCCGGAGCGGGCCAGGTTTGTGAAGGAAGAGATGGAGAAGCGGGGAAGCTTCCGGGATGTGGTCATTACCGAAACTGCCGGGGTGGCAACGGTTTATGCCAATGACGGCGGAATTGTTATTGCATTATAAGAAAAAAGGTTCGGTATAGGACCGAAAATGAGGATAAATTATGAAAGATCAAAAGAGAGGAAATGGCGTGGGCCTTTTCTGGATCTGTTTTCTTTGCGCGGCCGTCATTGTGGCGGCCGCTGTTCTGACCATATGGGGCGCAGATGGCCTTCTTTCGGGTTTATCCGGCAATGAGGCCAAAGAGACGGCAGCCCTTGCAGAAAGTACCGATGGAGGGACCGGGGAAACGTCCGTAAGCCTTCCGGAGGAAGAGGCAGATAAAGAAGCGGAGATTGTGATACGGAATGAGGACGGCAAGGAAACGGCAGCAGCCCCAGAACCGGAGAACGGAGAGGCGGCTTCCGCAGATAGGGAGGCAGGAAACGGGCAGGAGGCGGTTACACTGGCTTTTGCGGGAGATGTGTACCTGTCAGATCATGTGTTAAATGCCTATGAGAACGGCGGCATCGGCGGTGTGCTGGGAGAAAGTCTTCGTCAGGCGGCAGAGGAGGCGGATCTTTTTATGGTTAATCAGGAGTTTCCCTTCAGTACAAGGGGGACACCTGCGCCGGATAAGCAGTATACATTCCGCCTTCCGCCGGAGCGGGTTTCCATTTTCCATGAGATGGGGATCGATCTGGTGACGTTGGCGAATAATCACGCGCTGGACTACGGTACAGAAGCTCTCCTTGATACCTGCAGTACCCTGGAGGGGGCGGGAATTCCTTACGTGGGAGCCGGTGAAAATCTGGACCGGGCAAAGGCCATGTACACAGCAGAGATTAAGGGCAGGACCATAGGATTTCTCGGGGCCACACGGGTGATTCCCACGGCAGACTGGGCAGCATCTGCTTCCCGTCCGGGAATGCTCAGCACGTATGACCCTGGGATTCTTCTGGAAGAGATTCGAAAGGGACGCGAAAACTGTGATTATCTGGTGGTGTACATCCACTGGGGCATTGAACGGAATGATATGCCGGAAGAATACCAGAGACAGATTGGAAAACAATGCATCGATGCCGGTGCGGATCTGGTCATTGGAAGCCATCCCCACGTTCTTCAGGGAATCGAATATTATAACGGAAAGCCCATTGTATACAGCCTGGGAAACTATGTGTTTGGAAGCAGCATTCCGCGGACCGTCCTTCTGAATGTGCAGTGGGAGGGGGAAAATACGTCTCTTTCGGTGATTCCGGCCACTTCCGGAGCCGGATACACCAGAGAAATCACGGAGGAAGGCGCAAGACAGGAAGTGTTTTCTTATCTGGAATCCATTTCTTTCGGCGCACAGGTAGATGAAAATGGAGCGATTTCCCCGAAGACGGAGGAGACGCCCCAGTCCTGAGCCGCCAGCTGTTCATACACGGAAAAATGAAGAACACCATATACAGAAGAAATCATGCTGTGATATAATTGATTATAATCGAAACGGGTTTTTGAAAGATGGTTTTCGAAGGAAGGGAGACGGAAACAGATGAAAGATAACACCTGGGTGACTTATGAAGACAGCGATGCAGCGGCCCGCAAGCGGGTGGAGGCAGGGCAGATTCTGGTGACAATGTCCTTGCATCGGCTGGAAGAAAGAACCTATAATCTGGTAATTGAAGCCGGCATCGAGTCGGTTTCTGTAACGCTTCACAGCAACAGTCTGGAAAGCGCTTTTTCGGAGGCAGACCAGTTTGCCAGGGACTATTTTCTGGATCGGGCCAGACTGCTGGAGGAGATTGCAGAACGGATTTAATATGAAAAAATGGCGGGCACGCAGCGTGTCCGCCATTTTTTTATGCACTTTTAGGTTTTGAAATCGGCGCCAGAATCTTTTTGATATTAATCAGGAACAGAGTCAGCGTTGTAATGATGGACAGGATATCGGATATAGGCTCCGCGATGAAAAGTCCGTTTGTTCCCAGATTTCCGATAGTCGGCAGAATCAGTGCCAGGGGGATTAACAGGATCACCTTTCTGAGCAGAGCCAGGAACATAGAGATCTTGGCTTGTCCCAGCGCAATGAAAGTCTGCTGGCAGGCGCATTGGATGCCGAAGAACAGGAAGCCGATGGTGTAAATACGGATTCCGTAGGATCCGATACGGATAATTTCCGGATCATTGGAAAACATGGAGATAAAGGGTCTGGGGAACAGAAGGATGATGCCGGTTGCACAGAAGGAAAATGCCAGGGAGGCAATTGCCATAAGCCGGAAAGCCTTCTTTACACGCTCAGGATTTCCTGCACCGAAATTGTAGCTGATGATGGGAGTGGCGCCCTGGGCCAGTCCCTGCATGGGCAGGAAAAGCATCTGAGATACAGAGAACAGGATGGTCATGGCTCCCACATAATAGTCATTTCCATAGCGCTGCATGCCGGTGTTAAAGGTCAGCTGTACCAGACATTCGGTAGCCTGCATGATAAAGGGGGAAAGTCCAAGCGCAAGCACCGGCTTCAGCATATTCCAGTCCAGACGGAGATTGGACAGCTGGAGGCGCAGTATGGACTTTTTGCTGCATAGGAAAAGGAAAACCCAGAGAGCAGACACGGTCTGGCTGATGATGGTAGCCCAGGCGGCACCCTTTACCCCCATGTTAAAGCCGTAGATAAAAACAGGATCCAGGATGATATTCAGGACTGCACCGATAAGAACGGTTATCATGCTGGTTTTAGCAAATCCCTGGCAGGAAATAAACTGATTCAGACCCAGGGACACCTGTACCGAGAGGGTTCCCAGCAGATAAATCTTCAGATAATCATCGGCGTAGGGGAGAGTCGCTTCGCTGGCGCCGAACATCATCAGCACCGGCTTGCGGATTACCCAGAATACGGCAAAAAGCACCGCCGCCAGAACGATCAGGAATGCGGTGGATGTACCCAGGATCCGGTTGGCTTTCTTGTAGTCCTGCTGTCCCATGGCAATACTGGCCTGAGGAGCGCCGCCCTGTCCCACTAAAGCAGCAAAGGCAGAGATCAAAAGGATAATGGGAAAGGAAACGCCTAATCCGGCCAGGGCTATGGAACCGGTTTCCGGAATCCGGCCCACGTAGATCCGGTCTACCATATTATAAAGCAGATTGACGATCTGAGCAAGGACGGTGGGAACTGCCAGCTGCAGCATCAGGCGGCCCAAAGGCGCGTTGGCCAGGCGGCTGGCGTCCTGGGGCTGAGAATTGTTTGACATAAAAAGACCTCTTTTCTAAAAATATTTTGTGAGGAAAATGGATCAGAGTGCAGAAGGATCCGGATATTTTTCTGTTTCGCAGAGGGAGCGGCCGGAAGATGCGCCGGTGGTACCGATCATTTTTCGGATAAGCGGTTCTGCGTCTGCCAGTGTCTTTTGAAGCTGCTGTATTTCCGGATCTGTCAGAGCGGAAAAGGACTGCAGCGTGGTCTGGAGCATATCATTTTTCAGCCGCTCTAAAAGTTCTTTGCCTTCTGCGGTTATGGAAATATTCACCAGACGCCGGTTGGCTTTATCGTGAAGACGTTCCACCAGCTGTTTCTCTTCCAGATCATTTACCAGTTTGGTCAGCTGCTGCTTTGTGATTTTCAGATCTTCTGCCAGTTCCGACATGGTCATGGAGGGCCTGTCAAGGGGCAGGCGGTTCAGATCGATCAGAGTCTGAAAAGCCAGGGAATGGGCGCGGATCTGATTTTCATGACGATACATGTTTTTTGTCATGGTATAAAACAGAATGGTGAAGTTTAGGAATGCTTTGCCGGCCAGCTGTTTTTTTTCTTCGTCCATGAAATGCCTCCTTCCTTGTATTGTCCTATTCTTTTTATCATATTTTATAAATAATGTCAATATTTATTAAAAGTAAATAAATATTTACAATTGGTTATTGACAAAAGAATGACGCTGTATTATTCTACAAGTGATCTGATGAAAGGAGAGCAAAATATGGGAGTGAAAAACACAGATGACAATAGGAATACAAAAAAACCATTTGTGTATTATTATTTGATCGTGCTGCTTGTGGTATTCCTGCTGAATGCATTCCTGTTTCCGTCCATGATGGAGCGGACGGTAATGGAGGTAGGATATAACCAGTTCCTGGATCTGGTGGACCAGGGAGCAGTGGATGTGGTATACCGGGATGACACGGAGCTGATGTTTACTTTAAAGGAAGAATTCCGGCAGGAGTGGGGTGTAACTGCTTATAAGACCGGACTCTGGCCGGATCCGGATCTGACACAGCGGCTTAGGGATGCAGATGTTGAGTTTTCAAAAGAAATCCCGACCCAGGCATCTCCGCTGGTCAGCTTCCTGGTTCAGTGGATCATGCCGATTCTGATGTTTGTGATTCTGGGCCAGATTCTGGGGCGGATGATGCAGAAACGGATGGGAGGAATGGGCGGTCCTGCCATGTCCTTTGGAAAGTCCAATGCCAAGATTTATGCGGAAACAGAGACCGGAAAGACCTTTGCTGATGTAGCGGGCCAGGAGGAAGCCAAGGAGGCTCTTCAGGAAATCGTGGATTTCCTCCACAATCCCCAGAAATACGCGGAAATCGGCGCCACACTGCCCAAGGGTGCCCTTTTAGTAGGACCTCCCGGAACCGGCAAGACGCTTCTGGCCAGGGCAGTAGCCGGAGAGGCTCATGTTCCCTTTTTCTCCATCTCCGGCTCTGAATTTGTAGAGATGTTCGTAGGTATGGGTGCAGCCAAGGTCCGGGATCTGTTTAAGCAGGCCAATGAAAAGGCGCCCTGTATCGTATTTATCGATGAGATCGACACCATCGGAAAGAAGCGTGACGGCGGCGGAATCAGCGGAAACGATGAGCGAGAGCAGACGCTGAATCAGCTTCTGACAGAGATGGATGGTTTTGACGGAAAGAAAGGCGTTGTGATCCTGGCGGCCACAAACCGGCCGGAGTCCCTGGATCAGGCCCTTCTGCGTCCCGGACGTTTTGACCGGCGGATTCCGGTGGAACTGCCTGACCTGAAAGGAAGGGAAGCGATTCTTCGGGTCCATGGAAAAAGTGTAAAACTGGACAGCACCGTAGATTTTAATGCCATCGCACGGGCTACTTCCGGTGCCAGCGGCGCAGAACTGGCCAATATCGTTAACGAAGCAGCACTGCGGGCCGTGCGCATGGGCCGCAGCGTGGTAAGCCAGTCTGATCTGGAAGAAAGTGTGGAGGTGGTAATCGCCGGCTATCAGAGAAAAGATGCGGCTGTTTCAGAAAATGAAAAGCGGATTGTGGCTTATCATGAGATCGGCCATGCCCTGGTGGCAGCCTGCCAAAGCAACTCTGCGCCGGTACACAAGATCACCATCATTCCCAGAACCTCCGGCGCCCTGGGCTACACCATGCAGGTGGAGCAGGGAGAGCGGTTCCTGATGAGCAAGGAAGAGGCGCTGAACAAGATCGCCACCCTTACCGGAGGCCGTGCGGCAGAGGAGTTTATTTTTAATTCCATTACCACCGGCGCATCCAATGACATTGAGCAGGCCACCAAGCTGGCACGGGCCATGGTAACACGTTATGGAATGAGCAAACAGTTTGGCATGGTGGCTCTGGAAACGGTGTCCAATCAGTACTTGGGCGGAGACACTTCTATGGTGTGTGCTCCGGAGACGGCCAAAGCCGTAGATGACGAAGTGATCGAAATCGTAAAGCAGCAGTATGCCAAGGCTATGGATATCCTTCGGAACCATGCAGCCAAATTAAATGAGCTTTCCGCTTATCTTCTGGAGCGGGAGACTATCAGCGGGGAAGAATTTATGGAAATACTGAACCGGTAGAGAAGGTTTGATTTTGCCGGAAGGGTCTGGAAAGGCAAAAAGATCAGGCCGGGCAAAGCAGCGGGAAATGACTGCTTCTGCCCGGCTTTTCTTTTGCCTGCTTTCACAAGGACCATCATGAGCCGGCAGCTGAAAACAGACGCAAACAAAACATTTGTTCGAAACATCTTGAACATAGAAAGTGCCTGTGCTATACTGGATATGCAAAAAACGGCTCAAAACAGTGAGGTACGCAAAAAATGGCGAAACAGTATATAAAAATTCGCGGTGCGAATGAACACAATCTGAAAAATCTCTCTGTGGACATTCCCAGAGATGAACTTGTGGTGCTTACCGGGCTCTCCGGCTCCGGCAAATCTTCCCTGGCCTTTGATACAATCTACGCAGAAGGACAGCGCAGATACATGGAGTCTCTTTCCTCCTACGCCAGACAGTTCCTGGGGCAGATGGAGAAGCCGGATGTGGAAAGCATCGAGGGGCTGTCTCCGGCGATTTCCATTGATCAGAAGTCCACGAACCGGAATCCCAGATCTACCGTGGGAACTGTGACGGAAATCTATGATTACATGCGTCTTCTGTATGCGCGTGTGGGAATTCCCCACTGCCCCAAGTGCGGGAAGGAGATCCGGAAACAGACGGTAGACCAGATGGTGGATCAGATCCTGGCATTGCCTGAGCGGACCAAGATCCAGCTTTTGGCTCCGGTTGTCCGGGGCCGGAAGGGCGAACATGTCAAGATTCTGGATCAGGCGCGGCGCAGCGGATACGTCCGTGTTCGGATCGACGGGAATCTTTATGAGCTTTCCGAGGAGATCCGCCTGGAGAAGAATATCAAGCATAATATCGAGATCGTGGTGGACCGGCTGATTGTGCGGCCCGGCATTGAAAAACGTCTTACGGATTCCATAGAGAGTGTGCTGGCCCTGTCCGGCGGCCTCCTGCTGGTGGATACAGGAGAGGAGGAGCCCATGCGGTTTTCCCAGAGTTTTTCCTGTCCGGACTGCGGCATCAGTGTGGAAGAAGTGGAACCCAGAAGCTTTTCCTTTAATAATCCTTTTGGCGCCTGCCCGGAATGTTTCGGCTTAGGCTATAAGATGGAATTTGACGAGGATCTGATTATCCCTGACAAATCCTTAAGCATTAACCAGGGGGCTATTGCGGTGCTGGGATGGCAGTCCTGTACAGATAAGGGAAGTTTTACCAGGGCGATTCTGGAGGCGCTGGCAGCGGAATATCATTTCAGCCTGGATACGCCCTTTGAGGATTACCCAAAGGAGATCCATGATGTTCTGATTCACGGAACCGGCGGGAAATCCATGAAGGTCCGTTACAAAGGGCAGAGGGGTGAAGGCGTGTACGATGTGGCTTTCGAGGGCCTCATTGAAAACGTGAACCGCCGATACCGGGAGACCTATTCGGAAACATCCAAGGCAGAGTACGAAAGCTTTATGCGCATTACGCCCTGTCCGGTCTGCCACGGACAGCGGCTGAAAAAGGAATCCCTGGCAGTGACAGTGGGCGGCATGAATATTTATCAGGCCACCAATATGTCCATCGTAAAATTCCGGGAATTTATGGACAGCCTGACCTTGACTCCCATGCAGGAGGCCATCGGCGGCCCTATCCTGAAGGAAATCCGGGCCAGGATCAGCTTCCTGATCGATGTGGGACTGGATTATTTATCCTTATCCCGGGCTACAGGGACCTTGTCCGGAGGTGAAGCCCAGCGGATCCGTCTGGCTACGCAGATCGGTTCCGGCCTGGTGGGCGTGGCCTACATCCTGGATGAGCCCAGTATCGGCCTTCACCAGCGGGATAATGACAAGCTTTTAAAAACCCTTCTCCACCTGCGTGACCTGGGAAACAGCGTTCTGGTGGTGGAACACGATGAAGATACCATGCGGGCGGCAGACTGCATTATCGATATCGGTCCGGGAGCAGGTGCCCACGGCGGCCAGGTGGTGGCAGTGGGAACGGCACAGGAGATCATGGACTGTCCGGAATCCATTACCGGCGCATATTTAAGCGGCCGGATCCGCATCCCGGTGCCTTCGGAGCGCAAGAAACCCACCGGATGGCTTAAGGTAAAAGGCGCCGCGGAAAATAACTTAAAGAAGATCAACGTAGATATCCCCCTTGGTGTCATGACCTGCGTCACCGGCGTATCCGGCTCCGGAAAGAGTTCTCTGGTCAATGAAATCCTTTATAAGCATCTGGCCAGGAAGCTGAACCGGGCCAGGACCATTCCCGGGAAATTCACTGGCATGGAAGGTCTGGAGCAGCTGGACAAGATCATTGCCATAGACCAGTCGCCCATCGGCCGCACGCCCAGATCCAACCCTGCCACCTATACCGGCGTTTTCGATCTGATCCGTGATCTTTTTGCGGCAACTACCGATGCAAAGACCAGAGGCTATTCCAAGGGCAGGTTCAGCTTCAATGTAAAAGGCGGACGATGCGAAGCCTGCAGCGGCGACGGCATTATCAAGATCGAAATGCATTTTCTGCCGGATGTGTACGTCCCCTGTGAGGTCTGCGGCGGAAAACGGTACAACCGGGAGACGCTGGAGGTTAAATATAAAGGAAAGAGCATTTTCGATGTGCTGGATATGACCGTGGAAGAAGCCTTAAAGTTCTTTGAGAATGTGCCTGCCGTGGCCAGAAAGATCCAGACCCTTTACGATGTGGGACTTTCCTATGTAAAATTAGGACAGCCCTCCACGGAACTGTCCGGCGGTGAAGCACAGCGGATTAAGCTGGCGGCAGAACTCAGCAAGCGCAGCACGGGAAAGACCATTTATATTCTGGACGAGCCTACTACCGGCCTGCATTTTGCCGATGTGCATAAACTGATCGATATTCTCCACCGTCTGGCAGCCGGCGGAAATACGGTGGTTGTCATCGAGCACAACCTGGATGTGATCAAGACTGCCGATTACATCATCGATATGGGACCTGAGGGCGGCGACCGGGGCGGCACGGTGATTGCAAAAGGAACCCCGGAGGAAGTAGCCCGGTGTCCCCAGTCTTATACAGGACAGTATGTGAAGCGGTATCTGGAGATGCCGGAGGAGAGCCGGGCATAAGGATTGATGCCCCAAAAAGAAAAAAGTGGTATTTTGTCAAAAATGCTTGCTATTTGCGGGGAGTTTCGTTATAATGATGCTATACGAAAGAAAAAGAGAGATTGTGCTGCAAGGTGCAATCTCTCTGACTTTCAGAAGAGAAAGACCGGCCGGAACCTTTTCAGATATACATAAGGTATTCCTCCAGCCAAGCCGGACCGGATCCGGAATACAAAAGACTGCAGAAGATACGAAGGATGGTCCTTTCCCGGAACACAAAAGAGAAAGCAGACAGACTGAAAGCAGACATTTCTACAAAAGATAAAACAATCACGGCGCAGTTGGAGAAAGGGAAAAGCCTTTTCCGAAAACATGAGACCAGTCTGCATAAGGTACAGAAGAAACTGCAGCCCGGAGTATCGGGCGTCAGAAAATCAGAAAATCACGTAAGACAAAAGCGGCGGCTGTGCCAGGGCGGACACCGGCAGCAGCCTGCAGCGAAAGAACCAAAGAAAAAGGCCGGTTTCATTACGAACCGGCTCAATTTTTGAAGGGACAGCAGAAGAGGAGATCTTTCCTCTTCTGCCCCTTCGTCTATAAGAAAAGGAGTTTACCATGAACAGAGAGATGATTATTGTCCTGGACTTCGGCGGCCAGTATAACCAGCTGATTGCCCGCCGTGTCCGCGAATGCAATGTCTACTGCGAAGTGCACCCCTACACCATGCCGCTGGAAACCATTAAAGAGATGAACCCCAAGGGCATTATCTTTACCGGAGGACCAAACAGCGTATACCTGGAGGAATCGCCGCACATTGATAAGGCGATTTTCGATATGGGTATTCCGATTCTGGGAATCTGCTACGGTTCCCAGCTGATGGCATATGAGCTGGGCGGTCAGGTAGCTACAGCTCCGGTCAGCGAATACGGAAAGACGGAGGTAGAGGTGGATCAGACCTCTGTTCTGTTTAAGAATGTTTCCTCCACTACAGTATGCTGGATGAGCCACACCGATTACATCGCACAGGCACCGGAAGGCTTCCGGGCTACTGCCCATACGCCGGTATGCCCCATTGCCGCCATGGAATGTCCGGAGCGGAAACTGTATGCAACCCAGTTCCATCCCGAGGTAATGCACACGGCAGAAGGCATGAAGATGCTTCATGATTTTGTGTACGATGTATGCGGCTGCAGCGGCGACTGGAAGATGGATTCCTTTGTGACAACCACGGTGCAGGCTCTCCGGGAGAAGATCGGTGACGGCAAGGTGCTGTGTGCCCTTTCCGGCGGCGTGGATTCTTCCGTGGCAGCAGTCCTTTTATCCAAGGCAGTAGGCAAGCAGCTGACCTGCGTATTTGTGGATCACGGCCTTCTCCGGAAAAACGAAGGTGATGAGGTGGAAGCGGTATTCGGTCCCGAAGGTCCTTATGAGCTGAACTTCATCCGTGTAAACGCGCAGGAGCGCTTCTATGAGAAGCTGGCCGGCGTGGAAGAGCCGGAGCAGAAGCGCAAGATCATCGGCGAAGAGTTCATCCGCGTTTTCGAGGAAGAAGCAAAGAAGATCGGCGCTGTGGATTTCCTGGTACAGGGAACCATCTATCCTGATGTGATCGAATCCGGTTTGGGCAAATCTGCTGTGATCAAGTCCCACCACAACGTAGGCGGTCTCCCCGATTACGTTGATTTCAAGGAGATCGTAGAGCCCCTGCGCCTCCTCTTTAAGGATGAGGTCCGCAAGGTGGGCCTGGAACTGGGTATTCCTGAATACCTGGTATTCCGTCAGCCATTCCCCGGCCCCGGCCTGGGAATCCGCATCATCGGCGAAGTAACCGCTGAGAAAGTGCGCATCGTGCAGGATGCCGATGCCATCTACCGGGAAGAGATCGCCAAGGCCGGCGTGGACAAGCGCCTGGGCCAGTATTTTGCTGCCCTGACCAACATGCGGTCTGTCGGCGTTATGGGCGATTTCCGCACCTACGATTACGCGGTTGCCCTGCGGGCGGTGGAGACCTCCGACTTTATGACTGCTGAAGCCGCGGAAATTCCGTGGGAAGTGCTGCAGAAGGTAATGAACCGGATTGTGAATGAGGTGAAGGGAGTTAATCGGGTAATGTACGATCTGACTTCTAAGCCGCCGGGGACGATTGAATTTGAGTGATGAAATGAGTTGTGAGAATCCAGTGTTTATGCGGATTTCAAGCAAATTTGTTTAAGCATTGGCAACGATTTGGCAACATTTCGGGTATCATTCATTAAATAACAGAATACTTCAATAACATAAAAACCTTACTGATTTTCAGAAATATAGCTGAAAGTCGGTAAGGTTTTTTGCGTGAATAAAGAACTGACAGGCGGTAGGGACAGTGTGTGTTTTAAGGTTGAAAATCAATTAGTTTCGTCTTTTAAAGCCTGTGTAATCAAGTCACTTAATCCTTGTGAGGGTACAGTTTTCTTCCAGTGATTTGAAGTATCTAATTCGGGATATTTGTATCTCCATTGGTCGTATTCCTCTTTGGTTATCTCTCCCCGTTCCAGACGGGCAGCCTGTTCCTGCCATGCGTGGAACATATCAAACATAGTGGAGTAGGTGGAGCCAGTGGACTTATCCAGCCGCAGGCATACTTCTCCATCAATCTCTCCGATTTTCAGCCCGTACATATCTTCCAGTGCAAAGAGCGTGTGCATAAGACCTATATAGCTGTCTATTTCCGGGACAGTGATTGCACGAGGACTTACATCAAGGATATGTGCCATTTCTTTTACAAGGTCTTGTTTCGGCGTTCTGGCTTCTGATTCGTACTGCGCCATACGAACATCAGAGGTTTTTCCGAGAAAACCGAGGATTTCGCCTAGCTGCTTCTGCGTCATGCCTTTTCGATTGCGGAAAAAGCGTATTCGTTTGCCGATTGCCATAATAAAACCTCCGTTGCAGTTATAGTGATACAACCATTCTTGACTTAAACAAATTTGTTGAATTTAGTATAACACGGCACAGCAGGAATAGCAAGAGAAACTTAAATAAAAAAAGTTAATATTTTTCTGCAAACCACTTGACTTAACGGAATTTATTTAGTATTATAAATGCAACTTAAACAAAAAAGTTAAAAACTGAATGACCGTCCAAACTGAACAAACGCCATGACTTCCAGAAATGGAACGAGCGGCTCTCATATATGAGGGACTGGCACAGCGCCGAACAGGGTTGCCTGCCAGAACAGGGAGGCAGAACGGCGAAGATTTTAAAGGAAAGGGGGACGATAACGGAATGGCAGAAAAATCATTTATGACTGTGGAGGAAGTGGCAGCGGAATTGCGGGTGTCAAAGTCAAAAGCCTACCAGATTGTGCGGGAACTGAACGCAGAATTACAGAAACAGGGCTATCTGACGGTGGCGGGACGTGTGAACGCTACATTTTTTCACAAAAAAGTCTGTTACAGCGATTAAGCGGAAAGGAGATAATTTGAATGGCTGTATACAAAGACAATGCTACGGGAACGTGGCGGGTAATCTATCGCTTCACGAACTGGAAGGGGGAACGGAAGCAGACACAGAAACGGGGATTTGCTACGAAACGGGAAGCGCAAGCATGGGAGCATGAGGTCATGCTGAAACAGAACTCAAAGTTGGATATGACTTTTGCCAGCTTTTTTGAGATTTACGAAGCCGACAAGAAACAGCGCGTCAAGGAAAGCACATGGGAATCCAAAAGCCATGTAATCCGCACAAAGATTTTACCGTATTTTGGGAATCGGAAGATAGCGGAGATTGAGGCAAAGGACGTTATCGCATGGCAGAATGAACTTATGGCGTACCGGGATGAGAAAGGAAAGCCTTATTCATCTGACTATCTGAAAACCATACACGCTCAGCTAACGGCGATTTTCAATCATGCTGTGAACTTTTATAACCTGCCGTACAATCCGGCAAGACGGGCAGGAACAATGGGAAATGAGGTTCCGAAAGAAATGAATTTCTGGACGAAAGAGGAATATCTGAAATTCTCCGAAGCCATGATGGATAAGCCACGTTCCTATTATGCCTTTGAAATGCTTTACTGGTGTGGAATCCGCTCCGGCGAACTGCTGGCGCTTACTCCGGCTGATTTTGATTTTCAGAAGCAGACAGTCACAATCAGCAAGACATTTCACCGCTCTAAAGGGCGGGATATTATCACAAGCCCGAAAACGAAAAAGAGTAACCGTACAATCAAAATGCCGCCGTTTCTCTGTGAGGAAATGCAGGAATATATCAAAATGCTGTATGACATTCAGCCGGACGAGCGTCTGTTTACGGTCACGAAATCCTATCTTAATCACGAAATGGAGCGAGGGGCGAAGCAGGCGGGCGTAAAGAAGATTCGCGTGCATGATATTCGTCATAGTGCGGTTTCTCTGTTAATCGACATGGGATTTTCAGTGCTGGCGATTGGGGAGCGCATGGGGCATGAAGCGGAGAAGATCACCTATCGTTATGCTCACTTGTTCCCTACGGTGCAGACAGAAATGGCGGAGAAACTGGAAATGGAGCGTAGACATAAGGAGGGTGCAAATGGAAAGAACACTTGATTACAAAGGACGGTGGCGTAATCATACGGTAGCGTTCCGGGTGTCTGACGAGGAATCAAAGCTGCTCAATGATTTGGTGGCGCTGTCGGGCTTGACAAAGCAGGACTATATCACAAGGCGGCTGCTGTGCCGGGATGTAGTGGTACAGGGCAATCCGAGGGTTCATAAGGCGCTGAAAAACCAAATGGTGGCTATCTACGAGGAATTGAAGCGGCTGGAAGCGTTAAGCCCGGACAATGACGAACTACTTTACACGTTGCAGGTAATAGCAATCACATTAGATGGTCTGAAAGGAGAAGATGAATGACAGAAAAAATGAAAACGACTGCTCCCTTATCCTCTGTTGGCGCAGATGGGGCGCAGCCGCAATTAAAAAATCACAGTGAAATTATAGCAAATGAAACAGCACAAATCAATCTGCAAGCCGCACAAAACCCGGAGAAATCCGGGAACGGCGGGCTTCAAACCGTTTCTATGACGGAACTGTATGATACCGTCTACCCGCCGAGAACGCCGATTGTGGACGGTTTTCTCTATGGCGGCACTTATCTCTTTGTAGGTGCGCCGAAAGTTGGAAAATCGTTCTTTATGGGGCAGCTTGCCTATCATGTGGCAATGGGGCTTCCTCTTTGGGATTATCCCATCCGAAAGGGGACGGTATTGTATCTGGCACTGGAAGATGATTATGCGAGGCTTCAGCGGCGGCTCTCCGGTATGTTTGGTGTGGAATGTGCGGATAACCTGTATTTTGCGACACAGGCAAAGACATTGAATGAGGGCTTAGACAGGCAATTAGAGGAATTTCTGAAAGCGCATACGGACGCGAGGCTGATTATCATTGACACGCTCCAGAAAGTGCGTGAGGTCGGCGGGGACAGGTACAGTTATTCCAGCGACTACGAGATTGTGACAAAATTAAAGTCGTTCAGCGATAAATACGGTATCTGCCTGCTGGTGGTTCATCACACACGCAAGCTGGAATCTGAGGACAGCTTTGATATGATTTCCGGCACGAATGGGCTGCTTGGAGCGGCAGACGGGGCGTTTATCATGCACAAGAAAAAGCGCACTGACAATGAGGCAGTCATGGATATAGTGGGGCGTGACCAGCCGGATCAGGAACTGACTATAGAGTTCGACCGGGAGCGCTGCGTCTGGAAATTCAAAAAGGCAGAAACGGAACTGTGGAAACAGCCGCCGAATCCCCTGCTGGAAGCAATCAACAATTTTCTGACAGAAGATAAGCCGGAATGGGAGGGGACAGCAACAGAACTTGTGAGCCAGTTGCCGGATATGCAGATACAGGCAAACGTGCTTTCCAGAAGACTGAATGTAGTCAATAGCCAGTTGCTTAATGACTATGGAATTTTTTATGACAATAAGCGGGGGCATGAAAGGAAGATTATTCTGAAACGGCTTGAGCCGAGAGAGTAAAAGCGACGATATGCGTCGGTTGCGACGGTATTTTTTACAGTGGGCTGGTATAGAAAATATCGACGCTATCGACGCAAACCGACGCAGAAAGGATTTTTATGAAAAACGTGCAAATCCCTTATGAATTATTTGTATCTCTGCTCCGCTATCATCTAATGGAAGAAGATGATTGTCTGAATGAAATCCGGCAGGGGTTGGAACAGAAATTGGATTCTCTGGTTTGCCATGAATTATATGCGAAATATAAGACTGCTCCCACACAGGAAGAACGGGAAAAAGCCAGACGGGAATATCTGGAAAAACGTGGAGTGCCGGATAGCTTCCGCTGGTAATTTTTCTTTGATGATAACAGACAGGAGCGTGTCACGCTCCTGTGGATAGCAGACAACGAGAAAGGTGTGATTTGATGATAATTCAGCCGGAATGGGGAACCCGGAATGTGAACAAATATTTTTACGAAAGTGAAGCCCGTAGGATTGCCGCACTCAATGAAATCTTTGGAGATGTGGAACTGACTGCGGCAGAAATGCGGACGCTGGTATGGCTGTGCGGGTGGGAGGAATGTACGGTAGAAAACGTACTTTCCGCTATCCGAAAAGCTATGGCAGCGGAAGCAAAGCGGCGGGAACAGCCGCTCCGTCCGTAGGACGGAAAAGCCCCCCGGCAGGGCGCAAAGGCAGCTTTTGATGGACGGAACGGCTGTCAAAAGTGCTTTTGCGTTACTTTCGACGAAAGTAACAAAGCCTATGCGCCGTATCCGGCGCTGATTACCCGGACAGGGAGAAAGGATATTGATTGAAGCGAACTATCAGCTTTATGACAGGGAAAGGCTCTGTCAATCATAACAGCAGAAAATTCCATGCAAAGAACACTGACCCGGAACGAAGTTATCTAAACGTAGAATATTGCAATAAAAATGTTAAGGATGTATATCACGAATTGTTTGATGAAGCACTCGCCCGGTACAATGAGAAGCAGACCAGAAGTGACCGCCGGATTGACGATTATTATGAGAAAATCCGTTCCGGCAAGCAGGAAAAGCCGTTCCATGAGATTATCCTGCAAATTGGGGATAAGGACAATATGGAAGCGAAAACGGAGAACGGACAGCTTGCCGCAAAGGTGTTGGATAAATATATGCAGGACTTCCAGCGGCGAAATCCTACGTTGAGGGTGTTCAGCGCCTATCTTCACATGGACGAAGCAACGCCTCACCTGCATATAGATTTTGTCCCGTATACGACAGGAAGCAAGCGGGGGCTTGATACAAGAGTTTCACTGAAACAGGCATTATCTGCTCTCGGATTTAAAGGCGGCACAAGGCGGGAAACAGAATTAAATCAGTGGGTGGCTTATGAGAAAGAACAGCTTGCTGCTGTCATGCTGGAACATGGGATTGAGTGGGAGAAGAAAGGCACACATGAAAAGCATTTATCCGTTCTGGATTTTGAGAAAAAGGAGCGGGCAAAGGAAGTCGCAGAGTTGGAAGCAAAGAAAGCGGAATTGCAGGAAGAAAATGCTACTTTTCAAGAAATCAACGAAGATTTGCATGAACAGTTGTTACAGGTTGATGATGAGATTCGCTCCTTGCAGGAAAATTTACAGGAATCCCGGCAGGAAGCAGAGAAAGCGCAGAAACAGGCGGACAAATACCAGAAACGCATGAATGAACTTGCCCCTATGGTAAAGAACATGGAGAAGCTGGCGGCAGATTTTTCCGCAGACCCGGAACAGACGCTTCCAGAAGCGGCGGTTATGGAATCTGCAAAGTCGTATCGGGAGAAGAAAGCAAAGCCGCTGGTAAAGAAAATCGTACAAGTCATGCGCTCTGTTTATTCAGCATATCTGGATATTTCAAATAAGTTTGTAAAGCTGCAAGCGGCTTATAACAGGGAACGGAGCGGAAACGAGCGGCTGACAAACAGGCTGGAAGAAGTCTTAGAGGAAAATCGGGAACTGCGGATAGTGGCGGCGGATTTTGGACGTATAAAGGCGGTTGTCGGTTCTGAACAGGTGAATGTTATGATTAACCGGGCGAAGCAACAGGAACGGATAGAAGCTGAGCAGAAACGGGCTGCGAGGAGAAAGCATAGCAGGGACGCCCGGTGACAGGCGGAGAACATTCTGAAGTTCTGTAAAATATTTTTGAATGATAGAAGAGCTTTTGCAAGGAAGTCTTGAGATTTATCAAGATTTCCTTGTAATATGTGGTGATAAGTGGTATGATTTTATAAATGCTACTGATAGTTATTTGAGTACAACAAAGGAGTGGTTTTGTGGATGGAAATATTATATTAAATTATAATAAACTTTGGAAGTTAATGATAGACAAAAATATAAATAAAACACAGCTTCACGAAAAAGCTCGAATAAGTACAAATGCAGTAGCGAAAATGAGTAGAAATGAAACAGTATCTCTAGAAACATTAGCTAAAGTATGTTATGCGTTGGACTGTGGTATTGGAGATGTTGTGGAAATTGTTATAGAAGAAAGAAGGAAATGATAAATGAGTGTTTCTGCTCGGAAATTCAAAAGTATTCCGATAAATCATAATGAAATACCTCAAAGTGTATTAAATATAGAAAATAAAATACGTTCTAATTTGTTTAATTGGAATGGGCAATTTTCGCCGCAATTCATAGAAGCACTTTTAGAGAAATATGCAGAAAAGGATTATGTAGTAGTTGACCCGTTTCTTGGTTCAGGAACTACTGTAGGTGAATGTGCACGGAAAGGGATTGAGGCTTATGGAACAGAATTGAATGTATCTGCTTTTTATATGGCGAAGACATATGAATATACCAATTTAGTAGTAGAGGATAGAGCAAAATTGATAACTAGAGTGGATAGAATAATCTCATCCATACCAAATAACTCTGAAATATTGGATTATATATTGATTCAAATAAAACATAATGATGACAAGTCTATTGCAAATTTACTTTCAACTTTGATTGTTATTATGGATGTATATAAAAATGTAGTAACTATGGAATTGGTCAATATAAAGTGGGAGTGGTTAAAGAATTTAATTTTGACATTGCCTTATAGTAAGGCGACAATTTCAGTAAATCGAGGTGATGCGAGAAGATTAGTGTTAAATGACTCTAGTGCAGATATGTTGATAACTTCACCACCATATATAAATGTTTTTAATTATCATCAGAAATATAGAAAATCAGTTGAAGAATTGGGGTATGATGTTTTAAAAATTGCACGTAGTGAATTTGGTTCAAATAGAAAAAATAGAGGAAACCGATTTTTGACAGTTATTCAATATTGTATAGATATGGCGCTGTCAATAAATGAGGCAATTAGGGTATGCAAAGATAATGCAAGAATGATTTATGTTGTAGGCAGGGAGTCTTCTGTTCTGGGATATTCTTTTTGTAACAGCGAATTGATATATGACATTGGAACTGAAATATTTGGGTTGAATTTGATGGTAAGACAAGAAAGAGTTTTTAAGAACAGGTATGGTCAAATGATATACGAAGATATACTTCATTTTGAAAATAAGAAAATGGCTGAACGGCTGACTGAACAAGATATTGTTGGAAAAGCCCGAAGAATAGCAATAAGAATATTGCAAGATCAGCTAGAAATTACGCCAAAAACAAAAAATACGGTGTTATTAATAAATGCTATATCAAATTCATTTAAAGTGAGAGAATCGGAGGTAGTTCATGGTTAGAGGGGTGCATGGAGAAAAAATCGTTTCAGCCATTGCAAGTGATAAAATGCCTAAATCAGATATTTCCCGACTAAAAGGAACATTGGATAGGTATGATAAATGGGTGAAAGAATTACATAGTGCAAGTGGCGAAACGTTAGATGATTTGATTATTGAAATGGTCCAGTGTTTGAATGAATATAAATTTTATGTGGATGTTAATCTGATTTTTGATAGTGAAGAAGATTTTTTGTATAGGCAGAAGGGGCAATTAAAATTAGACAATACCATCTTAGAGGAATTTATGCCTATATTTGTAAAGAAATGTATTACTAAAGTTCAAGGAGACTACGACATAGAAATTAGTTCTCAAATACCAACGTTTTCTTCTGTTTATTTTGCTTCAAGTTTGAGCAATCCCAATATAGGTGGTGGGATTAATATAAAGACAAAGGATCAGGATTTTTCAATGAGTAGAAAACTATATTTACAATCGTCTTATGATCCTCAGTTTAATCCTTTGAAGACCGTAAAACTCGAAACTCATTTGGGATATGTTTTAGCGGAAATGAAGACAAATCTTGATAAAACCATGTTTCAGGAGGCTTCGGCTACCGCTCATGATATTAAACAGGCAGTTACAGGTGCTAAATATTATTTATTATGCGATTTTTTAGATATGACACCGATAAGTACAACGACAACAGACATTGATGAAATATTGATTGTAAGAAAAGCTAAAAGAATAAGTTCAAATATTAGAAAGGAATTTAGCACAAGAGCAGGAAGAGATAAATGGAGAGATTGGTATGTGAAATATTTGAGAGATAATCCGTATTCCGCTGATATATTTAAAAGATTTGTAAGTCACGTTATTTCACAAATGAGTAATGAAGAATTAATTGAAGAAAGCGTATTGGAAGTGGGATATTTCTGATAATATATGTAAGAAGTGATGATGAAAATATTAGATAATTTGTAAAAGGAATAGTAAAATGCAAGAAAAATATTGGAAGTATATGGTACAAATTAAAGCATGGATTTTTTATTTGGATTTATATGCGGAAGATTCTTATAAATGGGATAAAAGAATTAACATATTCGGAGCTATTGCTTCGTCAACCAGTATTGCTGCATGGGCAATATGGCAACAATTATCATTTGTTTGGTCTGTAATAATAGCAATTTCTCAAGTGTTGACTGCAATAAAAGTTTTTTTGCCATATAGTAAAAGATTAAAATTTTTAGTTCCTTTTATAGAAGATTTAAAATTTCTTTACAATAAAATTGAGTATAATTGGTTTAATGTAGCATCAGGAGAGTTGACAGAAGAAGAAATAAATGATTTATTGTATTCGTTTAAGAATGAGTTTACCAATATTGAAAATAAAAATTTGAAAGAAGAAACTCTTCTGGAAAATGAAGATTTTAAGAAAATAGCAGACAATAAAACAGATTTGTATTTTGC
>PPYE01661840.1_pt1 | contig 33036 bp, 28 predicted proteins | sample 1559881 | NCBI WGS metagenome assembly PPYE01 (sample SAMN08240022, study PRJNA423297) | Human gut metagenome, whole genome shotgun sequencing project.
GATCTGACCTGCTCTTAATAGCTTCCCTTTTTCAGCAGTTTCCGGATATAGGCGAAAGTCGCCTCTTCCCCCTTATCCCGCAGCATGATCAGAAGCTTTTCCAGAAGGGCCTGGGTCTCGGGATGCATAAGAGGCGTAATATACGGCCTGGTAAAGGAGTAATACTCCCAGGCCGCTTTGCTGGTGTAATTCTTTCCCCGGTAAACTTTGCAGGCGGCAATACGGTCGCATACCATCTCAATCACATAATTTAAAGGCATCTTATTTCCCACAAGCCCCTTTGTGCGGTCATTGGAAAAATCGATCCAGTATTCAAAATGGTGTTTATTTCTTCCTTTGTGATGAAGCCAGGCGGCTGAATACCCCTTAAGCTCCCGTTCCGCCGCATTAGGACTGCGGTTGCCCTGATAATAGCGGACTCCGGTCCAGAATTCCGATGGACTGTATTTGGAGAGATCGTGAAGAAGCCCCTGGCGGTACAGCCCGACCTTGAAACACTCCCGCATAACAAGAATCTTATGACGGGTTATGGTGCAGAAATGCTTTCCTATATTTTTTATCTTCATAACAAACCTCTGAATTTCCTGAATGAGTGTTCAGTATAACATACCCTTTTCTCTATGTAAAAGTGAATTTAAATTTTTGTTAGGATTCTGAAAATTTTGTACAAATTCCGCAAAAGAATTTGACTTCACAGGAAAACTATGGTATCCTTAGTGCAGTTGTGAATCCATCACAACGAGCATACATTTTATTTTTTTATATCTTTTGGAGGTATCATAATGAAGGGTACAGTTAAGTGGTTTAACAACCAAAAAGGCTACGGATTCATTTCCGACGAACAGGGTAACGATGTGTTCGTTCACTACTCCGGATTAAACATGGAAGGCTTCAAGTCCTTAGACGAGGGCGCTCAGGTTGAATTCGACGTAGTAAACGGCGCTAAGGGACCGCAGGCAACCAACGTTACCAAATTATAATCATCAAATTACAGTGTACCTTTTTTCAATATAGATCAGCAGTGATACTTAGTTGAAGCAAGTTATATTTGTTAAATCATGATTACAAACAAGGGGCTGTTGCAGATATCTGCAGCAAGCCCCTTTTTGGCATCCTGCGTTCCGGTTACCGGACTGCCTTTTCCAAAAGTCCCTTCAGCTCCTCCACAGAAAAGGTATAGTTCTTATTGCAGAAATGACAGTTTACCTCTACCGGCTTCCCATCGCTGATCATATCCTGGATTTCTTTTTTTCCCACACTGATTAATGCCTTCTCTACCCGCTCTTTGCTGCAGTTGCAGTAAAACTGCGCAGGTATCCGGTCATTGATCTCCAGGCCGAATTCACCCAGCACATACTGAAGGATCGTCTCCGGCGTGTTGCCCACATCCAGAAGCTGCGTTACGGAAGTGATTTCCTTTAACTTCATCTCCAGTCTGGTAATCACTTCCTCCGAAGCGCCCGGCATCATCTGCAGGATAAAGCCGCCGGCCTGACGGACTGTATTGTCCTTGTTCATCAGGACTCCAAGAGCCACAGAAGACGGCGTCTGCTCCGATGTGGCAAAATAATACGTCAGATCCTCCGCAATCTCACCAGTAACCAGAATGGTCTGTCCCACATAAGGTTCCTTCAGGCCGATATCCTTGATGACGCTGAGAACGCCTACGCCGAGAGCACCGCCTACGTCTAACTTTCCCTTTGCATTAGGCGGCAGCATCACAGAAGGATTAAACACATATCCCTTTACATTTCCTTTGGAATCAGCCGTTACCGTCAGTCCCTCAATGGGACCGTCTCCCTGTATCTTAATGGTGAGGAGATCATCCTCTCCCTTCATCATCACACCCATCATAGCCGCCCCGGTCAGAAGGCGTCCTAATGCCGCAGTGGCTACCGGACTGGTATTATGGGCCGCCCTGGCGGTCTCAACCAGATCTCTGGTAGTGGCAGCAAATGCCCGGATCTGTCCCTGGGCCGCTGTGGCACGCAGTATATAATCTGCCATGTATCATACTTCCTTTCCTTTTTCTCTGGCAATCACATAAATCCTCTCGCTGTCTTCGCGGGGCGCCTGCCGGCCGTCCCCGTCTCCGTCATACCAGGTTAAAAACTCCATGCCGGCCCGTTCCAGAGCTTCCCGGATCTCATCAAGTGTATAAGCACGCTGGAAATGGGTCTCCTGATACTTTCGGTAAAGTCCCTCTCCAGACGTCCCGGAACCGGAAGCTGCACCGGTCTCACAATCCGGGCCGGCACCTTCCCCCATCTTTCCGGCATCTGCTTCTTCAGCCGGGATAAACAGGGCCAGATCGTATTCGTTGATTCTGCTTTCTTCGTCATAATAATTATCCCAGATAAAGCTTCCTTCATCCCGGTTTTCTGCAATGGTCCGGTCAGCCAGAAGCTCCCGGTATTTATATTCCGTATTCAGATCAAAAATAAAAATGCCTCCCGGATCCAGATAGTTATTTACCAAGCGGAAAACTGTCTCCAGATCCTGCACATCCAGCAGGTAATTAATGGAATCACAGAGACAGACCACCGCCCGCACCGTGCCGTAAAGTTCCAAATCCCGCATATCCTGCTGCAGGTACAGAATATCCCTGCCGGAAGCCATTCGCTTCTCCAGAGCTATCTCCAGCATATCTTCTGAACAGTCCACACCGATCATATCAAATCCCCGGGCAGCCAGAAGTTCCGTCATGGAGCCGGTGCCGCATCCCAAATCCAGTACCAGTCCGTTGGAAATTCCATATTCCTTTAGCAGCCCGGTAATATAATCGCACCATTCTTCATACGGAACATTGTCCATAAACATATCGTAAACCCGGGCAAAGCTGGTGTAAGCATCCATTTCGGCGCTCTCCTTTCTGCAGTTTCCCTACAGCATCCTATTTCGCAATGCGCTTTCTGTCCCCCAGACCGGTTCCGGTCCTCCCGGGGCAAAAAACAACAGCATATTATGATTTATCCGGAAACGGGAGTTTCCGAATGAAATCCGACAAGACGCGTCACTGGCGCGTCTTGCTGGATACTTCGTAATGAAAAAGAGCCGCTCCATGCAGCAGTATGACGGCACAGCGACTCTTTCCTTATCTTATGCGTTCTTTCCGCAGCACTTCTTATATTTCTTGCCGCTTCCGCAGGGACAGGGATCATTTCTTCCGATCTTGCGGGGCTTGCGGATGGTTCCGGAAGCCTTCTGCTGCTTGTACAGCTCTTTTCTGCGCTCCTCGGTGAGAATGGAATCCCACTGGGGAAGCTCATACAGCCAGTTCGCCTTTGCCTCTACCATGTTGTAGTACAGCTTCTCGGGATCAATCTCAATGCGGACCTCGGTATCCTCCTCCATGGTATCAATGGGGTTCTCATATCCCTTTAAGCTCTCATTAATTCCATCCAGGAATCCGGTCATGATCAGCACTTCGGTATTGTAGCGCTCTGCCAGTTCCTTTACGGTTCCGGTAATCACCTGGGTGGGATCCGAAAGAATCTGCTCGTAAATCCCCTTTTCAATGGTGAAATATCCGGTCCAGAGATTTTCTCTTTCTTTATCGTTTAACCCTTCGCCGTATGCAAGGTCTCTCCATGTCTGTAAAATAGCCATCTTAAATCCATCCTTTATCTTTCTTATTTCTGAATATTCTGCGGCAGCAAAAAACATGAGCTGCTGCACGGTTTCCCTGCTGCAGCGCCTCCGCCTGCAGTCTCCACATGATTATATAACAAAAGCCCTGTATTTGCAAAGATTTTTTACAAAATATATAGGGAAGCACTTACATTATCTTTCCATAATACGTGTTTTACGTAAAACAGTTGCGTTTGTTTTTGCATATGTGGTAGGATAAGGAAGGCAGATTTACATTATATGATTTGGAGGAATAAACTATGGGACTTATTTTGCCCGAAGGATATGATCCCCGCCTTACGGTTCGGGAGACTCAGGATGCCATCAAATATATCCGCGATACCTTTCAGAAAGAACTTGGACGCGAAATGCACCTGGAACGTATCTCCGCACCGCTCTTCGTAGAGAAAAGCAGCGGCCTTAATGACAACTTAAACGGCGTGGAGCGCCCGGTACAGTTTGACATGGCCGCCATTCCCGGCGAGACCATGGAAGTAGTGCACTCCCTGGCCAAATGGAAACGGCTGGCATTAAAGGAATACGGCTTTATGCCCGGCGAGGGACTTTACACCAATATGAACGCCATCCGCCGGGATGAGGAATTAGACAACCTTCACTCCTGCTACGTGGATCAGTGGGACTGGGAGATGGTCATTACCCGTGAGCAGAGAACCGTGGAAACCTTAAAAGAAGTTGTCCGAAATATTTTCAAGATCATCAAACACATGGAGCATGAGGTCTGGTATAAATATCCCCAGGCAGTAAAAAAACTTCCTGATGACATTTTCTTTATCACCTCAGAAGAGCTTCTGGCCATGTATCCCGATCTTTCCGCCAAGGAACGGGAAAACCGGATCACCCGTGAACACGGCTGTGTCTTCCTGATGCAGATCGGTGACAAGCTGGCCAATGGAGAACCCCATGACGGCCGCGCCCCGGACTATGATGACTGGAAATTAAATGGAGATATCCTTTTCTGGTTTGACACTCTGCAGTGCGCCCTGGAAATCTCCAGCATGGGAATCCGTGTAGATGAAAAAGCGCTGGAAGAGCAGCTTAAAAAAGCCGGCTGCGAAGACCGGAAGGGCCTTCCCTATCATCAGATGCTGTTAAAGGGAGAGCTTCCCTGCACCATTGGCGGCGGAATCGGTCAGTCCCGCCTGTGCATGCTTCTTCTGGACCGGGCACATATCGGCGAAGTCCAGGCCAGTATCTGGCCGGATGCTATGCGCAGAGTCTGCCGCGAACATAATATTATCCTTCTGTAGATCACTTACAGCCCATGGGCAGGAAACGGAAGCCTGTCCGCGGCCGTTCATGGAAAGAGGGGCTCCCCGCGGAGCCCCTCTTCTGTTATTCTTAATAATTAATGATTCATCAGGCAGGAATTCTGCTCTGTATGCTTTTTCTTCACTTCCGCCCTGTTTTCTGCTCCGTCAAAGATCATCCGGAACACAAACCGGATGCAAAAAACTATCATTAAGGCCGGTTGATTTTTCTTCTCAAAACTGTTATTCTGGATATGCGGTTAGTTTTGTCTAACCTTTGAGTGAACCCGACAAGACCCGTCACTGGCGCGTCTTGCCGAATACTTTGTAATCATGCAGTTCCTGCCCGGTTCCGTCCCAGAGCCGGGCCAGCGGAGCGCATGGGAAAGGATGCATATGAATTATCTGGAAATTGAAAAAGTAATCGGACGTGAAATTATCGACTCCCGGGGAAATCCTACTGTAGAAGCAGAGGTCTATCTGGCAGACGGCACCATCGGAAGAGGCGCTGCCCCCAGCGGAGCCTCCACCGGAGAATTTGAAGCGCTGGAACTGCGTGACGGCAACAAGAGCCGTTTCGGCGGGAAAGGCGTATCCAAAGCCGTGAACAATATTAATACCATAATCAATGACTGCCTTGCCGGCATGGACGCATCGGATATCTACGCCGTAGATCAGGCCATGATCCAGGCAGACGGCACCGCAGACAAATCCAACCTGGGCGCCAATGCAATCCTGGCCGTGTCCATCGCCTGTGCCAGAGCCGCCGCCAGCTCCCTGGATCTGCCTCTTTACCGCTTCTTAGGCGGTATAAACGGAAACCGCCTCCCGGTTCCCATGATGAACATTTTAAACGGCGGAGCCCATGCTGCCAATACCGTGGACGTACAGGAATTTATGATTATGCCGGCCGGCGCCCCAAGCTTTTGTGAAGGACTGCGCTGGTGTACAGAAGTATTCCATGCTCTGGCTGCACTGTTAAAATCCAGGGGACTGGCCACTTCCGTAGGTGATGAAGGCGGATTCGCTCCTGACCTGGCAAGCGATGAAGAAGCCATCCAGTACATTCTGGAAGCTGTAAAGAACGCCGGCTACGAACCTGGAAAGGATTTCGTCCTGGCCATGGACGCCGCTTCCAGCGAATGGAAAGGCGAAAAGAAAGGCGAATACATCCTGCCCAAGTGCGGACAGCATTTTACTTCCGCCCAGCTGGTCGAGCACTGGAAGAGCCTGGTGGAAAAATACCCCATCGTCTCCATCGAAGACGGCCTTGATGAGGAAGACTGGGAAGGCTGGCAGCTGCTGACGAAGGAGCTGGGCCGGAAGGTGCAGTTAGTTGGCGATGACCTGTTCGTCACCAATACCCAGCGTCTTAAAAAGGGAATCTTACTTGGCTGCGGCAATTCCATCCTGATTAAATTAAATCAGATCGGAAGCGTTTCCGAAACCCTGGAAGCCATCAAGATGGCCCACAAGGCAGGCTATACCGCCATCGCTTCCCACCGCTCCGGCGAGACGGAAGATACTACCATTGCCGATCTGGCGGTAGCATTAAATACCTGCCAGATCAAGACCGGCGCTCCCAGCCGAAGCGAACGTGTGGCCAAGTACAACCAGCTGCTTCGCATTGAAGAAGAGCTGGGCAATGGTGCTGTTTATCCGGGAATGGACGCCTTTAACCTTTCCCGATAGGAAAATCTTCAGAAAAGGCCGGCAGCAGGCTTTCAAAAAACGGCAGAATGCGCCAGACAGCGTATTCTGCCGTTTTTGCATAACAGACATTCTTCCATTACAGAGAGTTTCTCTGGAGACTGCCATTCTGCAGTATTTTTCTGGTGTTGTCCTGGATCCGCTCTTCCAGTTCCAGGTAAAGCTGGAGCTCTTCTTCCTTAAATCCCTGGAATCTGGCTCTTCGATAATCCACATCTGCCATTTCCAGATCTGCCAGCACCGTCTCTGCTGCCGGAAGGAGAGAGATACGTATCTTTCTTTCTTTTTGTTTCTCCTTCTGCTTTTCTTTCTCCTTTTCCCTGGCTCCACGGACTTCCTCTACTTTGATAAATCCTCTGGACGCCAGTCTCTGAAGGACCACCGAAAGCCCGGCACGAGTTATATTGTAAAGATCCGCCAGCTGACGCCTGGTGGTCTGACGAGGTCCTTCTGCCAGATAGGAAAAAAGACGCAGTTCATTAAAGGTAAGATTATGTTTTAATGCAGCCGGTTCCAGGTAATGCTCAAAAAGTTTCCGGTCACGGTAAGCCTGCATGATGATTCCATCCTCCCGGACTGCTTCCTGAGATACGCGGCTGCGCTCATCTCCCAGCTTCTTGGCCCCAGTCAGAATCGACGGTCCCAAAAAACCGTCTGATGCCGCATCGATAAGGAAACGGTATACCTGCAGGCGGTTTTTTTCGTAATCTTCTTCATCCAGAACATGCTTGTAAAAATTATTGTAATACTCAAAAACCATCAGCTTCATCTTGATAGTCTTGCTGATATTCATACCCTGGGCCGCCAGCGATCCCTTCCGTTTCACATAATAATAAATGGGCGTTCGAAGAGCATAAAAGCGTTCCGCATAGCGGATGTACTCCAGATTAAACATAAAGTCCTCGCACCAGCTGATGTCCACATCCATCCGCAGATGATGTTCTTCCACCAGATCCCGGCGATAAAGCTTATTCCACAGCACACCATAGTAAAAATCAGCAGGATTCTCCATCATGCAGGAAGCAAATTCCTCCCGGGACATCACCCGGTCCTCCTCGATGTCGCCTTTGTGAGACACCCTCTCTCCTACTACCCGATAGAAATCAGAAATCACCATATCACAGTCCTGCTCCTGGGCCGTCCGAACCAGAAGCCTGGTGGCATCCGGCGTCAGCCAGTCATCACTGTCCACAAACTGAAGATATGTGCCTCTTGCCAGGCGCATAGCCCGGTTCCTGGTATCTGATACACCGGAATTCTCCTTGTGGATCACACGGATCCGCTCATCCTGGGCTGCATACTCGTCACAAATGCTCCCCGAGCCATCCGTACTGCCGTCATCTGACAATATAAGTTCAAAATCCGCATATTCCTGGTTTAAAATGCTCTCAATACAGCGGCGCAGATATTTTTCCGCATTGTAAACCGGAATAATAATGCTTACGGTTGGATTCATACTGCAATCACTTCTCCTTGTCCTATGCTTCTAACTGGGCATTATTATGGGTGCACACAGTCCGCAAAGATGTTGGTCCGCCTTCGCTCCACGCGAACCGGCGTGACATCATACCTGCAGATATTATACTATGTTCCCGCCCCGAGGACAACGCATAAATTCCGGCAGCCAATGCTCCGATTCGTCTTAAATTATGAATTCTCTTTACGCCGCCTGCAAAAAACGCCTTTTACAATTCATTTTGCGCAAAGCTTCTTTTATCGGCTGCTTCAATAAACTTCCTTAATTCCTTCCGTCTGTACGTTCCACTCCTTCGGGAATCCGGAATTTCCTCCACTTTTTCCGCATCCCGCTGCCATAACTGCCAGTGCATATAAAAACGAGCCGTTCCCCGGCAGATACACCGGCAGATCCTTTCGATATCCCTGCTTATTATGGCCATTCCGCACATACTCATTTTTCTGCGTAGGCTTCAGCAGAAGATCTATCGCCACATCCCCCATGCCAAGCCTTGCCGCGCTCATGGCCATGACGGCAAAATCCCATCCCCATGCAGTATCAAAATCCCATACATCCAGCACTTTTTCAAGGGTCCTCTTCACCGTTTCCCGATCCAGATCATCGCCCCGCAGCAGCCCGCAGGCCATAAGCTATAGAAGGATGATCCTTTGCATGGTTCTGAAAAGTATCCTGTGCATTTTCATGGGCCAGATAAACACCCTCCAGGACTGCAGGTCTTGCCATATTCCGGCTTACCTGTTCCCATTTCTCCGGATATTCCCGGTTCAGACGCCTGGCCCATTTTACGGCAATTCCCAGCGTTTCTCTCCAGTACTCCAGTTCAAAGGCAGGATTTTTCGTGACCATGGGCTTGTGGGTTTCCTGAACTGGAATCAGGGGCGGATTCAATTCATATACCCTTTTCTCCAGATTCCACTCCGCAAAATCGGCCATAAACTCTGCCGTTTCCCAGACCAGTTCTGCATACTTCTCCAGAATATTCCTGTCTTCTTCCGCCTGGTAGAGCAGTTCCAGCATAAAAATAATGTGAGGCTGCTGCCAGACCAGAAGCGGCGCTATGGGAGATGGCGAGTCGCACCCGTCATATCCTACCATCTTCGGCCATCTGGCCCCTTTGTAACCATTTCTCGCCGCATTCTCTTTGGCCTGCTTTAAGTGATCCCTGTACCAGGAAAAGGAGTTTTCCAGAAGCTTTCCCTGAGAATACAGCGGCCAGAAGGCGCTGTGCCAGAAATGCATTTCCAGATGAAACTTTCCATACCAGCTGTTGCAGCTTAATCCGGTCTCCGCCGGCGGAAGAGAACCTGCGCACTGGAGCCTGAGAAGATAAAGGGATAAAATTTCCCTCCGTTCCAGTTCCTGCGCTCTCCTGTCATCTGCCGTGCCAAAATCAATCAGCCCCGTATTTTTCCAATATTCTTTCCAGAAAGCTGCCGCATTCTCCCGGCACTCTGCAAAGGAAGGAAACTGCCGCACAGCGGCTCGATCCGCCTGCACTGTGATCTCTGCTGTTTTTCCCAGAAAACGGATCCCAAAGCCATGATCTGCGATTTGCCTGAGTTCCGCATTTTCCAGATGAACCAGCACCTGATACATCAAATCATCCATCACCCGATTGATCAAAAAACAGTTTTTCCCCAGAGAGATCAGACGACTTTCATGCTTCTCTGAACTCTCCCAGTCCGACCCACTGATTTTCGGAGATCCGTAGGGGAACTGCAGAATGACAGACAGATGATCCTTTGTTCCGGTTTCACCATTCTCCTCTCCCAATCCGATATGGCAGGCGATTCGATTGGCCTCCGTGCTGCAGACCGTCTGCGTCCTCACAGACATTCCTTCCAGTTTGAATACGCTGTTTAAGCACCCCTCATATAAATCCAATTCCTGAACGATATGAGACAGCTGATTCGGGGAAATATCCTTTTCATCCCAGGCAAATCCCAGCCGGAATAAATTCGTCTTGTGGGGATTCTGGCGAAGCCAGTCATAAATCCGTTCATTCTCCGGTGTCTTTTTCACTGGATACCGGAACGTCCTTCCCTCCCTGCAGTACTCCGTCATCGGCAGATCATCCAGCGTATACGCCCTGCCCTGATCATTTTCCGTATGCCATCCGAAATTTCCCATGGTGCAGAGAGGAAATACACTCTCATACTCACGGTACAGCGTCTGCAGACCAGTCACATCTGCCGTAAAAACAAATTCTCCATTTCCCACCGATAAAGGCGAGTCATAGACTGGTTCCTCCAGCTTTACATTGTGTCTTTTAATAAGCTTATGCCTGTCAATCATACCATTCTCCTAAGAGTTTGTTTTTGCATTTTTCTGCTGCTGTTTGCAGTTTTATATTTTATGCTTCTTTGTTCGCTTCTGATGGTCAGATTGTATATTAATTAAATGTTTTTTTCAATAGTTTTTGTGCGTTATGATTCAATAGTGAAACTTGAGTCCGTTTTCAAACTACATTAACCGCGATAAAATATCCTTGTTTTCCCGTATCCGCTTTCTCTGGCTGTCTAAAGCAATGAAAGAAAACGTCCTTATTTGAGATTCCCTGAGCACCGCGGTTTCTGTAATCTGTAAATTTTTCATTCTTCCATCTGCGGCAGCCATCAGAGCAAAATTAGAATATATCCGGGGGCTTTACTCTGATAATCTGCCGCCGGATAGGCGGCAGATATTCAGGGATGCCAAATGCGCCGCCAGACTTTTGCGGGATGGCTGGTGCATCGACCGCCGGTGCATGATGGTTTACTCTGATCGCAGAAACAAATTTACATAATTTCTTTTTTGCTCTATAATTGAAGCAGTGGGATATTTTTTTATGGCTGCAGAACAACTTTGGCGTCTGGTCTTGTATTTTTTCCAATATCTGGTATTATTAAAATATACGGAAGATAAAGGGGCTTTTTAGATGAAGAAGGAAATTGTATGTTATCATGGTACAGATTGGGGCGCTGCAGCATTGAAATTGATACGGATGATTTAATGGATATTCGAGATTTGGAAGATTATATGGATTTTTGTAAAATCTACAAATCCATATATTTTCCTCAATATATCGAAAAAGTTAAAAACCGGCATCCTTCTGACACCTTTATCAATTACAAGCAGATTCGCTGCCAATATTGTGATTTTTTAAAAATATACAAAGGTTTGAAAGCGATCACAGGAAATTTTTATCTGCCGAACCAGCCGTATCTTCCCCAAAACACAACAACGATAATCAAGCATTTTCAAATTGCATATACTGAAATACAGCTCTGTGTATTTGATCCATCTTTAATCAAAATCGAAGAAATTGTTAAATTAGTTTAGTAAAGAGGTGATATAGAATATGAGGAAAAAAAACGTATGCTCCGTTGAAGAAGCTATGCTTGCAATGGCAAGAGAACACAAACTAACCTATGATCCTGATGGTTCAAATAAGGACCTTCTGGTAAGTACAGAAAACAACTTGGTTAATTTCCATATAAATGACAACAAAAAAATCGATACAGAAATATTGTATCCAGCTGCTTTTCATACAGAAGATGCAAATGATATCGAGATTCAGGCAAGCAGAAAAACTTCTCTTAATAAGGAATTCAAAACGTTTGAAACCGTTTATGATCCCCCCAGAAAGATTCCTTTAAAAGTCGTAAAATCATCTAAAGCTGCATCCTATGCAGTTAAGAGATCGAAAAGAAATACTCGTAAGCAGATTAAGGCAAACTTTAATCACATGGAATTTAAAAAATCCGAATCACAGTAATCCGAATAGAACGGCGTATTCTGAATAACATTTTTCTGCGCGGCTTGCAAGAAAATCGAAAGAGACGATAGCAGCAGTACTGAGATAAATATTTTGCTGCGGCGGAATGTTTCTCTGGAACACTGTGTTTTCAGATATGCAGATGTTAAAATAACGGCCCGGTAAAAGCTGTATCCGCCTTTGCCGAACCGTTATTTTTCGTCTTTATTCTGCTGTATTTTCTGTCTTTTTCCGTTTCCAGTACATGCCGCCTGCCAAACCGCCGCTTACCAGCAGGATCGCCAGCAGTGCTGCATAGGAAATCGAACCGTCTCCAGTCTTCGGGAGAACTGCAAGCGGTACTATGGTGTCTACGATCTGGTCGATCACATCGCCAGGCGATAAGGGTACATCGCCATCGCCAATCTGCGCGGTAGGTGTACCGGAATCGGTGATGGTAATGGTATCATCGGTGGTCAGGTCGGTTCTTCCGCCGCCACCTCCACTGCTGCTTCCACCGCCTCCGCCGCCGCTGTTTCCGCCGCCTCCGCCGGTAGAGGTATAAGTATTGTTAAATACCATATCACCCGTCTTTGCAGAAGACCCTTCTTTGCCGATAATGATATTGGCAGCCAGTCCGCCGCTGCTGTCATTTGTAATCTGGACTGTTATCGTATATACCGTGTTATCATAAGTAAACCGGTCTTTTTCCTCAGAATCCTGATAAATCCGGTACTGATAATCATCCGGCACCGTATACTGGATCGGACCAAAGGAAGCGTTTCCGCCATCCTTTATGGTAATCACGTTTGCTTCCGGCATGGGAGCATTATTCAGTCCCTCAATCACCAGTTTATATTCCGTATCTGCCGGAACGCTGCTTCCGCTGACCCGGATTTCCACCGGAATGGTTACTGATACCGGTTCCTGGGCAAATGCCGCAGCAGGAAAAAGCATTGCGCCAACCATTGCCAGCGTAAGAATTGCAGCCAGGCTTTTTCTTATTTTCTGAAACATATCTTGCTCTGCACCTCCTTCATGTGCGCTTATTTCTCTTCTAAACGACCAAACAGGATCGCACGCTCCGTGGTCTGGGCATCCACGCAGGTGGAAAGGCCCACAATCTTGTCCTCCGCCGTCACACCGATATCCCGATACTGGGTGGAGGATGCCTTAAGATATTCCAGAAGTTCTCCGGTACCGAAATCCGGCCCCGGATTGTAAATCAAAGGATCGTATCCGTCTGCCTCGATGCAGGCGAAAACGGAAATATGATACGTTTTATCCGGCAGGTACAGCGTTCCCGTCTGATGGGATTCAAAATAATCCGCATCCAGAAATTCCATCACATCACTGAACATGGCCGCATTGTCCATATGGTGGCCGTAGAGCAGATTGTAGGTGTCGGAAAAGTCCGGGCTGTTCATGCAGGACTGGAAAATCGCGCCAGAGAGGGCGAATTCTCCCATAATGTCCATATTGATGTACTCCATGTCCGTCTCGCCCTGGACAAAGGGATAATCGATATGGGTGTCATCAATAGTGATCCATCCCCGGGTATCCGGGTTCAATGCAATTAACTCCTCCAGGGAGTAATTGGCCTCCCCTCCATCCTCCGCAGCCTGTGGCTTGTACTTTAGCAGATCGCTGGAAAGGAAGGCTCCTTGGTTTACCATGTAGCTGTCCCAGAGGGAGTAGCCGCCGTAGGCAAACATGGCCAGGATGATGACGGATGCCATCAGGCTCAATATGAAATTTCCAAATTTGGCTGCTTTGGCTGCTGTCTCCATGGGACCTCCTTTTTGTAATGAACTTTGCGGTAAACGTTTTTGCTGCAAACTGCTTTGTTGTGAGCTGTTTTACTGAAAGCTGTATCTGTCCTTTCTTTCAGTTCGAAATCTGCTTCAAATTCAAAATCTACTTTAAATTTAGAAATCTTCTCTCTTCTTGCGAAGGAACATTACGGCAAATACGCCTGCGAAGACTACCATTAATGCATAGGGAGCGAAGGTCATGGCAATGCCGGTGGGGGTGGTGACGTTCTTATTGTTTTCAAATGCAACCGTTACATTTCCTTCTGCTGTTGTACCAGTTTTTGTGTTTGTCTCCTCCTCGTTCACTGTAGTGGTGTATCCATCACCAGAATAATCTGCCTCGGTTACCGTGTAGGTATCACCTGCGCTAAGTCCATAAATCTGAAGGCTTTCGTCATTCTTTAAAGTATATGATGCAGCTTCAGCACCGCTGGTCAAATAAGTTACTGTTTCCTCATCCATCTGATTCGTATAAACTACCTTGTACAGTTCACCTTCATCGCCATCTACAGACAAGGAGAATGAAAATTCCTTAGTCTTATCTCCCTGGTTACCAGTAACTTCCTTGGTAATCAGTACACTATGAACCGTATTATTGGTTTTGCCATAATCATTGGTAAATGCAATTTCTGTTGCCTTTTCCGGATTACCCTCGCCTTCAGGAATTGAAGCGGTAACACCAGCAACCTTTATTTCACCTTTCACGTTCTCTACATATACATACAAATCATAGGTCTTTGTGTCATAGGTAATTCCTTCATATGTGCCCGCATCCTCACTTACTACGTAATGATAAATTCCAGGAGTAGTAAATTTGCCAGCATTAACCGTAATTGCGCCGCTCTTAATGTACTCGGCGGCCGTATCCGCGTTGCTATCGGCAGTAAATTCAATTCCTTCGCTCATGGTTAATCCACCTGCCACACCTGCATATACAGTTTTTCCACTAACCGTGTCCGCCTCTCCCTCTGCGATAGTAAAAGTAAAGGTAGTATTCGGCGCATAGGTGTTTCCATCGGTTGTAACCGTTTTCTTTACATCAATGCCTGTAATTCCATCTGCTGCAAACGCCGTCATCCCCATGGACATAACCATAACTCCGGTCATTGCCATTGCCGTTAATTTCTTCGCCAAGTTCGTTCTCTTCATAACTTGTTCCTCTCTTTCTTACTTAACTTTCCTTTTTATTCATATCATCGCAGCGTTTTCCTGCGGTAATATTCATTCATGCTTTCCTGCTTTTTTGCGTCCCGCCCTACAGGCTGGAACGCCGGAGAATAGTGATTGCCTTCCCCTTGATCTCACTTTGCTTCACTGCACCGAAATACCGGCTGTCCCTTGCTCCTTCCCGGTAATCGCAGAGAATGAAGAATTCGTCCTCCGCCAATTCCACCGGGTAAAACACATCGCTTTCATAACGGGGCGTGGAATAGAAGATATCGGTTTCCATAACGGTGCTTCCGTTTATCTTAAGGTGAGCGTCCTCGGTGATTTCCACCGTCTCCCCGCCCTTTCCCACAATCCTTCCCACGTACTGCTTCCCGTCTTTTTCAAAGACCACCACATCGTCTGTCCGGAGCGTATCCTGCATCCGGTAATAGAAGATCAGGTCTCCAGCGCTGATGCTGGGGGACATGTCGTTGTTGGCCATAGGCGTGATTCCGAACAGTTTTCCAAAAAGAATCCACAGAAGCAGCGCCATCAGGATCAGGCGGGTGAAAAAGGATTTCACATCTTCCCAGGAGGCCAAGCGGTGGAGCCGGGAGCGGATCACCCGCTCCGGCGTATTCTGGGGAGCTGAGCCAGATTTTGCGGCACTCCTGCCGGCTTCTGCCTGACCGCTTCCCGCTCCTCTGTCCTGGCTCCCCTTTGGCCTACTCATGGCACTGGCCCTGGGAAAGCTGCGCCTTTAAGGCGGCAATTTCCTCATCCCGTTTCTGCAGGAGATTTTCATATATGCCCTGCTGGATTTCGTAGGCGGAACGATATTCCTTCTGAAGCAAGTCCAGCTGTCTCCAGACGGATTTTTCGCTTACCCCGCCAATGAGCTTTTTCTGAAAGCGCATGGTTTTAAAAAATTCTGCAATGTCATCCATATTTTTTGCTGCCATGTGGTATTCTGCTCCTTTTGATTTGTATCCTGGCTGTCCGTTTTACTTGTCGTCCTTGCTGCGTCTGCGGCGGCAAGCTGGGTAGATAAAGCTGGCGGTTCCTACGGCTGCGATGGCAAGCATCAGCAAGTAGGGATACGAATTATTGTAAAGTCCTGTCGGCGTCTGCACTTGCTTATGGTTGGTGAACACGATGGTTGCATCGACCGTCACGTTTGTAAGTGTGCAGCTTGTATTATTTCCAGAGCCTATCTCTCTGTCTGTTGCATCTTCCGTTGCCACGTATGACGTAGTATATCCGGTTCCGTTTCCGGTTTCCTCTATGGTAACTGTTGCGCCGTACGGAATTTCGATTTCCTGTGGTGATGAAGCATCCTTCAAGGTAAAGCTGTCGGTCTTCGTTTCACCGTCTTCCAGATAGGAATAGGTAAAAGTAAACGTCTCATCCTTATCGCCCATATTTCCGGTCACAACCTTATCCACCGATATCTTTACCGTCTTTCCTGAGTAGATATTGGTAACTGTAAGCGTATCAATCCCATCGCCTTCTATATCATCAGTCGCCTCAAGATAAACAATACCATCTTTGTCCTCTGTACCGTACGCAGGATTGTTTGCCGAAATTGTCCAATCTTTCCAGAAAAGGTCATCTGTATCACCAGCATTGTCACCATCAGCAAAGCTTTCTTTTATCGTGTAGTTCTTGCCGGTTTCCAGCCAGAAAATATAGGATGCGCTCATTTCGTCCTGTGCTTCATCCATATCACTGTATTTAATGCTGCCGACTTCTGTTTCTTTACCGTCAATACCGACCTCATACAGCGTATAGGTTGCCTCAAAATTAGCGGGAGCTTTATTTTCCTCCGTGCCGTCAAAGGTTTTTACCAGCTTCAGCGGACGAGTAAAGGTTGCTCTGTTGGTAACAGTAAAGGTAATGCTTCCGTACGGAGGCATCTCCGCACTAACCGGTTTCTCCGTCGCTTCGCCACCTTCAATCACCTGTCCGGAGCTGTCGGTAACGGTGTAGGAGATATTGTAGGCTTCCTCTACATCCACGCCATCAGGAACATCACCTACATTCACCTCTTTTACTTCAATCTCATCACCAACAGTCAGATTTTCAAATACCGCAGTCTGGTCATGCTTTAACTTAAACTGCCCCTTACTATCTGTAGTTCCGTCGCCTTCCTGCTCAAAGAAGGTATAGGGCTGATTTGCATATAGCTCGCCATTTACTGTGGCCTGCATAGTGTATTCAACATCCTTAAGCTGTGGCGCATAATAATTATCCACCTCTTTGCGTACAGACATCTGGCCATCAGGAATGGTCTTCAGGTTAAACCGCATCTTCAGGTTTGATGCACCGGCGCCGCGCTCCATGTAGAAGATCTGAATACGGTGGTTGGAGCCGTCAGCAAAGGTATTTCCGTCCCAGTCAGTTGACGTAACCTCACCTGCATTTGTAAAAATGTCTCGCAGCGTTGAACTCCTCCATGTTGGCTCATCTCCCGTTTCTGTAACCGTCCATCGAACGTTACCGGTTTCAAAATCAATAGTTCCGCTCTGCGCATCATGGATGCCGCCCAGGTCAAGGACAAGTACGCCATCGATGTAAACCCACATATCGTCATCTCCGGTAAATTCAAAGACCATCGGAGAAGAACCACTGCCGTCATTGTCCTCTACCATTCCGCCCTTCGGCTGATAAAAATCTGCCCAGACATACATTCCAAAATAGAAATTGTTTGTTTCATTAAAACCGTAAATCGGTTCATTGTACCGTGGATCACTGTCATCCAGTCTTTCGCCGGTATCGTCATACAGATTATGATTACGGATATCGGATGGGTTAAGCGTATTATAGGGCATAAAATTGCCGCGCTGATAAAAATATGCATTTTCACCCGATGGTGTTCCCAACTGGTTGTATACGGTGAAATTCTCATCTCCGTCATTTTTCAGTGTGGCAAAATATTCCGCACTGTTGAAGTAAAATTCTCCGTTTCTATCAAAATTCTCCTGGAGGAACAAGTTGTTTACAGCATCATCTGAGGAAACATCATATGCACTGTAGCCATCTCCAAAGTATTCAGAAAATGACGTCCTGTTTGCAATAAGAGTCGGCCAACCTGTAATAGGATTAACCGTGCTTGAAGCAAGGCCTGTCTTCGTGGAACCATCGCCATAGCCGCCTATGTTGTCACTAAATGCCGGCGAACCATAGTCAAACATGTACATATGTACGCCTTCAGCGGCACTGTCTACTGTATCTACAGTTGACAAATTTTTCGAATATACCAAATAGATCCTACTGTTTCTTCCAATATTCTGCCACCGCGAGTTATTTGATCTATATTCCCATCCATACTCATACTGTAATTGTGTAAAAACAGAACCACTGCTAATATCCTGTCGATTGCCCACGATTACTGCTCGGTCATAGTGATACCCATCAATCGTTGGTGCAATTTCACTCATTGTAATTATACTGTCTCTATTGAGATTATTTAAATTATTCCCAATCCCTTCTCCCGACTGATTCACACAATAAATCGTGATATTCGAACTCCAATATCCACTCCCCCACGTAATCGTAAACGTAGAAAAGCTATCCACACTGAACATCGCCACAGCCGCCGCGTCCTTATCGATTGCCGCTTCCACTTCCTCTTCGGAAATTTCTGCCGCCTCAAGTTCCGCAGCTGCCTCCTCGGCGCTCAGCACGGTTCCATCGGTCTTCTCGGCGCCATCGGCTACGGCTTCCGCCTTGACCGTGTTGGCGTCTGCCGCCTTCAGGTGATGAACCTCCACCGTTTCCAGATCTGCATCTGCAGGAAGGACGCCTTCCTTCATCTGGATGGATACCTGTACCTCGCCGTCAGGCTCGATCTCTTCTCCATCCTCGTTTACAAAGGTAATGTCCAGGGCCTTCATACCTTCATACAGCACATCCTCGGCCTTTAAGGCTTCTTCTGCTTCCTGGTATCCATCGCTGCCTTCCGGCAGTTCCTTCACCACCAGCTTTACCTCTTCATCGAATACGCTGGCGGGAGCGCTGGCCCGTACGATGACGTTATCCGTCTCTTCCGTATATTCCTGAATGCCTTCTCCCGTCACCTCAAACAAGAATCCCTGCTCGCTGGTAAAGGATTTCTTATTCCACTTTCCGGTGGCTGTTACTTTTCCGTAATAGATTCCCGGCTTGGTATTTCTGTCTACTTCATAAACACAGCTGATCCAGCCGATGTCCTCTGCCTCTTCTGCCTTGCGCGGATGGAATTCAGAATAATCGGCGCCGTAGATTTCTACGGTATAGGAAACCCGTGACGAAGAGATTTCCATGGCCTCTTCGGTATACTTCTGGATCTTTTCTTCATCCTTCTGAGAAGTACTGCTGTCTTTTCCTGCATTGGAATCCGATGCGGTATTGTCTTTGGATGCGTTGGAATCGGAAGCCTTGGATGCATCAGAATCCGAAGCCGTATCGGCGGCATCATTTTCCTCTTCTTCCTTTTCTTCCTGCTCGTCCAGACGATCCTGCAGATCCTCATCTACCCAGTCCGGCTCGCTCATCCAGATCTCCAGGTCATTGGAAATACCGCTTTCGATCTGCATTCCGTCTTCCATGGAAAAGTTTACTGTTGGAAGACCGATGCTGTAATAAAATTTGGTATCTCCGGTAACCCGGCTGCCTTCCTCGTTTTCTCCCCGGAAGGAAAAGCTTACATTGGCCTTTGTGGATTTCACATCGTCATCGGTGTAAAATTCGAAATGTACCTCATGAAGTTCTCCGGGCAAAAGATCGATATTGGTCAGCTTATAAGCTTCCTCTTCTTCCTCATCACCCTCACTTCCGGAATCCTCCGGCAGCACCGGATCTGCGGTTTCAATTCCCTCATCTGCGCTGCCAATGCTTTCTGCAGCATCCGGAGCCATGGTTTCATCCGCCGTCTCCTCGGATTCCTGGTAAATCAGTCCCTCACCGGAGTCTTCTCCGGCCTGTCCAGGACCGCCGCCTGCGATGATCTGCTCATACTCCTCACCGGATCCTACATCCTGGAAGATGGCATCTTCCTTATTGATGTATCTGCCGCTGAATGTCAGTACGCCTTCGCTGATCGCCTGGTCGGTATTGTTTTTCAAATACAGCGTCATGGATGTGGTGTTTCCCGGGACTGCCCCGTTATCATCGGCAATCACGTAAATATCCACATCTCCGCTGTCTCCCTTCCGGTACTTTGCATTGCTTGCCGTGGCCCATACACCGCTGTCGCGGTCTGCATTGCTTGCCGACGCAAATGCATCAGAAACATGCATCCGGAGGCCGTCTATGGATAACGGCATATTTAATATCATAACTGCCGTCAATACCACAGCCAGTACCGAGCTCAAGCGTTTTTTCCACGCCTGGTGGGTGTTTCGCCTGCGCGACCTTCCTCTACCCTCCATACTGTTTTCCTCGCTTTCCTTTTTGTACCATTTATAGCTTCCGCGCGCATTTCTTCTCTTCATGAATTTCCGCCTGCAGGCTTTTCCGTTCTCCGGAACAGCCCTTTTGCAAACTTCCAATAAGGAAGAAACGGCCGGGATGCCATCGATGTTTTTGTCCCTGCCCGGCAAAAAGCCGGAGCTTTTTAAACGCTGCCGCAGGGTTGTCATTGAAACAGACTTTTGATCCGTTCCTTTTTCATACTGACGATTCCCGTCTAACTTTTCACTTCGTTTCCTGCCGGCTGGGACTCCTGACCTGACTGAACGGCTTCATCCATCAGCTTGATCAGCTCCAGCAGGCTCCGGAAATTCTTTGTCTCTTTTTCATCCAGCCAGGTTACCTGCCCCTGCCATGTGGCGTTTTCCTGGCTGATCACATGCACTACAAATGTCTCTTTCTTCTGCATCCATGCACCCCTCTGTCCCGGAACCTTCCACCGTATATACCTCGAAGCTGGCCTCGGTCTTTCCGTCCCCGCTGATCTCCTTCCATCTGTTTTCCAGGCGCCGGGCCACCTTCTGCCCGTCTGTCTCTTTTGCACCGTTTAAAAGCACCAGATACTGGTTCCTGCTGTAGCGGGTATACACATCTCCGCTCCTTACGCCTTCCCGTATCACCTGGCGGAGCATTTCCATCTTCCGTTCAAAATCCGGAGGTCCGGATACGGAACCGGCATTTTCCCTGTTTTCCTCTTTCCCGGAAGACTGCAGATACGCCCCATCCTCTCCCAGTGCCGCTACCATTAACGTGCTGCTCATTTCCAGCCGCTCCTCGTTTCTTGATATAATGTGATAAATATCCAGGAAACTGGGATAACTGCATTCATAGGCGCCCTGGATTTCTCCCGGCTCCCGAAGGCCTTCTTTTACTCCTGCCAGGGCATTGGCTGCATACAGCATCTGTCCGCCGTCATTCCGGTATTTGGCCATTACCTGGTCCATGGAACTGACGCCCAGTTCTTCGTAAAAAAGGCGGGTCGCATCCTCATAAACTTTCTGCGCCTCTTTGTACCGGTGCAGGAACATCAGGCAGTCGATCTGCATGGCCTGCCACTCATCGTAAGGATGCATCTGGCTGGCTGCCGAACAAAGTTCCAGCATGGTTTCGTATTTTCCCTGTTCCTTCAACATTCCGCACAGACGGTTCAAACAGTGGAAATACCACTTCTGGTAATAGGCGGCCTCAACGGTGGCCCATTCTTCCCCGCTTAACATAGGAAGAAATTCTCCGGTATAGTGCTGGCAGAAGTCCATCAGAAGCGACTGATAAGCATCCTGCTTTCCTTCCGCTAAACCTTCCTCCGAAGGATCCTGTTCCTCTGGTCCGTTTCGTATGGGAAGAAGGAGCCGGTCCAGATAACCGGTATCCGTCTCCACATGATATTCAGGAGAAAAATAATACCGCGATTTTTCCAGGACAATATATCTGCCCGGCGGAAAATCAGAGCGCGCTACGGCTCTCCGCAGAAGATAAATCTGCTGGCGCAGGTTATTCAGGCAGCGTTCCGGCACATCCTCTCCGATCTGGAGCATTTTAATCAGTTCATCCCGGGCAATGCCTTCATCACCGGCTTTCAGGAGCAGCAGAAATATCTGCATGCTTTTGCTTTTTATATTGATGTCAAGCCGGATTTCCCGGCTGAAATAATTCAGGGAATAGCTGCCCAGAAACCGGGCATAAAAGCCTGTATACGGCCGTTCTTTCACGAATTTCCTCCTTTCTCCGCAAAAAGTGTCAACTAAAGTACACTTTGGTTGACACTATATCGTCTTGTTCGAAGTGGGGAAAACTTCATGAAAAATCAAAGAAATTTTAAAGAAAACCACAAAAAAAGCCCCGAAGTGGGACTGAATTAAAGAAAATGGACAAAAATCCGACCGTAAACAAAAGTGTACTTTGATTTACAGCCGGACCGTTCTCATTGAGGACAGTATAGCACAACAGGCGTCACAGAAATCATTTCATCTCCATGGAAAAATTAATTTTTTTACGAAAATCAAAAAATTTTATGAAGGAATCTGCAAAAAAATTAACGGTCCGAAAGAAAAAGGACCGTTCCTTCTTCTTCCGGACCGTTATTTACACGGATCTGTAATCCCATCTTATCCGTCTGCAATCGGTATGTTTTGCTTTTTGCAGGATTCATCCGCCTGTATAGCGCTGAGGTCAGATGGATTTTGATGCAAGCACATACTGTTCCGCTTCATTCTGTGTCAGCTGGTATTCCTGCATGATCTGCTCCACAATCTCTCCGTCCTGATACCGGCATCTCCGGAGAATCGCTACGCTGCTGCTGATTCCCTGACTGAGGCCCTGGCCGAAACCTTCCTTCACGCCTTTCTCATAAACTCCCTGACTTAAATTACACAATTCTGACACCTCGCTTTCCAGTTCTGCCCGTCTTTATTTTTTCATCACCTAAAACGCTTTCCCCGCCAGAATCTCCTGATAATCCTGGTAATTCTCCTCCAGAAGCTTTGGCGTATCCAGCCCGTAAGGACATTTGGATGCGCAGGCCCGGCAGTGGAGGCAGTCTTTCACCTTGTCCATCATAGTTCTTGCCTCCGGGGTCAGCTGCTTCTCTGATGGGGAACGGCGGATGAGAAGACTCATCCGGGCGCAGGTATTGATCTCGATTCCCACGGGACAGGGCATACAGTAACCGCATCCCCGGCAGAAGTTCCCGGAAAGTTCTTTCCGGTCCTGCTCAATCAGAGTTTTGTATTCCTCCGTCATGACAGGCGGATTTTCCATATATTCCAGGAATTCATCCAGTTCAGATTCTCTCTGGATTCCCCAGATGGGAAGCACATGATCAAAATCCCGCATGTAGGCATAGGCCGCTGCTGAATTGGTGATCAGCCCGCCTGATAAAGCCTTCATGGCGATAAATCCCATATCTGCCTTCCGGCAAAGTTCCACGATCTCCAGGTCCGGTTCTGCAGCCAGATAGGAAAAAGGAAACTGCAGCGTCTCATAAAGGCCGCTGGCAATGGCTTCTTTCGCGATATTCAGGCGATGGTTTGTGATGCCGATGTGCCGGATCATCCCCTGCTCCTTCGCCTTTGCCATGGCCTCGTAAAGGCCGGTTCCATCCCCCGGCTTCGGGCAGAAATCCGGATTATGGAACTGGTAAATATCCAGGTAATCCGTCTTCAGATTCTTTAATGTGGTCTCCAGATCCTTCCAGAATCCATCTGCATCTTTCGAAGGCGTCTTGGAAGCCAGATAGATCTCCCCGCGCACATCTGCCAGGGCCTCCCCCAGCTTTTCCTCACTGTCGGAATAGCTTCTGGCTGTATCGAAAAAGCGGAATCCACCTTCATAGGCCTTCCGCAGAAGACAGACTGCCTTCTCCATCGAAACCCGCTGCACAGGCAGCGCGCCAAAACCGTTCTTCGGCACGGTTATACCGGTCCTTCCCAATGTTACCTGATCCATCATGCTGTACCCCTTTCTCTGCTTTCTGCAGCGCAGAACACTGCAGGAGGCTTTGTAAACCGCTGTATTATTTTTCTCTGATCATCTGCCGCCGAATAGGCGGCCTTAATTCAGGGATGCCAAATGCGCCGCCAGACTTTTGCGGGACGGCTGGTGCGTCTGCCGCCGGCGCATGAAGGTTTTCTCCGATCATCTGCCGCCGAATAGGCGGCCTTAATTCAGGGATGCCAAATGCGCCGCCAGACTTTTGCAGGATGGCTGGAGCGCCGCCCGCCGGCGCATGAGTATTTACCATCATTATATCTGTCCCAAAAAGGAAAGTCAATTCAGCATCGGGATGCCTGCCTCCGGATCTGCTTTTGAGAAACCGCTTCTCTTCGTTCCAGATGAATGGTCCGTTTTTCCCAGATCTTGGTCCAGTAAAGCAGATAAAGGATCAAAGCAGAAATGCCGTTGCTGACCACCACAGAGTACCAGATGCTTTCCACTCCCATATGGAGTACGCTGGAACAGAACCATAACGTAAGGAAGCGGAATCCCCAGATCCGGGCCGCATCCACTGCCATGGTGACCATGGTATGGCCGCTGCCCTGGAAAAGACCCTGGGTTACATTATAGAAGGCGTTGCTCCAGCAGAAGAAAGCCATCAGGGACAAAAACTCTGCTGCCAGCGGAACTACCGCTTCGTCAGAAGTAAAGAACCGGACCATGGGCTCCGCCACAAACTGCCTTGACAGGATCATACCAAAAACAAACAGAAACACCGCTCCCATGGTCAGGGCAATGTGATAGGATCTCTTTACCCTGGGAATATTTCCAGCCCCGTAATTCTGCCCCACAATGGTAGAAAGGGCGGAACCGATGCCGTTGGCTGGAAGGGTGATGATGCTGTTGATCTTATTTCCGATTCCATAGGCTGTGGTGGCCGTCATGCCATAGGCCTGCACATTCCTGGTCATCAGAAGAAATCCCAGCTGCATGGTGCTTCCTCCGATGGCTGTGGGAAGTCCAATGCGGACAATCGAACTGATTTTGTCCTTTTCCAGGCGGAATCCTTTAAAATCCAGACGCACCAGCTCCCGTTTCCGGGTCAGGGCTGCAGCCGCAATCACCGCTCCCGGAATTTTCGCCGCCATGGTGGCAATGGCAGCTCCCGCGATGCCCATATTGAAGGTCATCAGGAACAGAGGATCCATAATCATGTTCAGAATAACCCCCAGAAGATTAAGGAGCATAGGCTTTAAAGTATCCCCCTGGGCCTGCTTCACCGATGTAAAAAGATTAATCATAAACAAAAAGGGCAGATCCAGCACCACAATCCGAAGATAAGAAATGCCGTAATCATAAAGTTCCCCTTCCGCTCCCAGCCATCTCACCACCCCGGGAGTAATGCACCAGCAGAAGGCGGCGCACACCAGGGAAAAGCTCAGAGAAAAAATACAGATGTGATTGGCCATCTTATTGGCTTCCTGGTCTTTTCTGGCTCCCAGATACTGGGCAATCAAGATGGCTCCTGCCGTGGTAATTCCGGAGCCGAAATTAATGAGAATATTCTGTACCGGCGAAACCAGGGTAATGGCCGCCTGATACTGCGTACCGATCTTTCCCAGCCAGTAAGTATCCGTCAGATTATACATAGACTGGATGAAGCTGTTAAGCATAACAGGGATGGCCAGCAGCAGAACTGCATGAAACAAATTTCCGTTAAGAATCAGCCTGCGCCGGTCCTCGCTTAAGGTTTTTGCCATTGTAATTCACTCTCCTCTTTTTCCTTGACAAATCCGCGTCTGTCTTTTATGCTGAGTCAAAAACCCCGCAGCAAGTTACGAGGCATCAAATTTGCAGCACAGCAGAGCTGCGGGGTTTTTGACCCTCGCGGCAGCCGTCAAATGGACATGCTTGCATGTCCGCTCGGCTCGTTGCCCGCGGAAATAAAATAGCACAAAAAGCCTGTGATTTCTACGGAAATATGGCTGTATTTTTTCAATACTACAGATAATTTGTTCATACTCATCCGTTATCACGGACAAAAAGCAGTTGTCGAGTCAGGAGGGATGCAAATTGGAGAGCACTCTGGAAACCATTACGAATTTTAAAATTACGAAAGTTCGGAGAGACAGACACCAGCGAAGACAGGATTCCCATGTTCATTCTTATTATGAAATTCTCTATGTAATCAACGGATACTGCACCTTCTTTTCCGGGCACAATATTTACCAGCTGAACCAGGGGGATTTAATTATCGTTCCCCAGGGAACCCTTCACAAAAGCACGTATCCGGAAACCGGCTACAGCGAACGGTATGTAATAAATTTCCCGGAAAAAGGACTGGAATGGCTCCGTCAGCTGGTGGACAAAGAGATCATCCAGGAAATGCTTCAGGCCGGAGCGATTTCCATTCCTGACAAGCGCAGAGAGTACCTGGAATCCCTCATGAGCCAGATGCTTACAGAATTTGAAGGCCAGGACATGCTGTCTCCCGCCTTTATCCAGGCGGAGCTTCTGGAAATTCTGCTGTTTATCATCCGCTGCCAGCGTTTCAGCCAGAATGTAGTCAAAGAATTCGACGAGACCAATCAGCTGATTCAGGATGTGGCCACCTATGTTTATGAAAATTTTCACCGGCATATTACCTTGTCCGATACTGCCCTGAAATTTCATATCAGCCGGTCCTATCTGTCAAAAAAATTCAAAGCCGTCACCGGCTTTGGATTCAAAGAATATTTAATTAACATCCGGATTCAGAACGCCTGCCGGATGCTTCTGGAAACGAACCGGTCCATTACGGACATTTCCCTTTCCTGCGGCTTCAATGACAGCAACTACTTTGGAGACGCCTTCCGCCATGTAAAAGGCGTCTCCCCCAATCATTACCGTAAGAACCGGGAAATGATCTGAGCGGCTGCAGAAGGTTTTCTCTACAGCCGAAGAATGGCGTCATTGGCCAGAACAGAACGCTCGCACTCATCGGCGGAAAGGGTAATCTGATAGCAGTAAGGACTTCCCTTCATATGTTCCGATGCATAGCTTAAGCCGTTGGTTTTCTCATCCAGGAAGGGGCAGTCGATCTGGTTGGGATCGCCAAGAAGAATCACCTTGGTTCCCTTTCCTGCTCTGGTGATAATGCCCTTTATCTGCTTTGGCGTCATGTTCTGGGCCTCATCTACAATAAAATACGTCTGCACAAAGGAGCGGCCTCGTACAAAATTCAGCGCCTCTGTCTGGATAATGCCCCTGGCAAAGATTTCCTCCACCTTGCCCTTAAGCTCCGCTTCATCCCGGTACCGCTCCTTCTCATCCGAGTCAATCAGCTGCTCCAGGTTGTCCATAATGGGACGCATTAAAGGAGAAATCTTTTCCTGCTCATCTCCGGGAAGAAAACCGATATCTGCGTCAAACTGGGCGTTAGGACGGCTGATGAGAATTCTCCGGTACTCTCCCGTAGGATTGTTCACCAGCTTCTCCAGTCCGACCGCCAGAGAATAAAAGGTTTTAGCTGTTCCCGCCATTCCCTTCACGATCACAAGAGGCGCTTTCTGGGCCGGAAGCATCAGCGCTTCCTGGAGAAAATACTGGCCGCAGTTTCTGGGAGTTACCCCGTAGGGAGTTGCCTTGCGGTAGGCAAGGGGCAGGATCTTTTCTCCCTCCACCCGGCCCAGATGACTTTTTTTCAGAGACTGGTCCGCGTAAAGCACCACAAACTCATTTTCCGTAAACTCCACAGGAAGGGGATTTCCCTGTCCATCTACCTGATAGGCCGCGGAAACCGGAACACCTTTTTTCTTAAACTCTTTGAACAGCTCCTCCGGAACGTAGCAGATCTTCCGTCCTGTATACTGGTCTGTCTGCCCCGGCACCTGTTCCCGGCTGAAATCCTCAGCGGGGATTCCCAGCATCTGGGCCTTCAGCCGCAGTACAATATCCTTCGTCACCAAAATCACCGGTTCTTTGCCAGGCTTTTCCCGGATTCCCAGACATACCTTCAATATCCGGTTGTCCATCTTATCCTCCGGAAGACTTTCCGGAAGAACCTGATCCACACAGTTTGCCTCTACCCGAACCATTCCGCCTTTTTCCAGAGCTACTCCTGCCAGGAGATTCCCCTTCAGGCGAAGCTTTTCCAGATGACGGATCGCTTCTCTGGCATTGGCTCCCCGCTCTCCCTCCGCTTTTTTCAGGCCGTCCAGCTCCTCCAGCACCGCCAGAGGAAGGACCACCTGGTTCTCTTCAAAACAAAACAAGGCATAAGGAGCCTGAATCAGCACATTAGTATCAATGACGTAGGTTTTGGCCATAGACGATTCTCCTTTATCTGAACTGCCGTATTTTTCAGGACGGCGTCTTCTTGTCCCGCCGTTAGCCGCCAAAAAGCTTTGCCTTAACCTGTCCCGCCGTCCCGAACTTCTTTCAGTATAAATGGTCTCTTATGGCCATTCTATCTTACTTCTGTAAAGTTTTCGTGCAATTTGTGCAAATATTTACATTGAAAGTCCTGCCGCCGAATAGGCGGCATGTATTCAGGGATACCAAATGCACCGCCAGACTTTTGCGGGATCGCAGGCGCGTCGACTGCCGGCGCATGAAGGTTTCCTCTGAGAATCTGCCGCCGCATGGAGGTTCACTTTCCGGCATAGAGCCGTCCGAGGCGCAGCAGAAGATTCACGCTTCCCACATTGTAGCCGCTGGAGCCATAAAAACCGTGGAGTCCGGGCCCGCAGGCAATGAGAAGGGGCAGCTTTTCCGGATCCACATACATCCTTCTGGCCAGAGGTTCCGCCAGCTCTTCCACTCTTCCAAACACAAACCGGGTTTTTGGAAGCGCTGTCTTTACCGCAGCCACCAGGGGATTGGTCAGAGACTCCCGGCCTTCCACCAGGAAAACCATCTGCCCGTCCAGATTTTCCAGCTCTTCCTTCTGCTCCAGCATTTCATTTAATACATGCTCTGTAGGTTCCTGTCCTTCTGCCAGGAGAGCCAGAAGATTGACAGTTCCATTCAGCAGACAGGAAACCGGTACGTTCTCTCCCTCTTCTGTCTCTGCCATGAAATCTTCCAGAACATAATCCACCAGCTGCTCCTTAAGCTCTCCTTTCCGAAGATACATGGGAATTCTCACTTCTCTGCCTTCTTCTGCCCGGAAGATATGATACGCCGCCAGCTGACCTCCCCCCGGCAGTCTTCTGGTGGTGATCACCCGGTAAATTCCCGGCGCCAGTGAAAGAACCAGCTTTCCTTCCTGGAACTCTTCCCCGCTGTAGTCCAGGGTATCAAATCGATTGTCCTTAAAACGCCCCAGAGTCCAGGTCTGGTAATACTTCCACGGCTCCTCTCCTTCCGCCAGAAATACTGCCCGGGCCGGCTTATTCTCCCCTGAATCTTTCTCGGCTTTTTCCGCTGTAATGGTTCGGAATGTTCCGTTTTCATAAATTTCCCCTTCCCGGTCCACAGGATTCATCCGGGCAGGAATTCCAAGGGTGCGGCAGATGGCCACAAAAAGGATTCTCCGGCTTAACGGACTGGCCTGGCCCAGCATCAGGCTCCCTTTCGGCGTGGAATAAATCGAAGAGTAATCCAGGTCAGGATGCCAGGTCAGATTATCCTGAATATATTTCCAGATCAGCTCCGGCTGCCTGCGAAAAGCTTCTTTCTCCTCCTGGGAAAAGAATTCCTGAACTGCCCCGCGGTAATCCGTTAACGTCTCATAAAAAATTCTGGGGCACTGAATATAGCGGAAAAAGATTTCTTCCTCTCCTTTTTCCTGCCACTCTCTCTGGAAAACGGCAGCGCCCTTAAGATGACTTTCCAGAATCTCCGCCCTTCCATCTTTCATGTCCTTCCTGGACAAATGATGGAGGAGAGCCTTTCTGGCCGGATCCTTGTCCCGGGTAAGAAAGGCCGCGATTTCTCCCACATTGCCCCCTGCCTGGACAAAGATTTCCTTCTCCTCAGGATAATCCTTCCACAGTCCTTCCTGTATCCAGGACTGCTGCTTTTCTCTGCGGCAGCAGGCGGCATGGCTTAACCGCCTCCGGTTTTTCTCCTTCTGTTCCCCGGTAAGTACCGCCGGATGAACCGGATAATCCTTAGGCGCCTCCATCTGAAACTCCTTCCATTCCCCGGTACATTCAGGCGCAGTACCCTCTGCCCCCAGCTTTAAAGTAATCTGATCGGTACGATTCACAGAGGCAATCTCCTCCGCCCATCTTTCCCCTTTAACGGCGCGGATCAGAATATCCCCCAGACCCAGAGTAAGCCAGGCCCTTCCGTCCGGACCGGCGGTCAGGCGGGCTGCCGGTGAAAATTCCGCCATATTTAAGATTTCCGCAGAAATTTCGGCTTCCGGAACCGGCCGGTCCTTTTCATCTGTCACCAGAATCTGAAGCCGCCTGGCAACGGCATAATTGGCTGTATCGTTATAAAAAACCTGAAGGCCATCCCCCTCCAGGATTTCCGGTGGATTCTCCCCTCTGCCATCCTGTTCATTCCCTGAATAAACCTTCATGCGCCGGCGGCCGGCGCGCCAGCCATCCCGCAAAAATCTGGCGGCGCATTTGGCATCCCTGAATACATGCCGCCTATCCGGCGGCAGACTTTCAGGGTAAACCTTCATGCGCCGGCGGCCGACGCGCCAGCCGTCCCTCGAAAGTCTGGCGGCGCATTTGGCATCCCTGAATACATGCCGCCTATCCGGCGGCAGACTTTCAGGGTAAACGGAAAAAGTCCGGGTGTGCACCAGCATAGCTCTGGAGGAAGCGTTGGTAAACCAGCCTTTATCTAAAATCTCTTCCGGCTCGCAGGCCCCCAGGAAATGCCATGCTCCCTGGACAAATACTTCGACCCAGGCATGGTTGTCATCGCAATGGGCCCAGCGGGGAGTGTATACCTGCCTGGCCGGAATTCCCACACTGCGGAAGGCTGTAACCGCGAACACCGATTCCTCTCCGCATCTTCCCCGTCCTCCCCGAAGAAAGGTTAACGGCGACATGGTCCTGTCATCGGTACTCTCATACGAACCTTGTTCCGCGCACCAGTAATTGATCTCCAGAGCCGCCTCCTGATCTGACATGCCCTTAATTCTGTCCTTCAGACAGTCATAAAAAATTTCCCGGCAGTCTTCAATGTTCTCCGTATTGATCCGATGATACAGCACATAATGAAGAAACATGGCCTCAGGAATATTTCTGCACCATTCCATCTGCTTTCTCAGCATGATCCCATGACGCACAAACCCAAGAAATATCTCTGGTCCGCACTCCCCCACATCCTGAATCGGCATAGTTCCATATAAAAATTCCATTAAGATCCGTTCTTCCTCCGGAATCTCCTTTATTTTCTCCTGAATCTCTCTTCGGCGTTTTCCAAAATAAGGAATCCTTTTTTGGTATTGCTCTCTGGCATATTGTTTTAATTCTTCTGACCACATATCGTTCTCCATCTCCTTTTCGATTACCCAAGAAGTATACCATGTTCCTCCGACTATTCCCAGAACTGTTACAATAATTTTTAAAACATATAGACTTCCACGGAATAAGCCGGTATCATAGAAGTCAAATCTATCCTATATAGAAGAGGAGGCTGCAAAGTGAATTGGATACAAGTACAAACGATTGCAGAAGGACCGCACACTTATGTAGGGATCGAGGTGTTTCTGCCCCAGCCCGTGGAATCCGGCAAACGGTATCCCCTGCTGATGCTGCTTCATGACCATGGCGAAGACAGGACGCAATGGATGCGGCAGGCATGTCTGGAACGATATGCAGAAAAAGCCGGCGTAGCACTGGCTCTGATCGATGGAAATCAGAGCTGTTTTGTCAACAGTGCGACAGGGTATGCCTGGGGTGATTATCTGGTGCAGGAACTGCCAAAGAAGCTGGCAGGATGGTTCCCCATTTCCCCCGAAGGGAAGGATCGCCGGGTCATGGGTGTAGGAACCGGAGGGTATGGAGCCCTCATGGCGGCACAGAACGCACCGGATTCCTTCGCAGGCGCAGCCGCGGTCAATCCCGTGTTCGATGTGTCCTGCTTATATGGAACAGACTATGAACCCAAGCCGGAGTATCTCTTTGGCGAAAAAGAGGCGCTGGCCTCCCAGGGATATGCTCTTTCCACAAAGTTTCAGATTCCCGTTCAGCTGTACTGCGATGCCGATCACGAGGAGCAGGCCAGGCAGTGGGCGCAGAATGGCACACAGATTACCGTAGAGACTGTAAGCGCGGATAATCTTCTGGAAGAGGCATTTCAGAAGTATGTGGAAGGAGGGATCCGGGTATGACACTCATGCAGTTCCATATTCAATCAAAGATATTGCAGATGGGAATGGATGTGTGGGCGCTTGTGCCTGATCAGCCTCACACCACCCAGGAGCCATGGAAGGTATTATGGCTTCTTCATGGCGGCAGCGGAGATCACACCAGCTGGGTGCGCGATACGCGCATTGAAGCGCATGCCGGAAAATACAATAACCTGGCCGTGATTCTGCCCCACGCCTATCATTCCTGTTTTGTCGACATGGCAAAGGGTGCACGTTTTGGAGAATACATCGGCAAAGAGCTTCCGCAGATCATGCGGGGACTCCTGCCGCGGCTTTCTGCGCGCCGCGAGGATAACTGGATCAGCGGATTCTCCAACGGGGGCTATGGCTGTCTGTATATCGGGCTGAACAATCCCGAAACCTTTGGCGCCATCGGAGCCTATGGCGCCGGCGACAAGGCGGATGCGGATTTTTCCTATCGTATGCAGGATAAAGAAAGAATGTTCGGCACGGGAGACATCAAACAATCTCCCTACTGCGTGCGCCGCACCATCCTGGAGCTGGCAAAGACCAATCTGCCCAAGCCGATCGTAGATCATGGCTGCGGCGAATATGATCCCTGGCGGAATATGAATGAATTGGTTCGAGACACCTTCCTCTCCGTCCCGAAAGACCCTTATCAATATCGTTTCACCATGATTCCCGGAGATGGCCACACGAATACATGCAGTGATGCGTTGGAAGAAGGTTTCCTAAGACGCATGATGGGTTCTGACCCGGAATAAACTCACCCAAAGAAAGGCAGGTAAAAAAGATGAGCAAACTGTTTGAACAATATAAAACCTGGCGGGAAATGACCGATGCCCAGACCGAGAGCCAGGATGATTTCTCCGATTATGGGGATAAAAAGGCATTTATGAAGTATGCCAAGATCAAAAAGCTGGATGATGATGACTTTGAAGAGCTGGAACTGCAGTACGATGACTACCTGATTGAACAAGAAACAGAATAAATCTTCATGCGCCGCCCCATGAAAGTCTGGCGGCGCATCCCTGAATTGATGCCGCCTAATGGGCGGCATAGCCTTTACGAAAAGAGACGGAAAC
>PPYE01311324.1_pt1 | contig 33035 bp, 27 predicted proteins | sample 1559881 | NCBI WGS metagenome assembly PPYE01 (sample SAMN08240022, study PRJNA423297) | Human gut metagenome, whole genome shotgun sequencing project.
TTTTCCTGCTTTCGGATGTTCTGGCGGCAGCATTCTCTTGATTCGATTCCATTCGCTGGAGGTTAGTTCATATCTTCTCGTTTCCATGGTTAGAGTTTAAGTGATTGAATCGATTTGGGCAATTCGGCGTTTTTTAGACAAGGCCTAGTATCAGACGTTCCCGGATGCAGGCGGCTCTTTCAATTCCTGAACGCCAACGTTAATTTTTTGAGGCCGCGATGGCCTTGTTACTTGTTTTTTTGGTGTTGGTCACGCAGTATTAGGGTAAAATTTTGCCACAGCACTTTTAATTCAAATTTGAATTTGATATAATGGTCCTCTAAAAAACTCTTCGTCATGAGGACTGGGTTCAAATTATTATGAATAACCGATTCGTTATCAGCCAAGAAAGGAAGGGTCTCATGAAAGTTCCGTTTCGACAACACAAAAAATATTTACTGCTGCCGCTCTTTTTTATCGCCGCTAGTGTTGGTTGGAATTGTCAGCAGTCTTTTAAAAATAAAGCAGCACTCATACTTTATGGCAATGTTGACATACGCCAAGTTTCACTCGCTTTCAACGCCAGTGGACGTATCGTTGCGATGGAAGCCGAAGAAGGTGATCACGTCAAAAAAGGCGATGTGCTTGCACGACTGAACACTCGTCCTCTCGAATTAGCCATCGTGCAGACTCGCGCTCAAATCGCAGCGCAAGAGGCTGCGCTTACAAGATTGCGAAACGGTTCACGTCCGGAAGGAATCCGACAGGCGCGCGCTCGGTCCGATATTGCGGCAACTGAGGAAAAACATGCGCATATCTACTATCAGCGCATGGAATCCTTATTCCAGAAAGACGCTGTCAGCCGCCAAACGCGCGATGACGCCGAGACAAAATACAAGGTTGCTGTAGCCAGTTTGCACGACGCCAACGCTGCGTTACAACTCTGTCTTACTGGTCCACGCCAAGAAGACATCAGCGCGGCCGAAGCTCAGCTTGCGGCTTTAAAAGCGTCGCTTCAGACCGAGGAATACAATCTCGACGAGGCTGTTCTCAGAGCGCCTCAAGATGGCGTCATACGCTCGCGGCTTATGGAATCGGGCGATTTAGCTTCGCCGACGAAAGCGGTTTATCTGCTCGGACTGGAAAACGTCAAGTGGGTTCGTGCCTACATCGCTGAGAAGCGACTTGGAGAAATTCGTGAAGGGATGAAAGCACAGGTTGTTATCGACAGCTTTCCCGATGAACGGCTCAATGGACAGGTCGGTTACGTGTCCGACACTGCGGAGTTTACGCCCAAAAACGTGCAGACGGAAGAGTTACGAAGCTCTTTGCTTTATGAGATCCGCGTTTACGTACGCGATGAGAAAAAACGGCTGCGTATGGGGATGCCAGCCACTATCATTTTTCCGGAAAACTCAAGTATTCTCCATGATTTAGATGCCCCCATAGAGGAAAAATAATGAGCAGCGTGCCGGCAATATGTGCTAGCGGGATCACAAAAATTTTTCGTGACAGAAAAAATACTGCTGTGACAGTGCTTGATCACGTCAACCTGACAGCCGCGAGAGGACAGATAACGGCGCTTATTGGTCCAGACAATGCCGGTAAAACAACGTTTCTGCGTCTGGCGTGCGGTTTGATGACGCCGACGGAGGGTAACCTTTCCGTGCTGGGACTTGACGTCAGGCAATCTCCTCAGGACGTACAGGCTCTTTTAAGTTACATGCCGCAAAGGTTTGGCCTGTACGAAGATTTGACCTGCATGGAAAACCTTAACCTCTACGCAGAGTTATATGGGGTTCCGTTGAAGGAACGTCTCTCACGATTTGAAATGCTGCTTGACATCACCGGGTTAGCACCATTTACAAAACGATTGGCTGGCAAGCTTTCTGGTGGCATGAAGCAGAAGCTAGCGCTGGCCTGTACACTGGTTCGCCCGCCGCAGCTGCTCCTGCTTGATGAACCGACTGTAGGTGTTGATCCATTGTCACGTCGCGAACTGTGGAAAATCCTTCGGCGTTTATCAAGCGAAGAAAGAATTTCCTCGCTGATAAGCACTACCTATTTGGAAGAGGCCGAATTATGCCAATATATCTACGTCCTGCATCACGGGCATATTCTGGATGAAGGCGTCCCAAATACATTAGCCGCAACTGCCGTTGGTCGTTGCTTTGTCGCAGAGCCTCCCAACAGTGTTTCAGCGCGCATCTTGCAGGCTGCACTTCTGGACGACAGCGAAAATGTCATTGATGCTGTACCGTACGGCGGAAAAGTCCGTTTCAGCCTTCACTCTCCCGAATGTCTAGCTTCGCTGCGCGTACGAAAGATCTTTCCACGTGTTGCAATAACGCCGACGCCGCCGCGTCTTGAAGACAGCTTCATGATCCTTTTGCACAAAGCGACGAAGCAAGGAGAACAACCTCAGCCTTTTATTTTTGATTACACTGCCGCACGGCAACACGCCGCTACCACAGCTATTGATGTGAAGGAGATTGTGCGCCGTTTCGGCAATTTCATCGCCGTCAACAACACAACGTTTCAGGTACAGCAGGGAGAAATCTTTGGCCTTCTTGGTCCCAACGGTGCAGGTAAAACTACCACGTTCAAAATGTTGTGCGGCTTGCTCCCTGCCAGTAGCGGCTCGCTTGCTGTCGGTGGAGTAGATCTCCGTTCTGCTCGGGCTCAAGCCAGAGCAAAGGTTGGCTATGTCGCACAGAAATTCTCACTGTATGGGGAGCTTTCCGTGTGGGAAAATCTCGAATTCTTCGGTAGCGTTTACGGGCTACACAACCCGCAGCTCAGAAAACGAATGATTACAATGATCAATCAATTCGGCCTGAAGGGGCTTGAGGACATTGCAGCGGAAAAACTGTCAGCTGGTTATAAACAACGGCTTTCCATGGCAGCGGCTCTGTTGCACCAGCCGAGTATCCTATTTCTTGACGAGCCGACCAGCGGCATCGACCCGTTGGCACGACGCGCTTTTTGGCGGCAAGTTACGGCACTGGCCGCCGAAGGCACAACTATTGTAGTCACGACACATTTTATGGAAGAGGCTGAGTATTGTGATCGCATTATGATTCAAGATCAAGGCAAAATGCTTATTCTGGGGACGCCTGCAGAGGTAAGGAGTGCCGGTGGAGAGAGCGAGAGCATGAATCAAGCGTTTATCGCTATTGTGGAGCGCAGTCGTACGCCACAGAACAGGAAAGAGGTAGAAGGGACGTGAGTTCAATGAATTCCTTCAGACGCTTGTGCACGCTGGTTTACAAAGAGTACTGCCAATTGAAACGCGACGGCAGCAGCCTGATGATCGGTATCCTGATTCCATGTATGCTCATCCTGCTCATTGGCTTTGGCATGTCGCTGGACGTCAAACATGTCCCAGTCGCCGTTGTCCTCGAAGATCCTTCGCCCACCGTGCAGGACATGCTCAGTTTTTTGAATGGCTCAGATTATTTTGTCCCCTTTCACGTTACTTCTATGAAACAGGCAACGCTCCTGATGGATTCGCGCCGCGTCGACGCAATTCTGTGCGTGCCGGCAAACTTCACCGAGAGTTTTTACCGCGGGTACGGCACAGTGCAGCTGATCCTCTATGGCGTGGAAACATCAATCGCCACAATCGTCGGCAGTTATATTGAAGCCGGGCTCAGGCAGTGGCAACAGTTTATGGCTTCACGAGAGAACCCTTCCCACATGGGGTTGGCAGTCGCCGTCACTCGACAATGGTTCAACGATGCCAACACAAGTACGTGGTTCTTCATTCCTGGGCTGATTGTCCTGATCATGACGCTGGTTGGCGTTTTTCTCACCACGATGGTTATGGCAAGGGAATGGGAGCGCGGTACACTGGAATTGCTGTTCGTGACGCCCGTTCGGCCTGCCGAAATCTTTCTTTCGAAAATCCTGCCCTACTTCTGCCTTGCTGCCGCAGGATTCTGGCTCTGCATGGCCGCGGCGAAATTCCTGTATCGCGTGCCCATTCGCGGTTCTTTGATCATCATTGTATTGGGCTCTGCTGTTTATATGGTTGCTGCTTTGGGATTGGGACTGATGATTTCATCACTCGTCAAAAACCAGTTTCTCGCCTGCCAGGTCGCGTTGGTCGTTAGTCTGCTCCCTACCATGATGCTCAGCGGATTCCTGTTCGACCTGCGTAGTGTCCCCGCAGGAATCCGTTTTGTAGGATACATTCTCCCCGCTACGTATTATATGGATCTGCTCAAAACTTTTTTTCTCGCCGGGGATACGTGGAAAGTCATCAGCAGAGACTGCGCTGCCCTCGTTTTCTACGCACTGCTCTTTACTGCGGTGTCACTCGGGATTACTCGAAAGAAGCTCGAATAATGCAGAACTTTATTCTTTCATGTCGCAAAATTCTCTTTGTCATCCAAAAGGAACTACTTTGTACCGTCAAAGACCCCAAAAGCCGCGTCATCATGATTGTTCCCGTGCTTTTGCAGACGTTGCTGTTCGGCTTTGCGGCTTCATATGATCTGGACGAAGTCCCCTATGCACTGCTCGACCTCAGCCACAGTCGCTATGCTAATGAGCTGATAGCACAGTTTGATGGCAGCGGTGTTTTCAAGCGCGTACGGGTACTCTCAAACTTCGAGCAAATCGCTGATTGTCTTGATTCCGGGCAAGCAGCGGTGGCTATTTGTATTGGGGCAAATTTCGCCGCTTTGCTTACCTCCGGCAACGCCGCGTCCGTGCAGGTCATTACCGATGGGCGTAACACTATGACCAGCGGTGTCATCGTAAATTACGTTGCTGGCGTCATTGCCGCATACAACACCAGACTGCGTGGGGGCCAGTTAGGGGTCGCCATCAGGACGATAAACTGGTACAACCCCAACCTCATCACACGCTGGATGTTCCTCCCAGGATTGCTGCCAATGATGAGTTTAGTCCAAGTCATGATACTGGCGGGACTATCAGTTGCCCGCGAGCGTGAACAGGGTACCTTTGACCAGTTGTTGGTGACGCCACTTACTCCTGTCGAAATCCTTGTCGGCAAGGCCGTGCCGCCTGTTCTCATCGGCTTGGCTCAAGTGACTGCAATTTTGATGATCTCCGTGCTATATTTTAGCGTCCGAATGGTAGGCTCTCTGTTGACACTATATCTGGTCCTCCTTGTATTTCTGATCAGTAGCGCCGGTATAGGTCTGTCGATATCTGCGGTCGCCGACAGGATGCAACAAGTTATCGTCTATTGCTTTGTTATTCTGCTGCCGGTCATTTTGCTATCTGGTATGGCCACCCCTATACAGAACATGCCCCCAGCCCTTCAAGTATTGACCTGCATCAACCCGCTGCGTTTCGCCATTGAGGCCGTTAGACGGATCTACCTTGAAGGCGCCGGAGTCGGTACAATTTTCCATGACTTTATCCCTATGCTGGCAGTGGCTACACTGACCCTGCCGGCAGCAGCATGGTTATTCAGGCATAAACTTCTGTAATCATCAATTATCGTGAGGTGTCGCATGAAAAAAGCACGAATTAAAGATATCACTCTGCCACTGCGCGAAGATGGCAGAGTCACTCGCAAACATATTATCGAGTGCGCGGGCCGTCTCATTGCTCAGTACGGCTATGCACATACCACCAGCAAAAGCATCTGCAAAAAGGCAGGTGTCAATCTCGCTGCTGTTAATTACCACTTTGGCAGCCGCGACGGACTTTACGTCGCCGTACTCAATGAAGTACAGGATTTTCTGGTAAACATCGGCGAACTAAATCGAATCGCTGAAAGCGCTTTAGCACCACGTGACAAAATTGAGCGCATGCTCACATTTTTCATCGAAAATGCTTTTCTCCAAGATGACTGGCACGTAAAAGTCTGGGCACGTGAGTTGCTTACTCCCTCGCCCTTCATAAATCAGATCATCTCAACCCAGGCACTGCCTAAACTCAACATCGTCCTGCGTCTGCTTAGCGAGTATCTTGGGTTATCACAAAATAACAGTCGTTTGTATGCCGTTCTACTCAGCGTGTTGTCCCCTTTGGCCGTATTATTTCTGACGCAGGACAGTCTGTTGTCCAGGGATTTACCGATTCGCTTTTCAGTCTCAGAACTTATAACTCAGCTGCGCGCCAACACCATATTACTCTTGGATTCCATCAGAACACAACAGGATAGCGCGTCTTCTAAAAGTGTCGTACGACGAGACGACAGTAAGCCTATCTCAAAACGCGTTATCCCGAAAGTAGAATAAAACAGCTATCGTCTGATACAGATCCTGTGATTCCAGACGTTTATGAAGACGGCACTTCATGTGGCATTTCTTATATGCCCATTGGGCTTTCACTGGACTGTAACGGCTCCGATAATGGTTCCGTGGCTTGTTGCGCCTCAGCTTGCGCGAGACAGTCGACTTATTGCTGCCTGGCATTTGAACAACAGCCGAAATTGAATAACCACGATCACGAAAATGAAGTATACTTTCTCGCTCTTCCAGTGTAAGATATGTGTAGTGACTCAGAGGATCCTCCTGATCGATGTTGTTGCCTACAAACACCAATCTATCTATCAGAGGCCTGTGGGTCACATTTCATTTATCGTCTGTTGCATTTGAATTGTAAATAAACCATTTTGAAAATCAGCATTAAAACTCAAAATCTTCGTGGTCCTCCTGCCGCGAGCCGCAGCGGGCGGCGCAGTGGGCGCAGCCGCCCTCGCAGGCGGGCGCCAGGATCGCCGTCAGGGCGACGGGCAGCACCATGTTGGCGACGCCGTAGAGGTCGACGATCACTTCGTCGTTGATGAAGCTCTCCGCAAGCGGCGCCCACACGGTCAGTTCGCCCTGCGTCAGGGGCGCGTAACCGGCGCGCGCTTCCGCGTCCGGCGCGCCGAAACGGCAGACGGCCGCCGGCATGGGGCCGCCGCGCGTGGTGAGCTGCATCGCGGCGATCGTGAATTCCCTGCCCATGGCGAGCATGCGCTCCATGGCGCGGTCGGTGACGGTCAGTTTCAGTTCGGGCATGTTTCCCTCCTCAGTTCAGGGGCGCGCGCCGGCGTCGATGAAGCCGAGCTTTTCCATGACGCGGCGCAGGTCGTCGGGAGCCGGGGCGCGGAACGTTTTGCCTTCGAGATGCGACAAAAACGCCGGCAGCCCGTTGAGCGTCAGGCTGCGGGCGTGCAGCATGGGGCGCTTGACGCCGAGCGATTTCAGCTGACCTTTGGAGCCGAAGTCGCCGTACTTGACGTCGCCGAGCAGCGGATGGCCGACGTGGTTCATGTGCACGCGGATCTGGTGCGTGCGCCCCGTGAGCAGACGCACTTCGGCCAGGCTGAAGGCGCCGCTGCTCGTCAGGCGTTTGTATTCGGTGACGGCGCGTTCGCCTTTGGGATCGACGCGCACCAGCTTCTTGTCGGCGTCCTTGAGCAGCGGCACGTCGATGCGGCCGCGCTCGGGCAGTTCGCCGATAACGATGGCCCAGTAGCGCTTGTCGGCGCGGCGGGCTTTGAAGCATTCCATCAGCGCGCGCGTGGTCGGGCCGTCCAGAGCCAGCGCCATGACGCCGCTGGTGTTGCGGTCGAGGCGGTGCACGAGCTGGGGCGGAAATTCGGGATCGACGGCGTAGCCCAGCGCGCGCGTGACGACGCTGTCCTCGCCCTTGACGTCGGGCTGGCTCAGCAGCCCGGCGGGCTTGTTCACGACCATCACGCAGCGGTCGCTGTAAACGACGTCGAGCGGCAGCCGGCGCGGCGTGCCGTCGGGCATCTCGGCGCGGCCGACGGTGCCCGGCTCCTCCCACGGCACCCAGACGTGCTGCCCCTCGAGAACGCGGTCGTTCGGCTCGCAACGTTTGCCTTCGAGGCGCACGGCTCCCTTGCGGAAGTATTTCATCATCGCGCCCAGCGGCACGCCGGGCCACATGCCGCGCAGCACGGAATCGAGGCGGCGGCCCTCGTCGTGGCGGCTGATCTGGAATTGCCAGCTCATGGCTAACGGGGCTGCTCGGGGCGCCATTTCCACAGGCGCCGCTGCGTGGAAAAATCGAAGTCGGAGATGGCGCGGTCCGCTTCCATGCCGCCGTCGAGTTGTTCGACGGCGCCGTGCCAGCTGTTGAGGTAAAAATCCAGATTGTCCGCCGCCGCCACGATCATGGCTTCGGGCGTGGCGGGCAGCACCGGCGAGCCGAATTCCTTCTGTCCGTGGTGGCTGAGGATGATGTGCGCCAGCAGCGTGCGCGTCAGCGGCGTGAGCTTGAACTCGTCCGCCAGCCTGACGAAGCGCGCGTAGCCGGTGGCGATGTGGTCAAGCACTGTGCCTTCCAGCGTCGATTCGGGGCCGGGATCGAGCGCGTAGGTGTCGAGCTTGCCGAGGTCGTGCAGCAGCGCTCCGGCGACGACGATGTCGAGGTCGGGCTCGTACGCGGTGCCCTGGTAGCTCTGGGCGACGGCCTTCGCGGAACGCGCCACGCCGAGGGTGTGTTCAAGCAGGCCGTGCAGGTAGGCGTGATGGTGCGCCACGGCGGCGGGGAAAATCTTGAAGGCCTGCCACGTTTCGCTGTTGGGACGAAAGACGAAGCGCAGGAATTCGCCCGCTTCGCCGCCGCAGCCGTTGACGAGCTGCCAGAATTCGGCCTCCAGCCGGTCGGCGGGGACCCCGGCGGCGCGGATGAACGCGGCCGGACGGTACTCTTCGCGCTCCTGATCGACGAGCCAGATCTGGTTGAACTGGTACTGCGGCTTACCCTTGAATTCGGTGATCGAGCCGATCAGCCCCGCCGTTTCGCCCTTGAGGTTCTGCACCAGCGGCGAAGAGGCGGGATCGCCGATTTCCTTTTTGACGCCGTCCTTGAGGTCGAACCACTGGGCGTTGCCCCAGACCTTGGCGTCGAGAACCCCCGATTTGTCCATGACGGACATGATCCAGTAGGGTTTGTCGTTTTTGTCGCGCTTTTCCTTGAGCTCCGTGACCAGGCCGACGGACTGGAATTTGGAATCGACGGGAAGCGCGCGCACCTCCGCGAGCGTTTTGTTCGACATGAAAAAACTCCTTTGCGTGATGAGAGTGGCTCGGCTGAAAAAGATCCTGCCGCGAACAACTTATAATATCACCGCCAAAAGTCAAGAGGCAAAGCGCCAAAAAGATCGTGAGAGTTGATTTTCTTTGCCAATTCTGCCGAAGAAAACGAATTGTGATAAACTTTCACTGGGTTACGGAGGTGGTGGCTTTGCTGAAAATCATCAGTGGAAACGAATCGGACCGAGGGCTTGTGCACGCGCGGGTGTCTCCGGTCGATATGAACCGATATGCTCTGACCGACGGCGGTTTCGTGGAGCTCGAAGGCGAACGTCGCTCGGCTTTCCGCGTGGTCTACGACGCTTCCGTCGACGAAGGCTGCGTGGGGCTCGATCCCGTCGGCATGGAGAATCTCGGCCGCGGCGAAGGGGGCGAGGCGCGCCTTTATCGCTGCGAGCTGGGCTATGCCGAGCGCATCGTGCTGATCCCCATGGCGGCCGTCGCCGCTGGCGAGCTGGACCGAGGCTATATCCGCGCGCGCCTGCGCGACCTTCCGGCGAGCGTCGGCGACGAAGTGCGGATCCTGTCGCCTTACGGAAACGAACTGCGTCTGCGCGTGGCCGAAACGATGCCCGGCGGCGCCGTGATGGTGACCGCCTCCACCGACGTCGTTCTCGAGCGGGCCCAGATCGGCGCCCTGAAACCGAAAAAGATCACCTATGCCGACATCGGCGGGCTGGACGCGCAGCTGCGCCGTATCCGCGAGATGATCGAACTGCCGCTGAAGTTTCCGGAGGCTTTTGTGCGCCTTGGCGTGGAGCCGCCGAAGGGCGTGCTCCTCTACGGCCCTCCCGGCACCGGCAAGACGGTGATTGCCCGCGCCGTGGCCAACGAAAGCGACGCCTGGTTCACGAGCATTTCCGGCCCGGAGATTATCGGCAAGTATTACGGCGAGAGCGAGGAGCGCCTGCGCGCCGTTTTCGAGGAAGCCCAGCAGAACGCGCCGGCCATCGTCTTCATCGACGAGGTGGACGCCATTGCCCCCAAACGCGAGGAAATGGGCGGCGAGAAACAGGTGGAACGGCGCGTCGTGGCCCAACTGCTGACGCTGATGGACGGCCTTTCGTCGCGCGGCCAAGTCGTGGTCATCGCCGCCACGAACATCCCCAACACGCTCGATCCGGCTCTGCGCCGTCCCGGGCGTTTCGACCGCGAGATCGCCGTGCCCATCCCCGACCGCAACGGCCGCCTGGAGATCCTGAAGATCCACACGCGCGGCATGCCGTTGTCGGAAAGCGTGGATCTGGAGCGTCTGGCCGACATCACGCACGGTTTCGTCGGCGCCGACCTGCAGGCCCTCGCCAAGGAATCGGCCATGATGGCGCTGCGCCGCCTGCTGCCGTCGCTTGACGACGCGGCGAAACTGAAGGACGAAAGCTTCCTCTCCATGGAGATCACCATGAACGACTTTCTCACGGCGCTGCGCGAGATCGAGGCGTCGGCCATCCGCGAAGTTTTCGTGGAAATCCCGAATACGACGTGGGATGACGTGGGCGGCCTGAAAGACGCGAAGGAAAAACTCGTCGAGGCCGTGCAGTGGCCGCTCAAACAGGGCGATTTGTTTCGCCGCTGGGGCGTGACGCCGCCGCGGGGCATCATGATCCACGGCCCCTCGGGAACGGGCAAGACGCTGCTGGTCAAGGCTCTGGCCCACGAGAGCGGCGTGAACTTCATCACCGTCAAGGGCCCGTCGCTGATGTCGCGTTACGTGGGGGAAAGCGAGCGGGCCCTGCGCGAAGTGTTCCGCACGGCCCGGCAGGCGGCGCCGTCGATCCTCTATTTCGACGAGATCGACTCGCTGACGCCGCGCCGCGGCAACGACGGCAGTTCGCAGGCGCAGACCGCCGACCGCGTTATCAGCCAGTTTTTGGCCGAGATGAGCGGCATCGAAGACATGGGAGGCGTGGTGGTGGTAGCGACGACGAACCGCATCGACCGCATCGATCCGGCCCTGTTCAGCGCCGGCCGTTTCGAACTGGCGCTGGAGCTGCCCATGCCTGACGAAGCGGCGCGCGAGGAGATCCTGCGCATCCATCTGCGCAAGCTCCCTCTTGCGGGGCTGTCGTTCCGCGATCTGGCCGTACGGACCGAAGGCATGAACGGCGCCGAGATCGCGGCGCTGTGCCACGCCGCCTCCATGGAGGCGCTGCGCGAACAGATCCGCAACGGAACCGACGTTTCGCCCTGCCTCGAGCGGCGTCATTTCGAGGCGGCTTTTCGGGCGGAAAAACTGCGCCGTCAGGCGCTGGAACGTGAAAACGGCGACGAAGCGGATGTTTCGTAAGCTTTTGCCCGCGCTGGCGCTGGCGATTCCGTTTCTGCGCTGAGAGGGCGGCGAAGCGCCGCTGATTTTCAAGAAAATCGAAAGGGTCTGTTTGCGAAAACAGGCCCTTTTTTCAAAGACGATGCGGGTCGCATCGGATCCCCAACGAGGTGATCGGAATGAAAAAAGTCGCGGCGCTGACGGCGCTGCTTCTGTGCTGCGCCTGGCCGTCGTCGGGCGCGCCGGCCTTCGATCCGGAAAAAGTGACCGGGCCGCGAATCGAAAAGCTGTGCCTGGTCATCGTCGCCAACGCCGATGCGCAGGTGCTGGCGGCGGAGAACGGCGAGCTCGACATCGTCGGCGACATCGCCCGCCCCGCGGACATCGATCGCCTGAGCGCCGATCCGAATCTGGAAATGTCGCTGGCGCGCGGCTTTCATGCGTTCTTCCTGCTCATGAACAACACCCGCGCCCCGTGGAACGATCGGATCGTCCGCCAGGCGGCGGCTCAGTCCATCGACCGCAACAGCATGGTGCGCAGCATTTATTCCGGCTACTGCGAGCCCATCAACGGCTGGCTGCCGCCCGTTTCGCCATGGGCGAGCCCGGACGGCACGCGCAATATTTTCGACCGTGCCGCCGCCCGCGAGAAACTGCTTTCCTGCGGCTACTGCTTCAACTTTGCGGGAAAACTGACGGCTCCCGACGGCCGCCCGCTGCCCAAAATCACGCTGCTGGCGCCGCTGGCCCGCATGGCGCCGACCACGGCGGAAATGGCGGAGCGCCTCGCCGACTCTCTGAACGCCGCCGGCTTCGACGTGGAAGTGGAACCGCTGGACTTTTCCGCCATGGTCGCGCGCCTGGATCGCAAGGACTATTCGCTGGCGGTGCTGGGCTGGTCCATGGGGCGCAATCCCGATTCGCTTTACAGCTTTTACCATAGTGCCATGGACGTTGCCGGCGGTTACAACATGACCGGCACTCACGACGCGGCGCTCGACGCGGCGCTGACGAAACTGCGCTTCGCGCCCGACAAGGCTTCGGCGGAACGGGCGTCGGCGGAAGCGCAGCGCCTGCTCGGCGAACTGGTGCCGTCGGTGCCCGTTTACAGCCGCTTCTCCGTGGCGGCCGTCTCGAAAAAATGGCGGAACGTGCTGTCGACGGACAGGATCACCGCCGACAACATGTGGACGCTGATGATGGCCGAACCGCGCGACGGGACGACGCGCACCATGACCATGGCGCTGGCCGAGGAACCGCGCAGCCTGAATCCATTTACCGCCAGCAGCGCCTATTCGTGGCAGGTGCTCGGCATGGTCTACGAGGGCCTGCTCGCTTCCAACCCTTTCACGCTCGAGGACATCCCCGCTCTGGCGGAAGAATGGCGCGTCGAGACGGAGGGCGAAGGCGCCGCCGCTCATACCGTGCTGCGCTTCCGGCTGAAGGAGAATCTGCGATGGAATGACGGCACGCCGCTGACGGCCGGAGACTTGAAGGCGACGATCGATTTCGTCCATAAAAACGAAATTCCCCGCTTCTTCGACGCCGTCAAGGACGTGGCGAAAACGGAGGCGCCGAACGCCCGCGAGCTGGCGGTGACCATGAAGGGCGTGAGCTACTGGTATCTCGACAACGTCGCCGGGCTGCCCTGGATGCCGGCGCGGATCGTGGAAAACGTCAAGGACTGGCAAAACTGGGACCCCCTCGACCGCGAAGAGAAATTCGGCCCGTGCGGCCTCGTCGGCGCCGGCCCCTTCATGCTCGAGGAATACCGCCCCGGCGAGTACGTGATGATGAAACGCAATCCCTGTTATCTGCGGCTGCCGGAGGAGGCGGAAAGACGATGAGAAAAAACTGGCTGCTGCGCCGCGTGCTGGCCTCGCTGGCCGTGCTGGCGGCAGTGCTGGCGCTGAACTTCGTCCTTTTCCGGGTGATGCCCGGCGACGCCGTGAGCACCATCATCGACCCGAACTTTTCGCCGCAGGCCAAGGAACGCCTGCGTGAACTCTACGGGTTGGAGCGCCCCCTGCTGGAACAGTTCTTTTTGTATCTGAAGCAGATGCTGACGTTCCGTTTCGGCCTGTCGTTCCTGAGCCGAAAACCCGTTTGGGACGAGCTGCTTTCGCGCTTGCCCGGCACGCTGATCTTGATGTCGCTGGCCATGCTCTGCTCGGCGGCGCTGGGCGTTTGGCTCGGCGTGAAGGCGGCGGTGAAACGCGGATCATGGCTGGAACGAACGGTCCTGCGCGTCGGCGCGGTGATGTCGTCGTTCCCGGGCTTTTTTGTGCAGCTGGTGCTGCTCATGCTACTGGCGCACGACTTCCCGATCTTTCCGTTGCGCGGCAGCCTGTCGGTCCCCGCCCCGTCGGGCGCTTGGGCGCTGCTGGCCGACCGCGCCTGGCATCTGGTGCTGCCGGTGCTGTCGTTGACGTTGATGGGCTTCGGCGGCTGGGCGCTGTACGTGCGCAATCTGATGGTCCGCGCGCTTGGCGAAGATTACGTGCTGATGGCTCGCGCCCGCGGCTTGACGAGACGCCGCGTGATTTACGGACATGCCTTCCGCACGATCCTGCCGCCGCTCGTGACGATCCTGCTGATGTCGGTGCCGGGACTCGTTTCCGGCGCGGTGATCACCGAGACGGTCTTCTCGCTGCGCGGCGTAGGGGCGTTTTTGCTCGAGGCGCTTTCGGGCCATGATTATCCGGCGGCGGGGGCTTCCTTTTATTTGCTGGCGCTGATCACGGTCGTCTGCAACCTGCTGGCCGACGTCGCCTATGGACTGGTCGACCCGCGCGTGCGCCTCGAGGGGATGAACCGATGAGCGGTTTTTTCAGGCGGGCTTCCTTTTGGTCCCTTGTCTTCATCGCCGCGGCGGGAATCGTCGGTCCGCGGCTGCTGGACGACCCCGCCGACGTCGTGGGAGCGCCGTTTGCCCGGCCGCTCTGGTGGCGAGGGGATCTTTCGACGTCGAAAACGGCGGAGATCTCGGTTGCCGGCGGACGCGCGACGTTGGCGCAGGACGGTTTTGCAAAAGACGGCGACGGCCTGCGGGCCGGCGCGTCGGGCCTGGCCTTCGACTGGAAAACGCAGCCGGCGGCGATTTTCGCGCTGGAGGGCGAGATCACGGCGAATCCCGACCGGACGGTGACCGTGACGTGGCGCACCCCGGAAAAGGATTTTGAGTTGGTGCGCTGTGACGGACAGGAAAAGTATTGGCTCAATCTGGACGCGCGGGACATGATCTTCAAGCAGCGTCTTGGATTGCCGTTGATCGGCCGCGGCACGGAGCGGCTTTTTCCGCAGCGGGGGCGTTATGAACTGGCGGTCGGCGGCGCGGAGAATTTTCGCCTCAAACTGATCCTGCGCGGTCAGAAACAGGGATTGCTGGGCACCGACCAACGCGGGCGCGACGTTCTTGCCCTGTTGCTGAACGGCATCGGCACGTCGCTGACGGTCGGCATCAGCGCGACGCTGGCGGCGACGCTGCTGGGTCTCGGCTTCGGGCTGACGGCCGGTTACGTGGGCGGCTGGATCGACGCTCTGATCATGCGCGTCGTGGACATCCTGCTGGCGATCCCCACGCTGCCGATTTTGATGACGTTGGCCGGTTTGTGGGGCAAAGGACTGTGGCAGCTTGTGCTGATCCTGTCGATTTTTTCGTGGATGGGAACGGCCCGTTCGGTGCGCGCGCTGACGCTGACCGTCCGCGAAAGTCCGTGGGTGGAGGGATTGAAGGCGCTCGGCGCGAAAAAAAGTTATATTCTTCGGCGTCATCTGGTCCCCGAGACGGCGCCGATCGTGCTGGCCAATCTGGCTCTGGGGGTGCCGGGCGCAATTCTGGCGGAAGCGGGGCTGGCTTTTCTGGGATTGTCGGATCCGCGCCTGGTGTCGTGGGGGCGAATGCTGCACGAAGCGCACTCTTTCGGCGCGTTTACCGAAGGCGCGTGGTGGCTGATCGTGCCGCCCGGTCTCGGCATCGTGTCGCTGTGTCTGATCTTTATGGACATGGGGCGTTTCCTTGAAGAGCGCATCGACCCGCGGCTGAGAGGGGAAGATCATGCTGAACGTTGAAGAGCTCCGCGTCCGTTACGCCGGCCAGTCTCATGAGGCGGTTTCGGGGGTGTCGTTCGACGTGCCGCAGGGAGCTTTCGTCGGCCTTGTCGGGGAATCGGGCAGCGGCAAGACCAGCGTCGTCATGGCGGCGCTGGGGCTTCTGCCTGCGGGCGGCGTCGCAACCGGCGCCATCATCTTCGCCGGTCAGAACCTTCTGGCGCTCGACGAGGAATCGCTGCGCCGCCTGCGCTGGAAAAAAATCGCGCTGGTGCCGCAGGGGGCGCAGAATTCCTTCACGCCCGTCAAAACGATCGGGGCCCACATCGAGGAAGTTCTGCGCGTTCATCTGCGCCTGCGCGGCGGGGCGGCCAAGGCGCGCGTCGCCGAGCTGCTGACGGAAGCCGAACTGGACGCCGCCGTCGCCCGTCGTTATCCTCACGAACTGTCCGGCGGCCAGAAACAGCGCGCCGCCATCGCCCTGGCGCTGGCCTGCGAACCGTCGCTGCTGCTGGCCGACGAACCGACCACGGCGCTTGACGTGATCACCCAGGCCGGCATTCTCGGATTGCTGCGCCGGCTGCAGCGGGAAAAGCGGCTGACCGTGCTGCTTGTGACCCACGACCTGCCCATGGCCGCGTCCGTCTGTTCACGGCTTTTCGTGATGAAAGACGGCCGACTGGTCGAGCGCGGCGCACCGGAAGATCTGTTGACGGCGCCCCGTCATCCCTACACGCGCCGGCTCGTGCGCGCGATACTTTGAGGCGAAGGGGAGATGGCTGTGGAAGCGACGATTCGGGTGCAAAATCTTTTCGTGAGCTTTCGTTCCAAGAACGGCGGCGAACATCGGGCGATCGCGGGGCTTTCCTTCGCCGTGAAAAAGGGGCGGACGCTGGCCGTCGTCGGCGAATCGGGCAGCGGCAAAACCACGCTGCTGCGCGCGCTGATCGGCCTCGTGCCGCCGGAGGCGGGATCGGTGGCGCTTTTCGGGCACGATCTGCAGGAACTCGCCGCGGCGGATCTTTCGAAAATACGCCAGCGCTGCGGTTACGTGCCGCAGGATCCGTACGGAGCGCTGCCGCCGTCGCTGACCGCGCTGGGCGCTGTGATGGAACCGGCGGCGATCGCCCGGCGCGGCCATACAAAAGAAGACGTTCGTGCCAGAGCCAAAGCGCTTCTGGCCGAGCTGGGGCTGACGGGCGATCGTGTCCTTAACTCCCGCGCCGTCGGGCTTTCGGGCGGCCAGCGCCAGCGCGTCGAACTGGCCCGGGCGCTGATGCTCGGGCCGGAATTGCTGCTCTGCGACGAACCGACCTCCATGCAGGACGCGTCGACGCGCGGCGACATCATCGCGGTGCTGCGCCGACACGTGGAGCGCGGCATAAGCCTGATTTTCGTCACGCACGACCTGAAGCTGGCGGCCCGCGCCGCCGAACGCATCCTCGTCATGCAGCGCGGGCGCCTTTGCGAGGAAGGGCCCGCCGCCGAAGTGCTGTCTCGTCCTCAGGCTTCCTACACAAAGGCTCTGATCGCGGCGATCCCCGTGCTGCCGGCGAGACCGCTTCCCAAGGCGTGACTCGTAACTGAAAAGGAAACGTTTGTACCGAGAGCGGGCATGATGTTATCTTGACATACGTTTGTTATAGTTTCACCCGAACGGGTGATGCTTTTTTCCACGCGGCGAGTATGCTGATATCGGCTTCAAAAACGTGTGCGGGCATCCGGCGGGGGCTGGATAAAGAAAGACGTTTTTCGTCGCCGCGCGGCGGGGAAAGCGCGTTTGCGAAAGGAGCATGGCGATGAAGAACATTTCTGCGCGAAAAGTTATGAGTGTTGTGACGGCGGCGGGATTGGCCGCCTGTGTGTGCGGCGCGGCCCGGGCCGAAGTCAAAAAGATCGAGGCGACCTATTTCACGCTGGATTACGAGACCGACGCGGGCTGGACCTTCGACGAGAAAAAAGACCTCAAGGACAGCCAGAAGGCTTCGACGCTGCGGATCCACATCCCCAGCGCGGCCGATGCCAAGAAGAGCGACGCGCTGGTGGACATCAAGGCGAATATCGAAAATCAGTCGAACTTCCGCCGTTATCTCGAACAACTTGGCTTCGACCCGTACGAATACGCGGAAAAGCGTTCCTACACGCTCGTCCCGGTGGGCGGCGTGGACTGCCTCGTCAAAGAAGATTCGTCTAGGATCGACTATCTCGCCCGCGTCGAGGGCGCCGGCGAGACCATTCAGATTTCGGCCAATTCCAAGGAAAAGCTGGAAGACGTCACAACGCTGCTGAAGGGACTTCAGTTCAAAGTCGCCGACGCTGGCAAAAAGGACGGCCCCTGGTACTGGAACGGCACGCCCTACGCCAGCGCCGAGCACTCCGCGGAAGTCGGCTCCGCGACGCTGAACAGCAAACACGTCCCCATCGACCCCATCATCGTCCAGTCCGTGATCGGCGGCAACCGCATCTGGTCCGACGGTGCCAGGGCGTATATCCTCAGCAACGCCTGCAAGCTCGCCGAGTATACCCTCGACGGCGGCAAACTGGTCAAGAAGGCCGACATCGAGCTTGACGCCAAATCCAACTACCAGACCATGACCGTCACCGACGACGGCGCGATCTGGCTGGGCGGAGTCGGCTCCGGCTCCTGCCGCATCAAGGACGGCGCTGTCGAGAAAATCAAAGGGCCGCGCGAACTGGTCATGCACCCCTCGGGGAGCTGGGGACTCGAGCGCTACGGCCGCAAGGGCGCGGAGATGAAGAAGTACGAGATCGCCGCGGACGGGACTGTCACGACCGTCGACTTTCCTCTGGCCGAGATCGACTCTATGGTCAACGCCTATCTGCGCATCGACGCCAACCACATCTATATCAGCGGCCGCGAAGCCGGCTCCAAGGAGACGGCGCTTTTCGTCTACGACCACGGCGGCAAACTGGAAAAGATTCTCAAGGAACCGGCCAAAAACTCCATGGGCGGCGTCTACTTCGCGGGCGAAACCGCCAACGGCTTCGTCGCCCTGCCGCTGCAGAGCGTCGTCATTCTGTGGGACAAGGAAGGCAATCCGATCGGCCGCCTCAATGACGTCAAAAAACTCTACGACAGCCCCACCACCGGCGTGACCAACAACGAGAACGGCGTCCTGCTGCCCGACGGCGGCCTGCTGACGCTGACCCGCCGCGAGCGCGCCGACAAGTCCACCTACGAACTCGTCGTGTTCCGCGTCGACGGATTCTAGAGCTCGTTTATCGTTGAAGAAACGGCCTCCGGCTCCTTTTCAGGAGTGCCGGCAGGCCGTTTTTCGAAAAAAGGAGGGAAAATCATGGCCCTGTTCAGCAAGGAACCCTGCGCGTTCTGCGGCAAAGAAGTCGGCATGATGAGCCGCAGCAAGATGAGCAGCAAGGATTACGTCTGCGACGACTGCCGCAAGAAGGGCAACCCCTTCGCGCGCGTCGACCATCTGACCAAGGATCAGGTCGCCGAGATGTTCGCGCGCTCGGAGCGCGACGAGAAGCTCCTCGACGGCGTGGAACTGAGCGACGAATATCTGGACGCCGGCAGGGGGAGGATCATCCATTTCCGCAGCCAGAAGGGCGGCGGCGACATCTTCACGATTTCCACGCCGGAAACGCAGCGCTACGAGCACCGTCCCGTGTTCTACTTCAGCAGCATCCGCAAGTGGAACCCCAGCGAGGCCTTCGTCGAGCGCAGCGTCGGCGCCGCGCCGCGCGAAGCCGTGCGCGACTACAGCACTCTGATCACGCTCAAGGAGAAACTGTCCGCCGACAAGAAAAACGACGGCTGGGAGCTCCGTATCCCTTACTTCGACGCCGCCGTTCCCGAGATCCTCATCAAAATTCCCAAAGAAGCCGACGCCGACAAAGTGCAGAGGTTCTACAGGAACATCTGCGGCATGTGCGACTATCGAGTGTCGCGCGGCATTCAAAACGCCCGCGACAAAGAGGAGCTGCAGGTGAAGAACGCCTACAAGACCGCCAACGAAGCGCTGAAAGCGGCGCTCAAGGGCGGCGACGTCAAGGAAGCGCTCGCCGAAGGCCTTCAGAAGTCGATCGACATCGACCAGGGCAAGATCAAGAAAAAGGGATTCTTCGCCAGGCTCTTCGGCCGGTGAGAGCTCGATCGCCGAAATGAACGGCCTCCGCGGGACGCAAAGGCGCAGGGAAACTTCGAAACGGAATATACAAAAAAAAGGGACGCCCCGATCGATTTCGAGGCGTCCTCTTTATTAATGAAAGCGGGCGAACCTGTTCGCGGGAAGAGGCATTTTCATGCTTTTTCCCGGAGGGGACGCCGCATGGTCTTCAATCTCCGCCGCGCGACAGCGGGGGCAGCCGCCGGATCTTTGAAAAAAGCCCCGTGCAATGGTAAAATCACACCGGTTCCCGGCCGGAAATATCGAATGCTCTCCGGCCTTGCCGCGGGACTGATAATGCGAGGCGGCGGTCGGGGAGAACCCTGACAGGACGATCGTCCCGGCTTGTCGGAACAGGCCGGGACGTTTGCTGTGCGAGGAGACTGAAAAAAATGAAAAGTGGGGGACGCAAGTGGAAAAGGTAAGACGATTTCTGCGCCGCAAGGACATCGACATTTCGGTCAGGCGATATTGCATCGACGCGCTGGGCGCGATGGCGCAGGGACTGTTTTGTTCGCTGCTGATCGGCACCATCATCAACACGCTGGGCATCCAGTTTCGGATTTCATGCCTGACGGAGCCCATCATCGCCATCAGAGGGACGGTCTACACCGTGGGCGGGCTTGCCTCGGTCATGAGCGGTCCGGCTATGGCCACGGCCATCGGCTATGCCCTGCACTGCCCGCCGCTCGTGCTGTTTTCGCTCGTTTCGGTCGGCTTTTCCGCCAACGCGCTTGGCGGCGCCGGCGGGCCGCTGTCCGTCCTGTTTGTGGCGATCGTCGCGGCCGAGCTTGGAAAAGCTGTTTCCAGGGAAACCAAAGTTGACATTCTGGTCACGCCTCTCGTGACGATCGGAGTCGGCGCCGCTTTGTCCGCGTGGTGGGCTCCGGCGCTGGGCGAAGCCGCGATGAAAATCGGCAATATCGTCATGGTCGCGACGACGCTTCAGCCGTTTTGGATGGGGATCGTCGTTTCCGTCGTCGTCGGCCTGGCGCTAACGCTGCCGATCTCGTCGGCGGCGATCTGCGCGGCGTTGGGGCTGACGGGGCTTGCCGGCGGCGCGGCTGTCGCCGGCTGCTGCGCGCAGATGGTGGGCTTCGCCGTCATGTCCTTTCCGGAAAACCGATGGGGCGGCCTGATCTCTCAGGGGCTTGGCACTTCGATGCTGCAAATGGGCAACATCGTGAAAAATCCCCGCATATGGATCGCGCCTGTGGTGACCTCGGCGATCACCGGGCCGCTGGCGACGTGTCTTTTCCGGCTGGAAATGAACGGCGCGCCGGTATCTTCCGGCATGGGCACCTGCGGACTGGTCGGGCCGATCGGCGTTTATTCGGGCTGGGTCAAAGAGATCTCCGGCGGCGCGCGCGTTTCGGTCACGGCGGCAGACTGGACTGGGCTTCTGCTGATCGCGTTCGTGCTGCCTGCGGTCATCTGTCCGCTCCTGAATCTGGTTCTGCGGAAGATCGGCTGGGTGAAGCCGGGCGATCTGAAACTGAACTGATCAAAGAACGTCGCGACGATTCCCGGCGCCGGCAGCGCCCGGTTTACGTGAAGACACTCGATGAGGGCGGCCGGAAACGTCGCCCTCTAAAACAGACGCAGGCGGCGCTCCCCCTTGGGGAAGCGCCGCCTGTCGTTTCATGACGCGGCGAATAGCTGCGGCACGCGGCGGTAGATTTCTTCGAGCGGGCGGCGCGACGGCATTCCGCGCAAAAAGCGGAAGGAATGGTCGCTGCCGTCGATCTCGTAATATTTTTTGTCCGTCACGGCCAGCGCGTCGAAGATCCGGCGGCAGGCATCGGCCGGAAACGTGGCGTCCTCGCTGCCGCGAAAAACGCGCGCCCAGCGGACATCCACGTTGCGCGCGGCCTGAAGGAGACGGCCGTTTCGTTCGAGGCTGCTCAGGATCGGCAGCTTGAAAATTTCTTTGTTCTCGGAAAAGACCGTGTCGCCGCTGCCGCAGAGGATCAGACCTTCGATCCCTTGGGGCGCCGTTCCGCCGGTCATGGCGCCGCCGGCGATGAGCAGCGCGCTCAAGCCGCCCAGCGAAAAGCCCCAGAGCGTCAGCGGCAGGCGGGGATACAGGGCACGCGCGGCTTCGTAGGCATTGTGGAAATCTTCCAGTTCTTCGGCGTAGGTTTTGCCGTCGAAAGCGTCGTAAATCCAACGCAGCGGCACATTGGCGTAGTCATGGCGGTTGCGTACTTTGCGGCTGCTTTCGGCGAGGATGGGCATGATGCGGTTTTCCGCCAAAGCGGCGCCGATGCGGGCGTACTTGTTGCCCGGCTCCGAACTGGCGTTGCTGTGAACGCCGTGGAAAAGGAGCGCGGCTTTGCGCGGACGGTCGATGACGCCTGTGGTCAGAATCACCGTCTTGTCGCCGAAGGTGCCGTCGATGTAATTCTTTCTCCAGCGCATGACACCGCCTCCTTGGACAGAAATTAATAAAGAACAAAGACGAGAGGGCGCTTTACGCTGAACCGTTGCGTTCCTCCTGCTGCGGTTCCGGAAGGGACAGCCACGTTCCCCAGTCGAAACGGACGATGCCGCTGACCAAATAAATGGAGATCAGGATCAGCAGACCGCGTTGGCGCGCGGCGATGAACACGACCGCGGCGAAAGCCGCCAGGCCGTAAAGCTTGGCCTTGTTCATGAAGCCTTTTTTGATGGCTTTGAGATTTCCGTACGGCACCGACGAGATCATCAGAAAGCCGTCGACGGCGGTGAGAATGCCCATCAGCCAGGCGGGGACTTTGCCGATCAGCCCGGCCAGGACGATGGAAACGAGGAACAGGCCGCCGGCGGGAATGGGCAGGCCCTGAAAGGGGCCGGGGCGGTGCACGATGTTGAAGCGGGCCAGGCGCAGGGCGCCGCACAGCGCGAAAAACGCCGCGATCAGCGCGCCGACCACGCCGGGCAGGGCCTGCAACGAGGTGGAATAGACGAGGACGGCCGGCGCGACGCCGAACGAGACCACGTCGCCGAGGCTGTCGAATTCGACGCCGAAGTCGCTGCTTACGCCCATGGCGCGCGCGACTTTGCCGTCCATGAAGTCGAAGAACACGGCGCAGGGGATCATCCACGCCGCGGGCAGATAGTGGCCGCGGACGGTGAGGATCAGCGACAGCATGCCGCAGAGCAGGTTGCCGCTGGTGATCATGTTGGGGATGTTGTTGCGGATGGGGATCCCCCTGAGCCTCTTGCGGTAGTGCAGACGCAGTTTGATCTTTTTCATTGTTGGCCTCCTTTTGAGGATTGGCGCGGATTTATTTTTGGCCGCGGACGGCGATGACCGTCTGCCCGGCCGTGACTTTCTGGCCGATCTCCGCCGTGCATTTCAGCGAGAGGGGAAGATAAACGTCGACTTTGCTGCCGAACTTGATCATGCCGAAACGCTGCGCTCGTTCGAGCCGGTCGCCTTTTTTCAGGCGGCAGACGATGCGGCGCGCGACCAGTCCGGCGATCTGCGTCAGCAGCACGGGGCCGTCGGCGGACGAGTAGCCCACGTACATGCGCTCGTTCTCAAGCGACGCCTTGTCGGCGTTGGCGAACCATTTTTTGCCCGGAACGTATTCGAGGTATTCGACCGTCCCGGCCGAAGGCATGCGGTTCACGTGCACGCTGAAAACGTTCATAAAAATGCCGACTTTGAGCGCTTTGCCCGTGTAGGGATGTTCGGTTTCGTAAATCTCGATCACTTCGCCGTCGGCGGGGCTGACGAGCCCCGCGCCTTCCGGCGTGCGCTCGGGGTCGCGGAAGAACCAGAACACCAGCGCTGCCAGCGGCAGCATCACGATCAGCGTCCAGCGGTTCAGCCACGCCAGCAGCAGGGCGACGGCGGCGACGGCGCCCATGAAGAAAGAGCCGTCGGGAGCGAATTTCATGCGTTAGTCCTCCTTTTCGGGCTCGCTGCCGGAATCGGACGGGGCTCCGGCGTCCGGCGCGTCGAGGATGGCGCCGGGAACGTCTCCGAATTCCAGGCCGTCGTCGTCATCCTCGCCGAAAGGCAGCGTCGGCTCGACGGGGCGTTGCGGTGCGGGCTTCGGCTCCACGGCGCGGAGACCGCCGCTTTGGACCAGGTCTTCCTTGTGGATCAGCGAGACGTTGGCGACCTCGTCGCCGTTTTCGGGGCGGATCAGAATGGAGCCGGCCGCGTCGCGTCCCAGCTGCGGGATCGAATCGACGGCGAGGCGGATGATGTTGCCGCCGGCCGTCATCAGCGCCACTTCGTCGTCGGGAAAGACCGTGTTGGCCACGGCCAGCCGGCCGGTGCGGTCGCCGATGCGCATGGCGCGCTGGCCGCCGGTGGCGCGATGATGCACCGAGAACTCGTCGTAGGACGTGATCTTGCCGATGCCGCGCTGGCTGACCAGCAAGATGCGGCTGTCGCCGGCGATCACTTCGCAGGAGATGATCTCGTCGTCCTTGCCGAGCTTCATGGCTTTGACGCCGCGGGCGGAGCGTCCCATGGTGCGGATCTCGTCCTCGCTGATGCGCAGGCCGCGGCCCATGGCGCTGACGAGGAACAGGTCGTCGAGACCGTTGGTGCAGCGGATGCGCGCGATGTCGTCGCCGTCGTCGAGCGTCATGATCTGCCGTCCGGCGCGCGTGAGGTTTTGCAGTTCGCTCTTGTCCATGCGTTTGGCGATGCCGCGGCGCGTGATCAGCACGACGGTGCTGCAGTTGTCGGGGAAGCGCCCGAGGATCTCCACGACCGTTTCGCCTTCGCTCAGCGAGATGAACTGTTCGACCTTGCGCCCCTTGCCGGATTTCGTCTCGGGGACCATGTGCCCCTTGATGGCGAAGACCCTGCCGCGGCTGGTGAACAGCAGCACGTCGTTGTGCGTGGTGGTGACGACCATGCCGGCGACCTGATCCTCCTCGTGCAGGTTGGCGCCTCTGCGCCCCTTGCCGCCGCGGTTCTGCACATTGTAGTCCTTGAGCAGCGAACGGCGCAGATAGCCGTCCTTGGAAAGCGTGATGACGATGTTTTCTTCGGGCATCAAATCTTCGTAGGAGTCGGACGTGCTTTCGACGTGGAGCTGGATCTCGGTGCGGCGCTTGTCGCCGAACTTGTGGCGCAGTTCCGCGAGCTCGTCGCGGATAACGCCGTCGAGCGTTTTGGCGTCGGCGAGGATCTCCTGGTAACGGGCGATGTCGGCCAGCAGCTGCGCCATCTCCGCCGTCAGCTTGTCGCGCTCCAGTCCGGTGAGGCGCTGCAGGCGCATGTCGAGGATGGCTTGGGCCTGCTTCTCGGAGAACTGCAGCTGTTCGGTCAGGCCGTGGCTGGCCTCTTCTGCGGTCTGCGCGCCGCGGATGATGCGGATCACTTCGTCGATCATATCCAGCGCGCGGCACAGCCCCTCGATGATGTGTTCGCGTTCCTGGGCTTTGGCGAGGCGGAAGGCGGTGCGGCGGCGCACGACGTCGCGGCGGTAGTCGAGGAACACTTCGAGCATGCTTTTCAGTCCGAGCTCGACGGGGCGCTGATCGACGAGCGTCAGATTGATGACGCCGAAGGTGCTCTGCATCAGCGTGCGATTGTACAGCTGGCGCTGCACGAGCTCGGGATCGCCGTCGCGGTTCAGGTCGAGGACGATGCGCAGCCCCTGCCGGTCCGACTCGTCGCGCAGATCCGAGACGCCGTCGATGGTATGTTCCTGCACGCACTTGGCGATGCCCTCGATCAGCGTGGTCTTGTTGACCATGTAGGGGATTTCGGTGATGACGACGCTGGTCCGGCGCTTTCCCTCTTCGACGACGCAGCGTCCGCGGACGATGATCTTGCCGCGGCCGGTACGGTAGGCGTCGACGATGCCTTCGCGCCCCATGATGATGCCGCCGGTGGGGAAGTCGGGGCCGGGCAAATAATTCATCAGCTCGCCCAGTTCCGCTTCCGGATGGTCGATCAAACAGCAGAGCGCGTCGATCACTTCGCCGAGGTTGTGGGGCGGCATATTGGTGGCCATGCCGACGGCGATGCCGGTGCTGCCGTTGACGAGCAGATTGGGCACGAGGCTGGGCAGCGTCAAGGGTTCCTTCAGCGATTCGTCGAAGTTCGGCCCCCAGTCGACGGTGTCTTCGTCGATGTCCTGCAACATTAGTTCGCCGAGCTCGGCGAAGCGGGCTTCGGTGTAACGCATGGCGGCCGCGCCGTCGCCGTCGACGGAGCCGAAGTTTCCCTGCCCGTCCACGAGCGGATAGCGAAGGTTCCAGGGTTGCGCCAGGCGCACCATGGTGTCGTAGATCGAGGCGTCGCCGTGGGGGTGGTACTTGCCCATGACTTCGCCGACGACGCGCGCCGACTTTTTGTAAGCCTGATTGTGGCGGATGCCCAGCCCCAGCATGCCGTACAGCACGCGGCGCTGCACGGGCTTGAGCCCGTCGCGGGCGTCGGGCAGCGCGCGGCCGACGATGACGCTCATCGCGTAGTCGAGATAGCTTCTTTTTATTTCCGGGACGAGCGGATTCGGTATGACCCGTCCCATCTCCTGTTCTTCCATGCCTGAACCTCCATTGACAGAAGCTGGATGCGCTTCTTTTTTTCAAATCGCTCTCATGCTTTTAACCTAACCATTTTACCATCTTTAGCGGGGTTCTGCCCAATGATTTTAAATGGTTATATTTTGTCGGAGCCATTTTCTTCGCCCGCGGTGATATAATGCACGTACTTGTTTTTAAGGGAGGTTTTCTTTTGAACCTGTGGCAGACGATTCCCCTGTATGGATCGGTCGTAAACGTGCTGGCGGTCGCGGCCGGCAGTTTGGCAGGTTTCATGCTGCGTCGCCGCGTCGACGAAGAGATCATGAAGCTGCCCATGCAGTGCCTCGGCGTGTTTACCGTTTCCATCGGCATGGGCATGGCGCTGAAGACGCAGAACATGCTGATCGTGGTCTTCAGCCTCTGCGCCGGTTCGATCGTCGGCGGCCTGCTGGACATCGACGGCCGCATCGAACGCGCCGCCGGCAGAATACAAAATCGCTTCAAGAGTTTGGATTCGAATTTTTCGCAGGGCGTTATGGCGGCCACGTTGATTTTCTGCGTCGGTTCCATGGCTGTACTCGGCTCTTTCGAAGAGGGGTTGGGCGGCTATCCGACGCTGCTGTTGACCAAGTCGATGATGGACGGCCTGATGTCGGTGGCGCTGGCGGCGTCGCTGGGACTCAGCGTCGCTTTTTCGGCCGTGCCCGTGTTCGTCTATCAGGGCGTGCTGACGCTGGCCGCGCGATTCATCCAGCCGCTCATGACCGAAGCGGCGACGGCGGAAATGACGGCGACCGGCGGCGTTATGCTCATCGGCGTCGGTCTGTCGATCCTCGGCATGGTCAAGATGAAACTGATGAACGCCCTGCCGGCTCTCGTCGTCGCCGTGGCGCTGGCGAGGATCTTTCTGAGGTAGCGGGAATCTTTTCGGGGCAAGGGAAAAGTCTGTTTTCGCCGTTTGTTTGACGGCTGTGCTACAATGATCTTGTAAATTTGACCGATTATATATTGAATAAAGATTCGGAGGCGTTTTTCAGTGAACGAAAGTTATAAACCTTTGGCCGTGTCCCAATACGGAAAATACAGAGAATTTTGGTTGCGATGCGACGAATATTCGTCGGACATGAGCTTTGTGGTCCTCTGGGCGTGGCAGGATTTCTTCGGCTACGAGATGAGCTGGGAACCCGAACTGATCTGGATGCGCCAGACCAAGCCCGATCTGAAATGGCTGGCGCCGGTGGGGAACTGGCACCGCGCCGACTGGGACGAACAGCTGCGGACGCACGCGGGCGACGAAGCCGATTTCATCGACGTGCCCAAATCGCTCGTCAGGATCTGGCAGGAACAGTTGGGCGCGAAAATCGCGGCCGTGGACGATCGCGACAGCTACGAGTACCTCTACAACGTCGAAGAGCTGGCGACGCTGGCCGGCAACAAGCATATGAAGCGCCGCAACCGCGTCAACAAGTTCCGCCGCGAGTTCAACGCCCAGTACAAGACGCTGACGCCGGAGATGACCGAGGAAATCAAAAATCTGCAAAGATCCTGGACTCACGACGAGAATGAGTTCATGACCAAGATGCTGACCGCCGAGGGCGAGGGCATCCTGCGCGTGCTCGACCACTGGCGGGAAATGGGCCTGATCGGCGGCGCCATCGAACTGGACGGCCGGCTGATCGCCTACACGCTGGCCGAACCGGTCACACCCGAGCTGATCATGATCCATTACGAAAAAGGCCTGCCCGAGTTCCACGAAGTCTATCAGGTCATCAACAAGGATTTTCTGTTCTACGACGCCCGCAGCTACAAGATCGCCAACCGCGAGGAAGACATGGGCGATCCCGGCCTGCGCCACGCCAAGCTGGCCTACCTGCCCTGCGGCTACGTGGAGAAATGCAACGTCCACTGGAACGCCAACGCCTGAGCGAAAATCGTCCTGAAACTCTCGTTCGTTAGGAGAGCTTCAGGACGATTTTTTGTGTGGACTCGGCATGTGCCTCTCTGTTTCCGTACGGCGCTCTTTCGCTCCACGTACAGTTTGAGAGAGAGTTAAAGAGGAGAGCGTTTTCAGAATTCCAGTGTCATTTGAGTCGTAATGAACTTTTCACGGGGAGTCTGATTTCCCAAGAGCAGTTTCATGGCGGCATATTGTCTTTCGGTAATTTGCAGAAAGCGGACAGAACCTTCCGGAGGCAAATTGCTGCGCAGCCTTTTTAGATGTTTATCGACGGCGTCTTCTCCGTTGACGATGCGGCTGTATACCGAAAACTGAAGCATGTCATAGCCATCGGTTGTCAAAAATTTCCGGAAGCGGGTATAATCACGCCGTTTCTTTTTTGTCGTCACCGGCAGATCGAAGAAAACCATGATGCGCATGAATCTTGGCTCACTCATGACGAGTCTGGAGTTCCATGAGTTCCGGCAGCTGTAGAGCTTCCGGAGCTTTTTCGCGGCACGCTGTGACATAACTGGCGCAGAGAACATCGCAAGCGCGTTGAAGCGTCACTTCTTCTTGGCCGACCTTCACAAGGCAGGAAAGAAGCCTGACAAGCGCGACGCGATGTTCTTTATCGAAACTTTGGCTTTCACGCATGTGCAGAAATGTCCAGAGATCGACAACAGGTCGGAAGGGTTCGAGGAAGTCGTCTGCCAGGTTAAAGGAGTTCAACTCGTTGCAGTGGTGGATTCCCAGCGCGGGCTGAAAGCCATAAGCCGTGAGGCAGCGCGCCACACAGCTGCGCAAAATTGAATAGCCATAATTTAATGCTGCGTTGATAATGCAGTCTTCGCGCCGTTTCAGCCCTGGAAAGAGCGCGGCGAAATACTGCACGGCCGCGGCTGATTCCCGGTTATCGCTGTCGCCGCTTTTGACGCATGTTGTCATGCCGCGAAGCGTTGATTTTTGAGGCAATCTGACCAACTCAAGGCAACGCGCCTGATTTCTGATCTTCTGCTGAATGATTCGTTTCCAGCAGTTCTTGAGAAACGGGACACTGACGTCGAGCTGCAGTTGAAAAGCCCGCAGCGTGCGGCTGTGCTGATGAAAGGGGAGCTGCACGCCGCAGGGCGTGTGGGCGGAGTCGCAGGAGATCAGGGCGGCCCCCTGCTGAGACAGGGCAGACAGCAGCGGCAAGGTGACGGTGATCTGCCGGTGATCGAGTACTATGCTGGCGATGTCCTCAAGCGGTACGGTGATCGCTTCCTGTTCGGGACGTTCAATTTTGAGCGAACACTGATCCAGCGACAGATGCGCAGGGCTGCTGATCACGATGTTGCGCCAGCTCATGACAGGGGCTTTCCTTCGGGGTGCTTTTCTTTCTTGACTTTATAATATTCGCCTAGCGGCGTGACGGTATACTTCTCGAACAGGGAAGCCGTTTTAACACCCTTGCGCCAACTTTGGCTGGCATCGTGAGTTTCTAGGGTGATACGCTCTGTGTTGATGTCTGTCGTGATATAGTATCCTTTTATTTCTTCCCCGCTTTTTTCTGTAATCTTGATCAGATCGTTTTTAAACAGTGAAAAAATAAATTCAAAACTCTCATCCATGACCGTCCAGTTTTCTTCGTTTTTGCCTCTGGTAATCGCTCTTGTGCGCAAAACGCCACGGGAGATGTCGTTGATGTAGTGCGGGACGAGGTAATATTTTTGATTCTTGCGGTAGACATCTACACGGACCTGACTGCCTGGACTGTTGGCAGCCAAACCGCCGCGCACCTTTACTCCCGAATTGACCGTGTCGTACACGCGAATTTTTCTGACGAGCGGAGCTGCTCCATCGCCATTGACAGGCTTGTAGAACGGCTTGGCAAAAGCTTTTTTGGGGTCGTCGCCAAAATCTTCCAGCTGCTTTTTGAGAGCTTCGTAAAGCTTCCAGTCGCGCTCTTTGCCGACCATGTTCTCAAGGTCTTTCAGCGTCAGTTTCTGCAGGTCGATTCTGCTGACGCAGCCACGTTGTTCAGGCGTACGTCGCTTGACGCTGCGTACGGTGTCGTCGTGCGCTTGCCCGGTTGTTCCGCGTTCGGGCATACGGGAAACAAAAATCGGCCTCAGATTCTTTCTTTCTTCCTCGCTGTAATTGTCAGGAAGTCGAGTTTCTTTCAGGGCTTCCAGCGGATCGCTGCTGAGAAGAACCTTCAGCTCAAAATGGAACCCTGCCCATGGTTCTGGAAAAGGTTCGCGGTGACGCTCTCCCGACGAATTGGTTCTGAAATGGTTCAGTTCGCGTTTTTTTGCGTAATTTTCAATGGCTGCGACCATACCGGGGGAGGATGCGGCAATGACCGCGGCGTCAAGCGCGTGGTGCAGATTGTTTTTCTCTCGGTCTTTCATATTCGCTAGCCCCCAGCGACCGCGAAGCATGGCCGTAAAGCGCCCTGGCACAGTGCGGACGGGATTTCGTGGAGCGTCAGGGGCAAAAATAAGGCTGCTGCGCAGCCAGTTGGCCGCAAAACGCGTAATGTAGCGCGTGTCGTTCAGATTGCGCTCTTTCATGTCATGGCTGGCGCTGTCCTGTAAATCCGCGCGGAGGAGGTTGCGCTGCTTCTGCGAGTTTTTGATTGTAGTGCGAACCCAGCCGCAGAAACTGTCCCAGCGGTTGACGTCGCTGCCGAAAAATTCCCACGGCGTGCGGTTGCCTTTGTTGCGGTTTTGGGAACAAAGCACGAGAACTTTATTGGACATGCCGTCGTTGAAACTGCGGCTGTACGGGATAACATGGTCGATCTCGGCATAGTTTTCTTCAAAAAGACGGTGCCTGTCAAATGGAATCTGACTGTAGGCACATACACCGTTCTGCTCTCGGAACAAGCGATACTTGAGAACGTCGCCGCCGCAGGGAAGATTTTGGGACGAAAAAACATTAGAGAAGGTCGTCGTGATATCTTTGACCAGACGCTCGCGTTCTGCGTGGTTCTCTTCCTGTTGTTTTTTGATCTTATTCCGTTCGTCAAAAGGCCTGGCGAGGTCGCGCGCCAACTCTACGTGAATTTCACTGAGCGGTCCGTATTTTCTGATGACGGCATTGACCACTTTGCGAACCTGGCCGAGAGCCCGAGTGACCACTGGATTACGGATTTCTTCGCCGCAGTCGCGCATATATTCGTCCAATGGCGGCAGGAATGGCTGCTTTTTTACGGAGATATTGACGTCGGCGTGATTGTAGCCAGCTTCCTGGCAGGCTGCGTCGTAAGTAAGCCCCTTTTCCAGCCCGGGAATGATCTTTTGCATGGCCTCGATGGAAAGATGCTGAAATTTTTGGAATGACAACGGCAGCAGATATTCGATCGCTTTAAGATTGACTTGTTTTTTTAGGAAAAGTTTTTCTAAAGCGCTTTTGATGGCATCGTCAGATTTTTCACAAGTTAAAATCCAGGCGACCGCATCAAGTAGTTTTGTGTCGCCGCAAAGACTTTCCCAAAGGGCTTGCCCTTCTTTGCCAAAAGCTTTGCGCATCTGATGATAGCCCTGCATTACTTTGACGGTTTTCTTTTCGGCCGCGCTGATTTCCTCGGGTTGCGAGCCTTGATAAGAAAGGCCGACAAAACGCGATGAATCATCGAGTTTCAGTGCCTTGCGCATGTCGCTGTATTTAATGGCTTCTTTTTTATGAGCCAGCTGAATCAATGCACGTCGCTCATCATTGCTCAGGCCGCGTTCGATAAAATTCCCGTCTGCCGAGCAGTCAAAAATCCGAAGATGATTCAGGGTCGTTAGCAGGACAAAATAGCCAGCCGTATAGCTCATTTTCGGCGCGCGCTTTTTATCTTTCTCAAAAGTACAGAAACCAACCTTTTCGAGAATATCGCCGCTTGAAGCGAATGGAAGCTGGTATTTGAAGGCTTGGCGAAATCTTTTTTCAAAATCTTCAGACGCAAAATGATTGCCCAGTTTCCGCTGCGCTGCAAACAGTGCGGCGGCTTCCTGATCCAGAAGCGAGCGCGACAGCGTATGTGAATAGCTGCCTCCGTGATTGCGTTTGCAGAGCGCGAATTTTTCGTCGCGCCAGAGCATTTCACCGACAGTGCGATATTTTTTTTCTCTTAGACGTGCCTCGTTGTCTTGAATACCTTCAAGAAGCTGGCCAGTTTCCTTGTCGTTTCTTTCGGCGCTTTTGCGGTTCGATTGGAAGCCCCGGTGTTTTGCGATGTGCAACAGCACGCGAATCCATTCTTTGTTCGCGAGGAGTCGGTCGAGTCCTTCGGCACGCAGTTGGTAGGGTGAACCCTGTTTCTCGGTCACATGGGTGAAAATCGCATCAATCTCACTTTCAGAATCGGCCAGCCCGTCGCTTATCATCATGGAACGAATTTCATCCAAACGTTTACGGCGACGCTTCAGGCGACGGCGTGCAGATCTTGCCAAGCGTCGTGGCAGTGCTAGCGAGGCTCCATCTTTGGGATTTTCTGCCTTTGTGAAAACTCTGACGCCAAGCCCTGTGATCTTGTGCTTTTCATCATCAAGGACACACCAGCCGACTGAAGTGATGCCGATATCGAGACCAAGAATCTGCGCCATTTCTCTGCCTCCTCTAAATAAAAAAGGATACCCCTAGACGGATAGCCGCCTAGGGGTAGAACCCTGCGATTTCTCTTATTATAGCAACGTTCCATTTTCCGAGATGGTAGAATCGCTAAAGCGGAAATCGACATAATTATTATACCATGTTCAACTAAAAAGTAAAGAGTATGTTTTTTTACAAGTATTATCCCGAAGTTCTAGCGTAAATCATTGTGAGAAGTGAAACGAAGTCCGTGAGGAAACGCTTTGAATCTGAAACACTCGCAAGCCTGTCTAAATTTTAATTACGCTGCCACTCAGATTAAAAAAATCTGCAGGCAAAGCCGTTTGTCAAGATTCGAAAAACTCGTTTTTTGTGCGTCTTTAAGGTTATCGAATGAGTATTTACAGCATTTCAGGAGTCGCATATTCTAACATCTCGGAAAATGGAAGGGAGCTATAACTCGAAGCGAAAGTGGACCGCGTCCCCAGGGATTCTAACATCTCGGAAAATGGAAGGGAGCTATAACAGCGCAAGCCGAAGTTCAAGACGGGCGGACATTCTAACATCTC
>PPYE01106549.1_pt1 | contig 33004 bp, 27 predicted proteins | sample 1559881 | NCBI WGS metagenome assembly PPYE01 (sample SAMN08240022, study PRJNA423297) | Human gut metagenome, whole genome shotgun sequencing project.
TGCTCCAAACTTGGAAAGACACGGATCATCACGGATGCCAGCTGCGGCATGGTTAGAAATACCGGATTTTGCGGTCAGACTTTGCCGCCGCATGTTTATCTGGAACTTTTAAGTATCTATTTCTCGTAATATTACTTATCAAAGCAAAGTGCGATATGCTTATTGTGACAGTTCCTTTTATTAAATCTGTAAAGAGGTGTGCCAAGCGCTGCCCAAAAGTCCACTCATTGTCTTTGCTGTGCGGACACACCCGCATAGAGTGTCAAAGCGTGGTAAGAGACACGAACCCGGATGTTCCAGTCGGCATGGAAGAAATCGCGCTATTTTGCTCAAACGAATCGTGACTCCCGGCAGCCGGCAGAAGCTTGCGGATTTCTTCCGGACGTCAGCATGAATTGCCGAACCGCCCCGTTCTATGCCGTGTGGAGCGCCTGCCGGGAGATTGCCGTCTCGGTGTCGGTGTCCGCGTCGTGCAGGCGGTGGTACTCTTCGATAAAACCGTTCATTTTGCCGGCTTCGGCGGCAAGCTCCGCGATGACATTGTTGACGCTCTTGAAGCGCTCGGCATTGTCGGTGCACATCGCGTTGGTCTCCTCCGCGGAGGCACTGATCTCCTCGCTTGTCGAAGAGAGCGTGTTGGTCTCATCGACAAGCATGGTGTTGGTTTCTCTTAAAATGCGTGTCTTCTCTGAGATGGCGGCGGCATTCTGTTCAAGGCCGGTCAGACCGGAGCGGATGCCGCTGAAATTCTCTTCAATATCATGAATCATGCTGACCTGATTGCCGATTTTGTCCATAACGTGATCCATGGAGGCGATTGTGTCACCGGCATTCTGATTCAGCTTTGTGATGATTTCCTCAATATTTTCGGTGGACTGTTTGGTCTGCTCGGAGAGCATGCGGATCTCCTCCGCGACAACAGCGAATCCCCTGCCTGCTTCCCCTGCGCGCGCTGCTTCTATCGTGGCGTTCAAGGCGAGAAGATTGGTCTGTGCGGAAATCTGCTGGATAATGCTGATAATTTTTAACATGTCCTGCGTATGTGCCTGCAGTGCAGTCATATTTTCCTTTACGAGCTTATTCTCGGATTCTACTTCCTCCGTCTGGGAGACAATATTGCTCACAAGCGCCTGACCGGTCTCTACATTTTTACCAGAAGACTGGGAGATGTTGGTAAGTGCGTCTGCGATCGACACGGTATCGGCAATGATGTCCTGAATCCGTCCGGTCATGGAAGCCTGTTCCTGAATGCTTGCGACTGTGCTCTCCATGCTTACGGTAATGTCGCCCATTGCTTGGCTGACGCAGCCGGTTGCCTCTGTCATCTCCTCGATCAGCGCATGAATGGACTGGGTGGATTCATTGACGGATGTGCCGACGGTCACGATGGAATTCATCATATCCTCCTGCTTTTTCTTGTGGGCTTCCAGTTCGGCGAGCTCCTCCGTGTTGTGCAGGACGGCCACGCGGGAAGCCAGACAGGTAATTGTATTGATAACAATAATAATGGAACAGATGACAAAGATGAGGTTTCTTTCTGCAAGTGAGTTCGTTCCAAGCACATGGATGGAATAGAGACCATTTAGTATGCAGCAGATCATGTTTAAAACGCCTGAACAGATCTCGAGTTTTAAATCAAAATACATGAGCAGTGCCACGAGCACAGGAATCATAAAGAGATTATAGACAAAAAGTTTTGAGGATAGACAGCTGACTTCATAAATGATCAGAAAGCATGTAAGCGCGACATTGCGGTAGCGTATGGAAACTGGATTAAAAAAATAGAACAATGTACTAACAGCTGCAGGGAGGGCAATTATGCCAGCAATGACAAAAAGACGGAAAAGAGCATGATTTCCCTGCAGAATGGTTCCGATAAACAGAAACATCATATAGATGGAAATGATGAGAACTGTAAGCATCAGACAATAGTTGGCACGCTTTGTGGAGCGTTCCTGTAACGTTAACTCTCTTGAATCGTTCATGATAGACCTCCTTTTCCTGTACGAAAGTACCAGATGTTTGTGATACTAACATAGACCTTGGTGCAGGTCTAAGGTCAATAGGAGGTTGAAAAAATCAGGAGTCTTCCAGCGGAAGATATACTTCGTAATAATCCAGGATGACATCTGGCTGTGCTATGCTGAAGACGTAGAAAGCGTAAGCCTCCGGTTTGCAGGTAAGCTGATGCTCCCCGGCGTATTTCAGGATGGCGGAGAGATCCCAGAGTATCTCCTGTTCGGTCGGAAATGCGGCTACGGTGTAGAGACAGCGGCAGCTGTCCCGTCTGGGTAGATTGGAGGAATTGAGCTGGGTAAGTGCAAGCATCGGCTCGCGGATGGCAAACTGGAGGGCACTGACCCGGCAGGAACCGGACGGCTCCACGGAGAGGATGTAGCTGAAATTCCCCATCGAAAACAGCGGGGAATGAAAGACATCCTTTAGCGTGCGGTAGCCTAAAAAAGCGGAATCCTGATGGTAGAGCGGATAGACAGCGGGAAGCGTCTGGATGCTTATAGTGCGGCTGCCTTCATCCAGGGTATCCAGATGCTGTTTCATATAGGACATCTGCTCCACTTCAAGTGTGAGACGCGCAATCTCTTTTTTGCGGGAATCAATGAAACCGGAAAAACCATCGGAGATATCTTCCAGTGTAGACACTTCGACAAGGCGCTTGATCTCGGCAATGCTCACATGTAGCTTGCGGTAGAGACAGATTCCCATGATGCGGTGAATCTGCTCGGTGTTATAGTAGCGGTAGCCGTTTTCCGGATTGCGCGTGGGCGTGACAAGTCCCTCCTTCTCGTAGAGCCGGATGGCATCCGTGGAGATATTAAGTAAAGCGGCAACCTCATGGATCGTATATTGTATCATGACAGACCTCCATAAAAAATAAGAAGTATTTCAATCACAAGATATGTCTCATTGTACCATATTCTGACAAAAAAATTAAAAGAAAAGAATGAAGAAAAAAGGATTTTATGGTACAATCATATGTCAGAGAACAGAGGGCAAAAGCAGGAGGAGAGGTTATGTTTTCCGTATCGGATATCAAAGAGGACGTGTATCCGGCAGTCTACCGGAGAGGAAAGGAATTATATGAGACAGGGGGCGTGCTGGATTTCGCGTATGATATTTATTTGGAGCATGATCTGCCGGTTGCCGAGGTGCGGGCGGAAGTACGTGGAAGGGAACAGAGCAGCTACCGGGTGACGGTAGTTGTCGATGAGGAATACGGCACGGTGTCGAGCAGCAACTGTACCTGCGAGGCATTTTATAATTATGAGGGGATGTGCAAACACTGTGTCGCAGCGCTTCTTGCCTACGTCAATCGCAGACAGGCGAAGGACATTCTGGCTGCGAAGCGCACCGGACATGAGGTGGGAGAGCAGGGAAGCGCCGCGGAGGAGAAGCCTGCCGCCCCGATGCAGACGGCGGGAGCGTTCAAGACGCTTTTGAACCAGTATTCACTGCGTGCCGGCGTAAGCTATCTGATTCCGGAGAGCGTCTATGGAAAGGTGGAACTGGAGCCTTATTTTAAGATGGATTACAGTTATGCGACGGTGGAGTTTAAGATCGGGATGGAGCAGAAGTATGTATTAAAGAATATTTCTGCCTTTTTACATTCCATCGAGCGGAATGAAAAGGTGCATTACGGAAAAAAGCTGGACTTTTATCACAACAGACAGGCATTTACAGAAGATGCATGGCGGATGGTAGAGTTTATGCGGATGCAGGATGACGACAAGAAGCGCCAGAGCAGATTTCATGCCTATTATGCTTACACCGGGGGATATGAGCGCACGATGGAGCTCGATGAGGTCGGCATCGACCGTTTTTTTGACGCCATCGGGGAAATGCCATTATCTGCCGAAATCGGGTATCTGCCGGAGGAGGAGTATCATGTGCAGGAGGAAGAGCGCAAGCCGAAGCTTGAGATACGCGCAGGGGCGTCCGGTGTGTTCCTTGTGCTGGAGGATCTGCACGTCATAAGGGGAAGCAGATTTTACTATTTTTATGAAGACGGCATGATCTATCGCAGCAGTGAGGCTTTAAAGGCGAAGGCGGGAGATTTTTTTGACTATATGGAGCGCCAGACCGGCGGAGAATGTTATATTGCCGCGGAGGAACTGCCGTCGTTCTGCAGGGATCTGCTACCGCTTTTAAGGGAGACGTTCCGGGTAACGGCGGAGGGCTTCGATGAGACGCTCTACGTCCCGAAAAAGCCGGAGTTTGAGCTGTATCTGGACAAGCAGGACAACCAGACAGTCGGTGCGAAGCTGGTCGCTGCCTACGGGGACGACAAATATAACGTATTACAGAAGATTGAGCCGGGCGAGGTGCGGGATCTCGGGGAGGAGATGCGCGTACGCACGCTGGTCGAGCCGTACTTCAACGAATACGGGCTCGGGCAGACGATATTCATCCTCTCACACAATGAAGACATGCTCTATCAGCTCATCAGCAGTGGTCTGCAGCGCCTCAGCGAGTATATGTCGATCTACACGACGGAGGATTTCCGGGGAATGAAAGTCGTTTCTTCACCGTCGGTTTCGGTGGGCGTTGCGCTAAAGAGCGATCTTCTGGAACTGCAGATCCACTCGGATGAGATGTCGCGCGAGGAGCTGGCATATCTTCTGACCCGGTACGACCGGAAAAAGAAATACGTCCGTCTGAAAAACGGAGATTTTCTTGATGTGCGCGAGGATGGTCTGGGGCTGCTTGCGGAGATCAGCGAGGATCTCCGCCTGACAGAATCCGGACTGAAAAAAGGTCATGTGAACGTACCAAAATACCGCGCGATGTATCTGGACGCGGCGTTAAAGAGCAATCAGGAGCTTTCCGTGGAGAAAAACCGCGAGTTCAAGGGCATGGTCCGCAATATGAAGACGATCGAGGACAGCGATTATGAGGTGCCGGATTCGCTCCGCAGTATCATGCGCGGCTACCAGAAGAGCGGTTTTCTGTGGTTAAAGACACTGCGCGAGAACGGATTCGGCGGAATCCTTGCGGACGATATGGGACTGGGCAAGACCCTGCAGGTCATCAGTCTGCTCTTGTCGGAACAGGAGGGTGCTAAGGCAGGAGAGCGGGAGTGGCACCGTTCCCTTATCGTATGTCCGGCGTCGCTCGTCTACAACTGGCAGAAAGAGATCAGCCGTTTTGCACCGCAGATCAAGACGACGCTCGTGACCGGACTCGCCACAGAGCGCCAGAGGATTGTCAGACACACGAAGGAAGGGGAAGTGCTGATTACGTCCTACGACCTGTTAAAACGCGACGTGGAGCTGTACCGCGATATGGTGTTTGCGATTCAGGTGATCGACGAGGCGCAGTATATCAAGAACCCTGGAACCCAGGCGGCAAAAGGCGTCAAGCAGATTACTGCGGGTTTCAAGCTGGCGCTGACCGGAACGCCGATCGAGAACCGGCTGAGCGAACTGTGGAGCATTTTTGATTATCTGATGCCGGGATTTTTATATACTTATCAGCGGTTCCGGGAGGAGATCGAGATCCCGATCGTGGTAAACGGGGATGAAAACCGTATGCAGCGCCTGCAGCGCATGATCCGGCCGTTTATTCTGCGCCGTCTGAAGGGGGAAGTGCTGCGGGATCTTCCGGCGAAGCTGGAGGAGAATGTCTTCGCGAAGCTCGAAGGAGAGCAGCTTGCGCTCTATGATGCCCATGTGCAGCGCATGAAGGAGAGCCTGGAGGGCAAATCTGAGAAGGAATTCCGTTCCGAGAAGATTCAGATTCTGGCGGAGCTGACGAGACTGCGGCAGATCTGTTGTGACCCGGGACTTCTGTTTGAGGGCTATAAGGGAGAATCCGCGAAGGCGCAGATGTGTATGGAACTGATCGAGAATGCGGTTGGCGCCGGGCACAAGGTGTTATTGTTCTCGCAGTTTACGTCCATGCTGGAGCGTCTGGCGGCAGGGCTTAAGAAGGCAGGGATTGACTACTACATGCTGACCGGTTCTGTCGGCAAGGAAAAGCGCATGCAGATGGTGGAGAGCTTTAACGAGGACGACGTGCCGGTATTCTGTATTTCCTTAAAGGCAGGAGGAACCGGGCTGAACCTGACGGCTGCGGATATTGTGATCCACTATGATCCGTGGTGGAACGTGGCGGTGCAGAACCAGGCAACGGACCGCGCCCACCGCATCGGGCAGAAGCATGTTGTGACGGTCTACAAGCTGGTATCCGAGGGAACGATCGAGGAGAAGATCATTGCGATACAGGAGCGCAAAAAGGAATTGGCAAAGCAGGTGCTCGAGGGGGAGGGAATGGACTCTGTTTCCTTTACCAAGGAGGAAATTCTCGAGCTTCTGGGATAAAAAGGTTGTTTTTTCGACAAATCAGTTGACAAAAAATGTGGGCTGCTATATAGTAAGGAAACAGCATTATTGGTGAATGCAGATTCCGTGAGGGAGTAGTTCGCGCAGCGCGTGATTTGTCAACAGACCGGTCGGACAGCCTGACCTGGCAAATCTTAAAGAATGAGACTCATGTATATCTTTGGCTTCACATCGCAGACGGAGACGGAAGCGGTGCGCAGAGGATATACATCAGTCTCTTTTTTATGTAATTAGGAAACTTTATTCCTATTACATAAAAAAGTTCCCCGGGGATCGCACTGCGGCGGAAAATGCATCCGGGCTGAATGTGTATGTGCGCCCTGTGGCAGGGGCAGAATAAAATGTGGAGGTTGGTATGGCTATTTTTATTGAATTGCTGCTCATTGGAGTGGGCCTTTCGATGGACGCGTTTGCAGTGTCGATCTGTAAAGGTCTTGCGATGCGCAGGGTAAACAAAAAACAGGCGTTTGTGATCGGTCTGTTTTTTGGAGGATTTCAGGCGCTGATGCCGTTTATCGGCTGGGCGCTCGGCACACAGTTTGAGAGCTACATTACCAGTATTGATCACTGGATTGCCTTTGCGCTGCTGGCATTCATCGGCAGCAAGATGATCGCCGAGGCGGTGCGTCCGGAGGATGAGAATGTGGAGATCGACAAGCTGGATCCGCCACTCGACTTAAAAGAGATGCTTGTGCTGGCGGTGGCGACCAGTATCGATGCACTTGCGGTCGGAATTACATTCGCATTTTTGAATTACCCGATCGGGGAGGCAGCCATGATCATCGGTCTTACCACGTTTTGTATCTCCATCGGCGGCGTCTATGTTGGCAATTTTTTCGGAAACCGCTATAAGAAAAAGGCAGAACTTGCTGGAGGTATTATCCTGGTGCTGATCGGCGTGAAGATTCTGCTGGAGCATCTCGGATTTGTGGGATAGGTGCCGGATTACCGGAAGTCGAGATAACTTTGAGAAAATAATTACAGTAGAGAAAACAGAGAGGAATGGAGATTATTATGACAGAAATGCTTTGGGCAGCTGTGCTGCTTGTTGTTGGATTTGTGCTTCTGATTAAGGGAGCAGATTTTTTTGTGGAGGGAAGCTCTTCCGTGGCAAAAATGCTGAAAGTGCCTTCGATCATTATCGGACTTACGATCGTGGCGATGGGAACAAGCCTTCCGGAATGTGCGGTCAGTATTACGGCATCGGTAACGAACAATAATGCACTTGCTGTCAGCAATGCTATTGGCTCTAATATTTTTAATCTGATGGTGGTCTGTGGATTCTGTGCCCTTTTTAATCCGCTTTATGTGGAAAAGAGTACGCTGAAAAAAGAGTTTCCGTTTTCTGTGGTCTGTGCAGTCCTGCTTTTAGTCTGCGGATATCTGGGAATGCAGCTTGGCAGGGCAGACGGAATCATCCTTCTTATTGTATTTGTCGCTTTTCTGGTCTGGATGGTGCGCTCGGCACTGAAAGCGCGTGCTGCTGCCGGAGATGATGAGTATGAGGTATTGCCGGTGTGGAAATGCATTGTGTTTATCGTCGGCGGTATTGTGGCGATCAAGTTCGGTGGGGATTTTGTTGTAAACGGCGCATCCACGGTTGCTGCGAAGCTGGGACTCAGCCAGAATCTGATCGGACTTACGATTGTTGCCTGTGGAACCAGCCTGCCAGAACTTGTGACCTCGGTGGTTGCAGCGCGCAAAAATGAACTGGATATGGCGCTCGGTAATGTGATCGGCTCCAATATTTTCAATATTCTGTTTGTGCTCGGTATCGCAGCAACGATCAGTCCGATCACATTTATCATGGAAAATGTGATCGATATTGTGATTCTGGTTGTGATGAGCGTACTGGTGTGGGCATTCGCCTGGACGAAGAAGAAGCTGGACCGCTTCGAGGGCATTGTGATGCTGGCGCTCTATGCGGTCTATCTTGTGTATATCTGCATGCGGTAGCATGAAAAGATTTTGAAGAAAAAGATTTTTCCTGTTTTTTCGATTGCTGTAAAGGAAAATTGGCGTTATACTGGGGAAAAGAAAACGACAGGGAGGAAAACTTCATGGAATTTTTTGATAAGTTAAGCGAGTCACTGGTAAGTGCGGGGAAGGATGTCAGCCAGAAGGCGAAGGATGTATCCGAGATTGCAAAGTTAAAGCTGGATATCAAGTCCAAGGAGGACTATGTGCAGAAGCAGTATGAGGAGCTGGGACGCTCTTATTATGAGAAGCACAAGGATGAGGAAGAAGGTGAAGAAGCAGAGCAGTTTTTCCTGATCAGGGAAGCTGTGGAGGAGATCGAGCGCATGAAAGCCGAGGTTCTGCGGATCCAGGGTTCTGCAGAATGTCCGAAGTGCGGTGCGAAGATGCCGGAAGGTGCTGTATATTGCAGCAACTGTGGTACGAAGATGGATGATATGTATGAGGAAGAGTAGCAGATACGCGGCATACCTTCCGTTTGTGCTGGTGGCGGTGATCGGACTGGTCTACCACGTCGGGATGAAGCCGATGGCGGGGGACGACATTTTTTTCCGGGATGCCACAAAAGACACGACGCTGTGGGCGTATCTGACGCAGCGCTATCTGACCTGGACGTCGCGCGTGGTGTCGGAGTGTGTACTGGTCAATGTCATACAGTGCCCGGTTTTGTGGAGAATTATTGATTTTCTGCTGTTTGCGACGCTGCCTCTTCTGCTGTCCGGGCTTTTCGGCGGTGGGAAGACGATGAACTGGTGCGCGGCAGCGGCGGTGCTGATTTTTCCGTTTCACGACATGGGTACGGCGGGATGGATTACGACAACAGTTACACATTTCTGGCCGTTCTGGGGATTTTTTTATGTGGCGTGGGTGATAAGGAAGCTTGCGCTTGCGGAGAAAATTCACCCGGCAGCGGCAGTGTCTGCGGTTCCTGTCGCGGTTGTGACAGGAAGTCATGAACAGTATGCCGTGATTATGACGCTGCTGCTCGTGCTTAGCGGCGTGTATCTGTGGAAAGCGCACAGAAGGCCGGGAAATGCAGTGATTTTTGGGATTCTTGCGGTGATCGATGTGGTTTCACTGCTTGTAATTGCACTCTGTCCGGGCAATGCCGGACGCAATGCGGTCAGTATTGCGGATCTTCCGGTTTACGCGACGTTTGGATTCGGACAGAAGCTGTATCTGGGACTTTTGAGTATTGAGCGCGTGTTTATCGCCAATGCGGACATTGTATTTTTTCTGGTGGTGCTGATCTGGACATGGCTTGTCTGGGAGAAGACAAAAGATTACCGCAGGACGTTTCTCTCGGCGCTTCCGCTGCTCATTCTGTTCGGGCAGACAGTGTTAAGAACTGCATATCCGGGGCTCTCGGGGCTGTTTGTGATGCCGGGGGAGATTCTGGAGTGGAGCTGGAGCGATCTGTCGACGTGGATTCCTATGGTGTATCTGGCAGTGACGGTGGCAGCGATGATCTATGCGCTGTACCAGCTGTTCGGCGACGATCTGTTTGCTTTCATCAGCGTGCTGCTTCTGGTGGGGTGCGGCTTTGGTGCCGGGATGGTGCTGGGCTTTATGGCGACGATCTACGTCTCGGGTGAGCGCGTGTATGCGCCGCTGTACGGGATTCTTCTGGCGGTCACACTGTCTGGCATCTGCCGGCAGCGCAGCGTGTGGAAGGAGCCGGCGGCTGTGGCGGTATCTGGACGGAAAGCAGAGCCGGCGGCGGATGCGGGCGTGACTGCGGCGGTTTCCAAAGCGGCAGTGCCGTCTGCAGTGTTCCTGACGGCGCTGACAGTTGTCTGTTGTGCGGTGAACGTATTGTTTATCGTTTTGTCATTGTAAGACCGGAAGTATAAAAGATAGAATATGAGTTCCATACAGGGAGCAGATTCTGCAGGGCAGAATCTGCTCCCTGTTTTTTTGACACACAGTCAGAGAGAAGATATAATCATTATTAAAAATAAATCCAGTTAAAGGTGAAATGAAGGTTATTGAAGGTATAGGGGTAAACGGAGAGATGGAGTTGAATAAGAAAAAGAAAAATATAATTGGCATTACACAAAGCGGTCTTATATTGGTATTGGTAGTTCTTATTGTCTTTATGATGGTACAGATCAACAGGTTACAGGGGACTGCACGAGTAATAAATTATGCAGGTCTGGTACGTGGAGCCACACAGCGTGAAGTAAAGTTAGAAATTACAGGAAACCAGAATGAAGAATTAGTTCAGTATCTGGATGATATTCTGAGCGGATTAAAATACCAGGATGGACATTATGATCTGGTAAAGCTTCATGATAAAGAATATCAGGATAAATTACAGGTTCAGAGTGACTACTGGGAAAAATTAAAAATAGAAATTGAAGCGGTGAGAAGCGGGGGATATGAAAATACAGATATTGTAAATATGAGTGAAACTTATTTTAAGATGGCAGATGAAACAGTATCTGCAGCGGAAAATTATTCAGAAAAGATTGCAAGAAAGATTCGTACCATAGAGATTTTGTCAGCACTTGATATGTTGTGCCTGGTAATATTGGTTATTATGCAGACGCTGATGGCAATGAAGATGGCAGTGCAAAACAAGCTGTTAGAACAGAGGGCATATACAGACAGCCATACAGGATTACCCAATAAAAGTGCATGTGAGAAAATACTTAATAATAAAGAGATCATTGATGAACCGACAGCATGCATAATGTTTGATCTGAATAATTTGAAAACGGTGAATGACACAATGGGACATTCGGCAGGAGACCAGCTAATAATGAATTTTGCCCGGCTTTTACGCAGTGTGATTCCGGAAGAAGATTTTGTTGGAAGGTATGGCGGGGATGAATTCATGGCAGTTATATATCATACCAGTAAAGCGGAGGTTGAGGATATTTTAAAATACTTACGCAGGGAAAAAGATAGATTAAGTGGCAATGAAAATCCTATGTCAATCGATTATGCATGCGGATGGGCGTTATCCGAAGACTATAAGGAATGTACAATGCAGATATTATTGGATAAGGCCGATTCTTATATGTATGATAATAAACAATTATGCAAGCAGCATACCGTTTAGGTGTTTTACGGAGCGTCGGCAGGTGGAGCGGAATTGCATTGGGGCAGCTTGAAAAGCGAAAGATTTTTCTACGTTCTATTTGACAGTGCCCATATCCGGGGAAACCATGCTGCCGTCGGTGTCTCACTCTGCGGCCTGCCGGAAAGTCCGCTGCGGGAAATTACCCTGGAAGATGTGACGATCGCTGCAGAAGACCCGCTGCGGGAAGAGTATGTGGAAAAGTAAAATACTTTTTCTCTGGGGCGTCTGTGCTTACGAATGCTTGACTTTCCGCAGGTTTGGTGCTAATCTTAAAAAAGTCGATACACACAAACACGAGGAAAAAGAGAGTACATCTGCAGATACTTTACAGAGAGATTTCCAGCTGCACAGTTGCAGCTTGCTGCGAGGAAATGAGGAAGGGCGGATGGAAGATGGCTTTGGAGTGGCAGGACTGAACACTGGACGTTACTAAGGACAGCGATAAGTTCTGACGGGACCGCCTGTTACAGCGGGGGATATTGGTTGCGATATCCACAGAGGCACAGAGTGCAGATTCTGTGTGAATAGAAGTGGTACCACGGGAGTTATCTCGTCTTCTGGTGGCTGATACAGCCCCGAAGACGGGATTTTTTTGTTTTATTAGGAAGGAGCAGACAAAATGAGTGACAAGGGAAAATTTTACATGACGACCGCGATTGCCTACACATCCGGCAAGCCGCATATCGGAAATACGTATGAGATCGTGCTCGCAGATGCGATCGCGCGTTATAAGAGACTGGAGGGCTACGATGTTTATTTCCAGACCGGAACAGACGAGCATGGCCAGAAGATCCAGGAGAAGGCGGAAAAAGCAGGCATTACGCCAAAAGAATATGTAGACAATGTGGCAGGCGAGGTAAAGCGCATCTGGGATCTGATGAACACGTCCTACGATAACTTTGTCCGCACGACCGATGCAGACCATGAGAAACAGGTGCAGAAGATTTTTAAAAAGCTGTACGATCAGGGAGACATCTACAAGGGATCTTACGAGGGACTTTACTGTACGCCGTGTGAGTCCTTCTGGACAGAGTCCCAGCTGGTGGACGGCAAGTGTCCGGACTGCGGGAGAGAGGTAAAGCCGGCGAAGGAGGAGGCATACTTCTTCAAGATGAGCAAATATGCGGATCGTCTGATCGAGCATATTAACACCCATCCGGAGTTCATTCAGCCGGTATCCAGAAAAAATGAGATGATGAACAATTTCCTGCTTCCGGGATTGCAGGATCTGTGTGTTTCCAGAACGTCATTTTCCTGGGGAATTCCGGTGGACTTTGACCCGAAGCATGTGGTTTATGTATGGCTGGACGCGCTGACCAACTATATCACGAAGATCGGTTATGATGCGGATGGCAATTCTTCCGATTTATTTAAAAAGAACTGGCCGGCAGATCTGCATCTGATCGGCAAGGACATCATCCGTTTCCATACGATCTACTGGCCGATTTTCCTGATGGCGCTGGATCTCCCGCTGCCGAAGCAGGTATTCGGACATCCGTGGCTCTTACAGGGCGGAGACAAGATGAGCAAATCCAAGGGAAATGTGATCTATGCGGACGATATGGTGGATCTGTTCGGCGTGGATGCAACCCGTTACTTTGTACTGCATGAGATGCCGTTTGAGAACGACGGTGTGATTACCTGGGAACTGGTGGTGGAGCGCTTTAATTCCGATCTTGCCAACATCCTTGGAAATCTCGTCAACCGTACGGTTTCCATGAGCAACAAGTATTTTAGCGGTGTGGTAAGAAGCACAGGCGTGACAGAGGAAGTGGACGAAGACTTAAAGGCGGTTGTGACCGGAGCCAGAGACAGAGTGGCACAGAAGATGAAGGATCTGCGTGTGGCAGATGCCATTTCTGAAGTATTCGGCGTGTTCCGCCGCTGCAATAAATATATCGATGAGACGGCACCGTGGGTACTTGCGAAGGACGAGGCAAAATCCGACCGTCTGGCAGAGGTGCTTTATAATCTGGCAGAGTCAATTACGGTAGGCGCATCCCTGCTGTACAGCTTTCTGCCGGAGACCGCAGAGAAGATTGTGGCACAGCTTCATACACAACTCCGCGGTTTTGAGGAACTGAATCAGTTTGGCCTGTATGAGAACGGCACGAAAGTGACAGAGACGCCGGAGATCTTATTCGCACGTCTGGATGCAAAGGATGTGATGCCGAAGGTAGAAGCGATCCGCGAGGCACAGAAGAAGGAGTTTGAGGCGGAGCAGAGAGCGCTTGGCGAGGAGACTCCTGCAGAGGAAAAAGCAGAAGACGTCATCGACATCGAGGCGAAGGAAGAAATCACATATGATGATTTTATGAAGCTTCAGTTCCAGGTGGGAGAGATTATTTCCTGTGAGGCTGTGGAGAAGTCGAAGAAGCTTCTGTGCTCCCAGGTAAGAGTCGGCAGCGAGGTGAAGCAGATCGTTTCCGGTATCCGTAAATATTACACGCCGGAAGAGATGGTCGGTAAAAAAGTGATGGTACTGGTAAACTTAAAGCCTGCGAAGCTTGCGGGAGTTCTCTCGGAGGGTATGCTTTTATGCGCTGAGGATGCGGAAGGCAATCTGGCGCTGATGACGCCGGAGAAACCGATGCCGGCAGGTGCTGAAATATGTTAAAAGGAGACACCGGAGCGAAACGGACATGGTTTTATGAAAACGGTGCATTTGTGGCGGCGGCGTTTGCCGCCGTCCTTTGGCATGTGGTATTGTCCACGAATGTCGGCGATGATATGGTCTATTTTAAAACCCTTCTGGACGGTAACAGTTCACTCGGCGAGATCCTGACACATCGCTATGAGACATGGTCATCGCGCATGGTGATCGAGGCGGTGTTAATTCCGCTGGTGCACTGTCCGCTGCTCTGGAAAATCCTTGATATTGTCATCTTTACATCCCTCCCGGTGCTGCTCTGCGGACTGCTGGGTGTGACCGGGCGCGGACGCTGGTTTGTAACCGGACTGGTGCTGCTCTATCCGTTTGCGGATATGGCATCCGCCGGATGGATTGCGACGACGACCAATTATCTCTGGCCGCTCTGGGGCGTTCTGGTGATCGGCATGGTGTTAAAGCAGCTTCGCTGCGGCAGAAAAGTGCCGGTGTGGGAGGCGGCAGCAGCGCTTCTGGCGTGTGCTTATGCGGGCAGCCAGGAACAGGCTGCGGTGCTGCTGCTTCTGCTGCTTGGTATGGAAGTGCTGCATTATATCTCAGAAAAGCGTATGAAACAGCCGCTTCTCTATGCATTGTGCGGCATAGATATTATCTCTCTCGTATATATTCTCAGCTGTCCGGGAAATGCAATCCGGAGCGCGCAGGAGATGGCGGGTAGAATGCCGGAGTTCGCTGATTTTACATTCGCAGAGAAGCTCTACATGGGACTTGCCAATGTGGAACGGATCTTTATCGCGGAGCTTGATCCAGTCTATTGCGTTGTGGCAGCAGTGCTTGTGCTGCTTGTGTATCGTAAGACAGGCGATTACCGTAAGACGCTTTTGGCGGGGATTCCGGCGTTGCTGCTGTTTGGACAGGCGGTGGTGCGTGTCAGCCACCCATCCTTGAAAAAGGTGTTCGTGCGGCCGGAACAGACGACACACTGGGACTGGCATGCTCTGGTAACCTATATGCCGCTGGTATTTTTGATACTGTCCATTTTTGGAATTCTATACGCCCTGTGGCAGCTGGCGGACGGCGCGTGGAAGCATTACCTGTGGACGGCGTTTTTACTGGCAGGCGGTTTTGCCATGGGGGTGGTTATGGGATTTTCACCGACAATTTACGCATCGGCAAACCGGCCGTACCTCTATCTGTATTTTGTGCTGATCTATGTGTGCGCGGATGCCGTGTGGAACATGGGCGGCATGAAGGCTGTCTGGAAGACAGGCAGTGCAGATGCAGTGCGGAAAATGCCGGTGCCGGAAAAACTGATGTTTACTGTACTCGGGCTTCTGGTGCTGGCAAACATTCTGGATGTGACCCGGATGTGCTGGCTGCTTGGAAGGCTTCTGTGACCGTTTATAACAGAAATCCGCTGTTTCATGCAGGAAACCTAACGAAAAATCCAATTTCAGCCGATGTATACCATATGAACGGATTCAGTCAGGGATACATTCAGGGAGGAATGTGGATATGGGAATCAGCATCAATGCACCGGGAAGTGTGAACAGTCAGGCATCGATGACAGGCACACTTTCCATCCGAAAAAGCACAAATACATTTGAGCAGATGGCGGGGGTCAGTAGTTCAGGGGGAACCTCGAAAAAACAGCTCAATTATAATCACAGAGATATTTCCGGACAGCTGCTCCGGGCGAAGAAGCCGCAGAGTGCATCTGCGGCGTTGACCCGTGCAAAGAGCAAGGTGTCTATGCTTCAGCGTGCGGCGGCATCCGGACAGTATGATTCCAAGGAAGTGGCGAATGCGCTTGCGCATGCGAGACGGATGGTGCGCTGTGCGCAGCTGAAAGTGCGCAATCTGCGCGAGGAAGAGCGCGAGCGGCAGTCTGCGCAGAAGGAAAACAACGGTAAGAGCCAGCAGAAGGAACATGAAGTGAAGCGCCGTGTGGCACAGAAAGAGCGTCAACTCAAGCAGAAGGTATCGATTGAGAATACGCAGGAAGTGCTTCGGCAGAAGAAAAAGAAGAACGAGATGGCGCAGAAGCAGCAGAGACACCGCTCGCAGGAGCGGGGTAAGATTGCAGAGGCGGATTTCAAATATATCAAGTCACAGCTCGAGGATGGCAAAGGCTTTGGCGGCGGCAGTTCTTATTGTGAGGACAGCGGATTTACACTGGATATCAGTGATGCCGCAATGTCGATGGCGGAACTTGAGATGATGGCACAGAATCAGATCGAAGCGGAGGCAGAGGCGGAAGTGGAAGCGGAGATGTCGCTTACCGACGGAGGAACTCTTGCAGTTACGACAGCGGGAGCCGTGACGGCGGGCAGCGGAGCGGGAACTGCACCTGACGCAGCGCCAGCCGCAGCCGGCGTATCTGTGGATGTGTCAGTGTAACAAAACGGCGAGGGACACTGCCCCATGAAGCAGGCGGTGTCCTTTGAAGGCTAAGTCATATTATAAGAAAATCACACTTTTCGATTTCAGGTAGAATGTGTTTTGGATAATATGACTTAGCACTTCAAAGGACAGCGCTGTCTGCCTATGTGGCAGTGCTCCTGCGCTGTTTTGCAGCGACAGCGGTCAGGGCAAACATGGCGGCGGCAAAGAGGAGCTGGATGCCGATACATTTCCAGTAAAAGCCCAGATCGAAGACTTCCTTTCCGAAGCCCGCCAGCATATTGTTGGCGCGGATGTACCAGTAGGCGGGAAGGAAACGTCCTACGGCAAGTACGGAACCGGAGAGCATGGACTGTGGGACAAAGACACCGCAGAGAAAGGACATGGACAGACCGACGATATTTGCCAGCATATTTAATACATTGTCATCCGGCGAGAACGTCGAGATGAGCAGGGAGAGTGCAGCCGTAAAAAACAGGAAAGCGAGGCTGTTTAAGATTGCATAGCCGACATAGGGCTGCAGCATGGCTTTCCGGTAGAATACGAGACCAAGCAGCAGAAAGAGCAGCCAGATGCCGAGACTGTACAGGAGACAGCCAGATGCCATGGCAAGAGTACGTGTTCTTCCGGGAAGAGCGGAGCACGCCGTCCGGGCTTTCATGTCGCGGCTGTTTAAGGTAACCAGAATCGGAGCCATGCCGGCGAACAGGATTGCCAGAAAGATATACGGAATATACTGGAAGAAATAAAAAACCTTGCTGTTGGTGTCGGCGTCGGACATCTGAAAAGATGTGACGGAGACTTTGGGAAGGTCGGAAATGGTATGATCCGTATGGTCGATGGCCTCGGCAATGGTGTCACCGCCTGCCAGATAGAGCTGTAGTGCCTGCACATACTGCGTAATCTGGTTGTCCACGTACTGGCTGCTGCTGCTTCCCGGAATTGTCAGGGAGGAGACAAGGTCTTTGGTCTCGCCGGCGAGCACTCGGTCTTCAAATCCTTCCGGGATGACCAGGGCATAGTTGAGTGTGCGGTAGTAGATCGCATCTAACAGTGCGGTGTCATCTCCCGGCTCCGGTGTTGTGACCTGGTGGATGGATGCGAGATAATCGCACAGAGCGCGGCTTGCATCCGTGTTGTCTTCATCTGTGATGGCGATAGAGCGCTGGCTGGCTTTGAAGTTCTCGTTGATGGAATCCTGCGAGAGTGCCGACAGCAGCAGAGTGATCATTGCGTAGACGCCAAAATAGATCAATGCGGCATTTCGCCGTTTTTTTGCGATTGCGAAAAATGCTTTAAAGACTGGCATATTTTTTCCTCCTTACCAGTGCAAGACCGCCGAGACAGAAAAGTGCCGAGAGTAACAGGAGTCCTGCGATATTTGTAAAAAATCGTGTGTAGGATGGGTACACGACGAGTGAATACAGCGCGTCAGAGATGAGAGCTGCAGGATTGATGCGGTTGAGCAGCGGGCAGAAATCTTCCACAAGTGCACGCATATTTCCGATCATCAGACCGCTTAAAAAGCAGCAGATCATAATTGCAGCCATTAGGAAACCAAACTTGGTCTCTTTGGAAAACTGCCCGATACAACCGACCAGAAATCCCAGACTCAGCCCGGCAAGACAACCGCAGAGGCAGGTCAGCGTCACACCGCAAAGATGTGCCCCAAAATCAACCTTAAGAACCAGCGTCAGATAGGCGATTGCGATCAATAAGGAAGAAAATTCAAAAATCAAAGCTCCGGTCAGATCGCCGAGGGCGGCAAGCAGCCGGGGAACCGGCGAGACATTGCGTCTGGCACCCAGATCCGACAGATTTGCCTGATTGGAGATGGCAAGCGTGTTGCCGATCATGGCGGCATAGAGGCAGGTCATGGCAATCAGATTGAAAAAGTAAGTAAGGGATTCATCCACGGAGCCGGCACCAAGGGATTCGTGCCGGATATAGCTGACTTCCGTAGAAACCGCATCAAGCAGTGCCGGAAGCTTCGTGGGATCTTTCATTGCGGCCTGGGCGATGGCACTGTATTCTATGTTGAAACGATCCACAAGCACACTTAAAATACTCTGGTACAGAGGAGCGGAAGTCATCTCTGCGGAGAGTGTCAGCGATAGAGGATACGTGGAAACATCCTTGGCGGATGCGGCATTTCTATAATCGGAAACGGTTGGCAGATCAGCGGTAATGATGCCGTAGACTTCTTTTGCTTTCAGCAGTTCACTGGCATCCGCAGCGGAAGCATAGGTAACTTCAAGGAACTGATCTTCGCCGGGTTTGGACAGGGAATCAAACATGGAGCGCAGCTCGGAGGATTCCTCTTGCATCACAACTGCAACCGGGATGGCGGAAAAACTTTCGCCACTCCCCAGTCCGCCGAATGCAAAATGGAACATCGTTCCGAGCAGAAGTGGAAAAGCGACACACCAGAATACCTGACCTTTATCCCGCAGCAGATTAAGCAGTGTATATTTCATCGTATGAAAAAACATGGTGGTACCTCCTAATCACGAAGTTCTTTTCCGGTAATTTCCAGAAAGACGTCATTTAAGGTCGGAAGTTCGGAATAGACTCTTCCGAAAGACACATTCTGTTCCTGCAGATAGTTCAGAATGTGCGGCAGATTGTGGGAACCGCCGCTGCACAGCACTTTTAAGCAGTGATGTTCAAAGGTCACCTCATAGACGTGCTTTATGTCACGGATCGCTGCAATCTGCGCAGGAAGAAGATCCAGAATATCAATCGAGATGATCTCGCTCTTTTTGATCATTCGTTTTAACTCTTCCGTGGTTCCAATGGCAAGATTTTTGCCTTTGTCCATAATGGCGATCCGGGTACAGATCTGCTCCACCTCCTCCATATAGTGGGAAGTGTAAATGATCGTGGCGCCATTGCGGTTTAACTCCTGGATTCCTTCCAGAATTTTATTGCGGCTCTGTGGGTCAACCGCCACAGTCGGCTCGTCGAGAATGATGAGCTTTGGCTTGTGGGCAATTCCGCACGCGATATTCAGACGGCGCAGCAGACCACCGGAAAGCTTTTTCGGATAAAATTTGCGGAAATCGTTGAGACCGACAAAATCGATGGCATCTTCCACATACTGACGCCGGAGCGCTTTGTCGCGGATATACAGACCACAGAAATAATCAATGTTTTCATAGACGGTCAATTCCTGAAAGACAGCGACATTTTGCATGACAACGCCGATCTGACGTTTCAGATCGTAGCTGTCCGGCCGCATTTCCCGGCCGAAGACCCGGACGGTTCCCTTGTCAAAGGCAAGCAGTGCAAGGATGCAGTTGATGGTTGTCGTCTTTCCGGAGCCGTTTGGTCCAAGCAGACCGAAGATCTCACCTTCCTCGATCGTGAGATTAAAGTGATCGAGGGCGACGAGCTCCTGATAGCGTTTTACCAGATTTTCTATTTCTACAACAGGTATTGACATAACAAATCCTCCTCGTTTGATGGTAATTACAGTATAGCGGGTGGCGCCCGGCGGTGCCAGTGAGCAGCGTCAGATGTTTGATGTGACAAATGTCATGAATCTCTTATTTTTCAAAAAAGATGTGGCGGTAGCCCTGTAATGATGATATGGTTATCATAACGTGTGCGGGAAAGTGGAAAATATCCCGGAAATATGGCGGCATATGTGGACAGGGAGAGGGTAGAATGAAGCGGATTGTGGATAAAGGACTGTTGCTTGCCGGCGGTCTGCTTATGGCGGGACAGTCGGGAAGGCTTGCAGCGCCGGTCATAGCGCTGCTGTTGGCGATGACTGCGGCGGCATATGGCAGCTGTGTGGACAACAGACGATGGCATTGTGTGTGCCTTGCGGGGATGTTTGCGGTCTGCTTTATCCTGCCGGAACTCTGTTTTTTCGTGCCGGTTCTTCTGTATGACTGTGCGGAAAAAAAGGAGATGCGGCTCTGGTTCTTAAGTGTTCCGGGGCTCGCTTTTTTCTATCGGGAACAGATGATCCGGCAGCCCTTTTTGTGGGCGGCGGACGGTATGCTGATCGTGGCTGCGATATTGCTGGCGTGCAGAACGGGCAGAATTCTGTATCTGGAACAGGAGATGATCCGTCTTCGGGATACCAGCACGGAGCTCAATCTCGTGTTACAGGAAAAAAACAAGAACCTGATGGAAAAACAGGATTATGAGATCTACCTTGCGACACTGCGGGAGCGCAACCGCATTGCAAGAGAGATTCATGATAATGTGGGGCATATGCTTTCAAGAAGTATTCTGCAGATGGGGGCACTGATTACGATTCATAAGGAGGAGCCGCTGCACGGACAGCTCGCCGGGGTGGGGGAGACGTTAAATCAGGCGATGAACAGTATCCGTGAGAGCGTGCACGATCTGCACGATGAGTCCATTGATCTGCGGCAGTCTATTGCGGAGGCGACCCGTGAGATGAAGGAGCACTATCAGCTCACGGTTGATTACGATATGTCTCCGGAGATTCCACGCAATGTAAAGTACTGCTTTATCACAGCGGTAAAAGAAGCCATGTCGAATATTGCGAAACACTCCGATGCGGATAAGATCTCCGTGATTTTGCGGGAGCACCCGGCGTTCTATCAGATGACCGTTGAGGACAACGGAACGGTGGGACGAAAGGGACAGAGCGGACCATTGTGGGAGGAAGAGGTCGTCCGTATGGACGGAAAGGAAGGGATTGGTCTTTCCAATATGAAGGAGCGCGTGCAGGCACTGGGCGGAACCTTCCGGATTCATACGGAAAAGGGATTTGTGATCTTTATTTCGATTCCCAAGAGGGATAAAATGTAGATACGGTAATGATGACTGGGAGAGAGAAAAATGAGAGTTCTGGTGGTTGACGATGATAAGCTGGTGGCAGTATCCCTAAAAACGATTCTGGAAGCTGACGGGGAGATTACGGTCGTGGGTCTGGGAGAGGCGGGAGATGATGCCATCCGGCTCTATCGGGAGCAGCATCCTGATATTCTGCTGATGGATATCCGCATGCAGGGAATGTCCGGATTGGATGCAGCTGAATGCATCTTAAAAGAAGATCAAGCGGCAAAAATTTTGTTTTTGACAACCTTTTCCGATGACGAATACATTGTAAAGGCACTGAATATGGGAGCGAAGGGGTATCTGCTGAAACAGGACTTTGAGTCGATCGTTCCGGCACTCAAGGCTGTCTACGGCGGGCAGAGTGTATTCGGCGGACCGATTATGGGAAAAATTCCGGTGCTTCTGGCAGGAAAAGGCAGCTTTTCCTATCATGATTACGACATCAGTGAGAAGGAGCAGGGCATTATTGAACTGGTGGCAGAAGGCTTAAGCAACCGGGAGATTGCAGAAAAATTGTATTTGAGCGAGGGTACGGTGCGCAATTATATCAGCACCATACTGGATAAATTAAAGTTACGAGATCGCACACAGCTGGCAGTCTTTTATTATAAGAACTGCGGCTGAGCCGGCGGTACAGCAATCGCACAGAAGCTGTGCCGACAGACAGCAACATGAAAGAGACGGCAATGCAGCAACAGGGAAGATGAGGAAAACAATGATATTTGAGACACATGCACATTATGATGATGAAGTATTTAATGAGGATAGAGAGCAATTATTAGCTGGGCTCCCGGAAAAGGGAATCGGGAGGGTGATTAACGTCGGCGCGTCCATTGAGACGACGAGGACGACGCTCGCGTTGGCGGAGGCGTATGATTACATCTATGCCGCCGTGGGTGTGCATCCGAGCGATATTGACGGGCTGAACGAGGAGACATATTCCTGGCTCAAGGAGCAGACGGCACATCCGAAGACGGTAGCGGTGGGAGAGATCGGTCTGGATTATTACTGGGACAAGGAGCCGGAAGTACAGGCAGCGCAGCGGGAATGGTTCGTGCGCCAGCTGACACTCGCCGGGGAAACAGATCTGCCGGTAATTATCCACTCGCGTGACGCGGCGGAGGATACCATGCGGATCTTAAAAGAGACCGGAAGATTCCGGGAACATCCCGGTGTCATTCACTGTTACTCGTACTCGCCGGAGCAGGCAAAAGAGTACGTGAAGATGGGATACTGCATTGGTGTGGGCGGTGTGGTTACCTTTAAAAATGCAAAGAAACTCAGGCAGACGGTGGAGCAGATCTCTCTGGAACACATTCTGCTGGAGACGGACTGCCCGTATATGGCGCCCGAGCCGCACCGGGGAACCCGCAACGATTCCTCCAACCTCTCTTATGTGGCTGCCAGGATTGCGGAGATCAAAGGCGTCTCTGTGCAGGAGGTGGAGCAGACGACCTGGGAAAATGCCTGCCGTGTATTCGGCGTCCGGTAGGTGTCTGCCCGAATCAGCAGAAGCGGGAATATTCCGGGGTGTCTGCCCAATAGCGCTTCGGGATTAACTGCATCTGCAAGCCCGGATTTTTGCGGGATTCTATGGCAATGTGATCAAAAAAGGTCAGCCAGAGCTGCCGGAAGGCTTCCTCATCGGAGGAATACCGGCTGACTTTCTCCAGATCCAGATCTGCGGCATCTGTGAGAATGTAGCTGGAAAGCGCTTTGTGCACCGCGACAGACTGATGTGTGGCGTCATAGATCATAAAGTTCTCGGAGGGCAGACGGTCGGTGAAATGCTCTGCCAGATAGGGAAGGACGTTGTCTTTCGGATGAATCGTGGCAAAGAGAACGCCGTTCTCAAGCTCGGAGAAGCGCAGAAATTCGAGATGATGGCAGGCTTCGCGGTTGGTCGCCCGGCAGAGCTCAAAAATCCGGTAGACACACGGTTCGCCTAAGGAAAGAAGCACTTTCTGACCGTCTCCGCTTGCGAGTGCGAGGAGGATGGTCTCATAGATGGCGTCTGCCTTGTCCATCTTCCTGCCGGAGGATGGCTCGCCGGACATTGCAGCCTGATAGATCGACTCATAGAACTGCATGCCGAAACGGGACGTGATGGTGCGGATCACCTTGCCGGTCTTATCCGCGGAAGGAGCCACGTGAATATATTCAGAAAAAAGCTCGTAATTCTCCGGTTCGCCGGTGGCAAGCCGGATATTGCGGTGACCGAGCCGGCTTGCGCAGGCGTCATAGACACCGGTAAAGATACCTTCAAGACTGTCCTCACAGATAAATACATACATGTAAAATACCTCTTTTCTATGTGTAATCAGGGCGGTGGGCTCACAGGGCAAGCCCGGTGTCAAACAGCGACAACTGCTGATAACCGGTGTTGCGGAGCTCCTTTGGAACCTGCGTGTGGTCTGCCATGAGATGAGAGCAGATATAGTCCTCGTCGAGCTTCGTGCGGTACATCATCCGGCCGGAACAGGTGATGAAGTACAGGGCGCGCTTTAGCACAACGCCGATTTTTTTCAGATCGTCATAGGTGAGCGCGGTATCCCGTCTGGCGGCGACGATCCGCTGGGCGGACTTGTATCCGATTCCGGGTACGCGCAGAAGAGTCTGATAACTGGCGCGGTTGATCTCGACCGGAAATGTGTCGAGATGACGCAGCGCCCAGTCACACTTGGGATCCAGATAAATATTAAAATTCGGGCGGTCTTCCGACAGAAGTTCATCCACATGAAAGCGGTAATAGCGCAGCAGCCAGTCTGCCTGGTACAGGCGGTGCTCGCGCAGCAGCGGAGGTTCGCCGGGGAGCACCGGCAGTGACGAATCGCCGTTGACATTGATGAACGCAGAGTAGAAAACGCGCTTCAGATGAAACCTCTCATAGAGTGCCTCGGACACACGCATAATCTGATAGTCGTTCTCCGGGGTAGCACCGATAATCATCTGTGTGCTCTGCCCGGCGGGCACAAACTTCGGCGCCTTGCGGTAGACCATCAGTTCATTCTGGTTCTCCGTGATGCCATTCTGGATCTGGCGCATGGGGGAGAGAATCGTGTGTCTTGATTTGCAGGGAGCAAGCTGCTTCAGCCCGTTTGCCGTGGGAAGCTCGAGATTGATGCTCATGCGGTCCGCAAGAAACCCTGCCTTCTCAATCAGTGCCGGGTCAGCGCCGGGGATCGCTTTTACGTGGATGTAACCGTTGAAGTGATGGACGGTGCGGAGCCGGTAGAGCGTCTGGTAAATCAGATCCATGGTGTAATTCGGACTGATGAGGATGCCGGAACTTAAGAACAGACCCTCGATATAATTGCGCCGGTAGAATTCCATGGTGAGCGTGCAGATCTCATCCGGGGTAAAGGAGGCGCGGGGAACGTCGGAGTTGCAGTTGTTCTGGCAGTAGGCACAGTTAAAAATACACTCGTTGGTGAACAGGATCTTGAGCAGGGAGATGCATCTTCCGTCTGCAGCAAATGCATGGCACACGCCGGGAGCCAGACAATTCCCCATGTGCCTGCCATCTCCTCTGCGGTCGGCGCCGCTTGAGGTACATGCCACGTCGTACTTCGCGGCATCGGTAAGGATGGCAAGCTTCTCCATGAGGGAGAGATTCTGCTGAATGTTCATGTGAAAGCACCTCCTGACAAAACAAATGTTCGATTAAAGAATAGCACATATGTTCGACAAAAGCAAGATGAAATCGAATATTTGTTCGAGAAATATTATGGTTCACTTGGACAGTGGGTATATGATATAATGTACGCGAAGGCAAAAGTGAACATGGTGTAGATACCGGATGCCCGTGCTTGCATGGAGCGGACGAATCTGCTCCATGTGAGCGCGCCCGCGAGTCCGGGAAACCGGAGGTTTTCCGGACATTTGCCGGAGCGGGCATCGGAGACTTTAGACGGATGATAGGGCGAATGCCCGTCAGTCCGGGAAATCTATGATTTCCTGGACGAGCACTGCGAAGACGTGACTTTTGCCGTAGCGGAGTCGTACAGATAGAAGCCCCCAGACGGGCTTTGGAATGGAGAAAGATGGATACAGATATTTTTGAGCAGTTCCCGGATCGGGAAACATTTGACAAATACTGGAACGAGAATTATCAGCCGGTGACATACGAGGATGTGCGCGAGGCGTTCACCGATTTTGTGAAGTCTGCGGACGGTCACATCTACCTCTCGGATTACGAGGAGAAGGGGCTGATCTCCCGGGAAGATTTTAAGGAAAACCTCTCGCAGGAGGCACAGTTTACATTTGAGGACGGACTGACGGAAGTTTTTTACGATAAGAATCCGGAGCTTTATGAGACGGCGTTTGCGCTCTATGAGGAGTCAAAGCTTACCGGAAAGGGAGATGCATCGGTGGCGCAGACGTTTCACGAGACGTTTCGCGCGCTCTATGCAGAGTTTCTGGACAGACTGTATGATGAGGTGCTGGCAGCATGGCAACATTAGGAATCCCGCAGAATACGATTGCGGTTCTGCAGAAGTATCATTTTAATTTTCAGAAAAAGTTCGGACAGAATTTTCTCATTGATACCCATGTGCTCGAGCGCATTATTGAGGCGGCGGGCATTACGAAGGATGACTTTGTGCTGGAGATCGGACCGGGCATCGGCACGATGACCCAGTATCTGTGTGAAAATGCCAGAGAGGTGACGGCGGTGGAGATCGATCAGAACCTGATCCCGATTCTGGCGGACACGCTTAGCGCTTATGACAATGTGACGGTTATCAATGAGGACATTTTGAAGCTGGATATTGTAAAGCTCGCGGAGGAGAAGAATGCCGGGAAATCGATCAAGGTGGTGGCAAATCTTCCGTATTATATTACCACGCCGATTATCATGGGACTGTTTGAGAGCCATGTGCCGATTGACAGCATTACGATCATGGTGCAGAAGGAAGTCGCAGACAGGATGCAGGTCGGACCGGGGACGAAGGATTACGGTGCGCTCTCGCTGGCGGTGCAGTATTATGCAAAGCCGGAGATTATCGCAAACGTGCCGCCGAACTGCTTTATGCCGCGGCCGAATGTCGGCAGCGCGGTGATAAGGCTGACGCGTCATGAGACCGTGCCGGTGCAGGTGGAGGATGAAAAGCTGATGTTCCGGCTGATCCGGGCATCTTTTAACCAGAGGCGCAAGACGCTTGCGAACGGTCTGAATAATTCGCCGGAGATTCATCTCTCCAAGGAAGTGATTCAGGAAAGCATTGAGGAGCTTGGCGTGCCGGTGACCATCCGTGGAGAGGCGCTTACATTGGAACAGTTTGCGGCGCTCTCGAATATTATCGGACGCAGAATGAAGCAGCAGGCATAGAGAGAACAGGGGGAAACAGACAATGGATGGACAACAGAACAATCAGAGTGGATGGAACAGGAACGAGACACCCAGAACATACGGTGAAGATACGAAAATGTATCAGAACCGGCAGAACGCGTCGCAGCAGCCGAATTACGGAAATGTGCAGGACATGAGTCAGCAGCCGAATTACGGAAACGGCCAGAACGCATATCAGCAGCCGAATTACGGAAACGGCCAGAACGCATATCAGCAGCCGAATTACGGAAACGGCCAGAATCCGTATCAGCAGCCGAATTACGGAAACGGCCAGAACCCGTATCAGCAGCCGAATTATGGAAACTGGCAGGGGAATCCCTACCCGCAGGAGCAGCACGGTCCGGTATCCGATGTTCTGTGCAATATTCTTCTGGTGATTTTTATGGCGCAGATTATCATCAATTTTGTGGTATTTGGCGCGACATGGAATGCGATGGCGGGGGAAGGAATAGACGCTTATCTCGACGGATCCGTGAGTCTTGGCAGCCCGGTGCAGATGCTTTCCATGTTTTCCAATCTGCTGTTTGTGGCGATGCTTGTGCTGTTGATTCTGGATATTGTAAAAATCAGCAATCAGAAATACAAGATCACCGGTCTGGTGCTGTTTGCGATTTTCTTAAGACCGGGCTATTACGTCTGGAGAGCACATGTGCTCAAGAGAAAAATGACGTTTCCGATCATCTACACCATCGTTTACAGCGGAGTGACCGTGGCATATTTTTTCTATTCGTTTTATAAAGTTTTTTCACTGACATTCGGGATTATGCAGAGTCTGAACTAGTGCCGCGGCTTTGTGGGAATGGAAGATCTCCTTGGTTCATATAATAATGGACAGGGAGATTTTTTTATGCGGAAAAAATGGAAACACTATATTGATAGAATGCTTACATTCGCACTTATCGGCATATTATTGCCGCTTTTTATCACGATAATATGGCAGCGTATGCGGCTGGAGGAAGTGATATACGGCACGTACAGCGCGATAACGGAGACGGCAGAAAGAGAGGGCGGGGAGGAACTGGAAGAACAGCTGCCTTTTATTCTGGCGAAGGAGATCCGTGCGGACGCGGAGGATGCGGCGCTTATGGCGCAGTGCGTGATTGCGCGGACAACACTGTATGATGCCGCGGCGAGAGGGGAGGAACAGCCGGCTGCTTTTTCGGAGGAAGAATTAAGGCAGGCGCTGGGGGAAACATATGAAAAGGCCATGGAACGGCTTGAGACGTGCGTGGAGGAGACGAGTGGGCAGGTGCTCTCCTGGAACGGTGGCTATGCGTATGCTGCATATCATGCGATCAGTGCAGGAAGTACGAGAGATATGAGCCGGTCGGCGGAAGCGGCGGTGCCATATCTTCCCGCGGTGGAGTGCCCGGCGGATCTGACGGCGGAGGGCACGCTCTCGGTCATTTATTGTGAGGAAACTGACATTTTAAAGCGGTGCGGGGAGCATTTTGCGGAGGCAGACGTGTCCGCGGTGTCTGAGATCCAGGTTACAGAGCGGGATGCGGCGGGTTATGTACAGCAGGTCATGCTGGGGGAGTATGCCTACACCGGGGAAGCGTTCCGTGAGGCGATGGGCTGGAATTCCGCGTGTTTTACGATCACGCAGATGGGGGAAAATGTGCGGATCGTGACAAGGGGACTGGGACACGGGTACGGCCTGAGCCAGAATGAGGCGCGCGCGATGGCGCAGGAAGGAACCTCTTACGAGGAGATTTTACAATATTTTTTTCCGGGAACAACGCTTGTGACAGCGGATCAGATAAAATAGGCGGCGCTCTGCATAAACCATCCGTGCAGGGGGAACAATAGGAGTAAAAATAAATAATATGGATGGTGAAAAAAATGAGAAAAAGCAGATTTTGGGCATTCCTCGGGCGTAAACAATATGTGATTGCGGGGGCGATTGTGATTGCGGCAGCAGTTGCGACCACGGTAATTTACAGCGATCATGAACAACAGCAGCGCGAACAGCTGGAGGAAGAACTGGCACAGGAAAACACACCGGAGGAAGCCGGACTTGTCGCTGCGACGGAAAGTACGGAACAGACAGCACAGGCATCCGCAGTCATTCCGCCGGAGCAGACTGCAAAATCGGAACGGATGGAGCAGGAAGCAGCGGAGACGACAGAGAGTACGGAAGTGGCACAGGTAGAAAAGGAGACGGAGAATGAGACAGCAGAGACGGGCGCAGAGGCCAATGCGCTCCATTTTGCCCCGGAGGACGGCATGCTCTGGCCGATGGAGGGAAATGTGATCTTAAATTACAGCATGGATTCTACCATATATTTTGCGACGCTGGACCAGTACAAATACAATCCGGCGGTGATTATCGCGGGAGAGGTCAACAATAAGGTATATTCCGTCGCAAAGGGAAAAGTCATCGGTCTCTCCAACAACGAGGAGACTGGCTGTACGATGACGGTTGACCTGGGAGACGGCTACCGCGCGATCTACGGACAGTTAAAGGAGCCGAACTTTGCGGTGGGCGATTATGTGGAATCCGGCCATGTGCTGGGCTACGTGGCAGAGCCGACGAAATATTATTCGGTGGAGGGCAGCAATCTGTATTTTGCGCTGCAAAAAGACGGACAGCCTGTCGATCCGGTAGCATTTTTTCAGAGCTAGTTTGTAAAAGGAAGACACCGGTTCTTGAATATGTTGGATTTCTTCATTATAATGAAACAAGAGATAAGGGAGGAATCGGTACATGGAATTCAAGGAATACAGTAAAGCTGTGATGGCATGGGTGGACGGAGTGATGCAGAACCGCGGCGCCGATGCCGAGAAAACATTGAAATACTGTGCAGATATCGAACAATATGCAAAACAGACGGGGGATCCAAAGCTTCTGGGGTTTGCCTACTATTATGCGGGCGAGACCTACTATGTGCTCAATGAGGGCGAGCAGCTTCTTAAGACCATTACCAGAGCCATCACCTATCTGGATCAGGCGGAGCAGTGGGACATGGTGGCCAGATCTTATAATATCCTTGCGATTGCCTTTTTGAACCGTGGAAATACGCCGATTGCGCTGGATTATTATCTGACCGGACTCGGTTATTGTAAAAAATATAAGCTGGCGAACGAAGAAAACGTCATCAACTTGAATCTCGGAACCCTCTATCTGGGCAACGAACAGTGGAATGAGGCGCAGAGATATTTTGAAAAAGTCTCCTCCGATATCAAGGCATATCCGAAGACACCGAATTATTACGGGCTGATGAGCTGCGTGGCGGTCTGTCTGGGGCGGTGCTTTATGCAGCGGGAACAGAATGAGCGCGTGCAGGCACAGCTGGATTATCTGGATCAGGTCTGCTGGGAGCACATGCAGAAGATCGAGCGCCTCTCCGCGCTGATTTTTAAGGCGGAATATTATCACCGCGTGGGAAGAATCACACTCCGCGAGGAATGTATTGAGCAGATCCGCGGACTTGTGGATATGGACATGGCGGTTATGGATATCTTTGATGATGTGTACGGGCTGTGCAGACTGTTGCTGGAGATCGATCAGGAAGATGTCTTCTGGGACATCGTGGCGGTATTGGAAAAATTGACGAAAAATGCCAATATTGCGAATTTGCAGCGGAAAATAGTTTCCTTAAAAATCCTCTGCTATCGCAGGAAACAGGACGAGGCGGCTTATCTTGAGGAGGCGGGTCGGTTCTATGAACTGACCGAGGCTCTGGATCGGGAGAACCATTATATGATCGCCAACATGCTCTCTGTGCGCAGATCATTAGAACATGCGAATGAGAAGCGGCGGGAGATGGAGAAAGCGAATGAGCGTCTGCTGGAGAAGTCCGAGACGGATCCGCTGACGCGGCTGGCGAACCGGTTCCGGTTGAATGATTATCTGGAGCGGGCGTTTGAGCGGGCGCAGGATGACCATAGAGCATTTGCGGTAGAGATTCTCGACATCGACTACTTCAAGGAATACAATGATAACTACGGCCATCAGGCGGGAGATGCCTGCATCGTGGCGATTGCGGATGAGCTGCGGAAAATGCAGAGCCGCGATACCTTCTGTGCGCGGTATGGCGGGGATGAGTTTATCATTATTTACGAGTACAAGACGGAGGACGAGGTTTTTTCCATGGCGGACAGTCTGCGGGAGCGTATTCTTGACAGGCAGATCGAGCATGTGTGCTCGAAGGCGCTTCCGGTTGTCACAATCTCGCAGGGAATCTGTTTTGACGTGGCTCCGGAGGGAAGCCGAAGCTGGGATTTCCTGCATGCGGCGGATATGATGCTCTACGAGGTGAAAAAGCGCAGCCGCAACAATATTTCGCTCGGACATCTGGATGCAAAAGAGGCGAGATACGGAGAAGAGAGGAAACTTTTATAGATTCCGGCATAGAATATACTGTAACGGAAAATCCGCAATCGAGCCTTTTACTTTTACCGAAGCGCAGCAGTATGAAAAAGTACAGATCAAGTGAAGTACGCATCTGTCGATTGCTTTTCATAGGAGTATTGCCCAAAGCCGCGAGCGGATTTGGGTTACATAGACAGAAGTTCGGAGATTTGCGCATTTCTTGACAAAAGAGAGATGCCGTGCTATGATTCAGAATACTGCGCAGTCGGCAGAAGTGGGCACTTTCTGCCGGTGCTGGGCATGCGTCAGAGAATTGGCTCTGGCGTGACAGAAAGGAAAAAGATGGAAACAGTTAGATTTGATGAGTTAGATTTATATCCTCAGGTGTTAAGAGCGATTGCGGATATGGGATTCGAGGAGGCAACGCCGATTCAGAGCCAGGCGATTCCGGTTGTGATGTCGGGCGTGGATGTGATCGGACAGGCACAGACAGGTACCGGTAAGACGGCATCCTTTGGTATTCCGGTTCTTCACAAGGTAGACCCGAACAGCAGAAAGACGCAGGTAATCATTCTCTCTCCGACCAGAGAGCTTGCCATCCAGGTGGCGGACGAGATCCGCAAACTTGCCAAGTATATGCACGGGGTCAAGGTACTTCCGGTGTATGGCGGGCAGGAGATCGGACGCCAGATCAAGGCGTTAAAGGGCGGTGCGCAGATTATCGTCGGAACGCCGGGGCGTGTGATGGATCATCTGCGCCGCAAGACGATCCGCTGTGATGCGATCCACACGGTGGTACTCGATGAGGCGGACGAGATGCTGAACATGGGCTTCCGCGATGACATCGAGACGATTCTTGAGTATATTCCGGCGGAGGGACGTCAGACGATCCTTTTCTCCGCGACGATGCCGAAGCCGATTCTCGATATTACCAGGAAATATCAGCACGATGCGGTCAACATCAAGGTGGTAAAAAAAGAGCTGACGGTTCCGAGCATTGAGCAGTATTACTACGATGTCAAGCGCAGCGACAAGGTAGAAGTCTTAACGCGGCTTCTCGATTACTACAATCCGAAACTCTCGCTGGTATTCTGCAATACCAAGCGGATGGTGGACGAACTTGCGGAAGAATTAAAGGGACGCGGCTATTTTGCAGAGGGACTGCACGGAGATATGAAGCAGTCGCAGCGTGACCGCGTGATGAAAGGATTCCGCAGCGGCAAGACCGAGATCCTCATTGCGACCGATGTGGCGGCGCGCGGAATCGACGTCGATGATGTGGAGGCCGTTTTCAACTACGACATTCCGCAGGATGACGAATACTATGTGCACCGGATCGGCAGAACGGGACGTGCAGGTCGGACCGGACGCGCTTTTACCTTCGTGAAGGGCAAAGAAGTCTACAAGCTGAAGGATATCATGCGCTACTGCAAGACCAAGATCGTGGCGATGCCGATTCCGTCAACGGATGATGTGGCACAGATCAAGGCAGAGAAGGTCATGGAGGAGATCGGCAGGATCATCGACGAGGAGAACCTGTCGGACATGATCGACATGATCGAGCGCCAGGTGAATGCTTCGGATTACACCGCAATGGATATTGCAGCGGCATTTTTGAAGCAGGCACTCGGCCAGGTCAATCTCGACAACGGCAGCGAGGATGACTACGACTTTGACAATACCGGCGCGGAGGAAGGGATGGTGCGTCTCTTCATCAACATCGGTAAAAAAGACCGCGTCAAACCGGGAGACATTCTCGGGGCGATCGCCGGGGAGTCCGGCATGCCGGGCAAGCTGGTCGGCGCGATCGACATGTATGACAAGTATACCTTCGTGGAAGTGCCGAGAGAGTACGGCAGAGAAGTCCTCGAGGGAATGAAGAACACTAAGATCAAAGGGCGCTCTGTCAATATGGAACCGGCAAATCAAAGGTAGATTTAATAAATGGAACGCTATCGGAATCTGGAACTGCCGCAATAAGCATAGACCTCTTTGGGGTGATAAGTAATATTATTAGAAATAGATACTTAAAAGTTCCAGATAAACATGCGGCGGCAAATTCTGACCGCAAAATCCG